>Ga0058697_10000829_pt1 | contig 12222 bp, 10 predicted proteins | sample AgamicAsMae_FD_66619 | JGI IMG/M metagenome (GOLD analysis project Ga0058697, IMG submission 66619) | Agave microbial communities from Guanajuato, Mexico - As.Ma.e | ecosystem: Host-associated > Plants > Phyllosphere > Phylloplane/Leaf | place: Guanajuato, Mexico | collected 2012-06-04
TAGACATGCCTATGCATCCCAATTAGTACGAGGGATGATGAGGAGATCAAGGCTTAACTCACCCATGACCATGTGCTGCAAGATGTGGCAGTGAATGATATACACACCAGGATCACTAACCCGCAGTCGCCATCCTCTCCAACTCATTGCCTGACCTGGGACACCAGCGGTACCATAACGATAGACCATCGTAGTATCACGCAGAACAGGTTTGTAGCTTTGCAAGTTTATCTCGTTGGCCGTAGGGTCATAAGTCCCATTGCCACCGCCAATATCATAGTAATGGCCAGCGTGAGCATGAAACGGGTGTATATCAAGAGCACCAGCATTCTTAACTAAAGAGCCAGTATTCTGGATGATGATCTCCAGTACTTCATCAGTCTTTGCTGACCAGAGCCTTGTCTCTGGATCCCAACCATTGTTCTCCAGTGCTCGAGTATGGTTGGGCATAGCTGCATCTCCTCTTTTGTAAAGATCAATCAACGTGGGCGTCCTTCCTGAAGTGTCCGTCCAGTTGTTCCCATTCTGAGCCCAGTAGATACTGCCGTTCTGGAACTGCTGAATAGTCATATAGACACGGCGTGTGACTTCCGCAGCTGTGGGAAATCTGTTTGGATGCAGAGGCTGTAGGGCATACTCAAGCCAGTTGTATGTGATGTTTGGAAGGCTCAAGGGTGGTGAAGTCGGTGGGGGTGGCAATCGATATCCTTTCGTTCCTAGCCCAGCGACTCCCTTGATCTTTGGCACGGGATTGTACTTTTCCTTTGGCGCAGATTTTCTCTTACTCTTTGGTATGGTATATCGGAGGGAACCGTAGCCACGATAGGTAGTGGGTCGATCTCGGGTCTCAAATTGCAGCCAGAACTGTGTTCTCCTGAGCTCTGCTAGCTCTTCCAATGTCTTAGTCCTAAGGATTACATCAAAGCGTTGACCACTGCCCAGCTGGATGTGGGAAACTTGGTAAGGCTGCGTATAGCGAGCGTCAGCCGCAATGATTGTTAGATTGGCGTGTCCCTCGATAGCTAGTAACACATGTGAAAGAGCGGTAGCACCTATGAAGCGCAGGCGGTAAGTCTTGCCGGGTAAGACATCGATCACAGGAAGCTTGCATCCTGTATCGTCCTGTTTACCAAGACCAACACCGACACCATTGACCAGTATCCCCGTTGTCTCTCCTGCCCAGACAAAGGGGGAAGATGTCAAACCCATCTCGATAGTATGATCCGATTTGTTGAAATAGTCAGTCACATGGACCAGGCGCTCGTCATCGTACGCGTATGGTGGTTCGCAGATGTCTTCAATGATAAGAGCGCCGTTCGCAGTCATGGCTTGAACACCAATATGAGAATGGTAGAAAGAGGTACCAACGTCGTTTTCCCGAGGAAGAATCTCATAGTCAAAAAAGTGTTGTGGTGCAATGGGCCATTGTGAGAGTGGTGTACCATCGGAGAAAACTGCCATACGTTGGGAAAGGCCATGCCAGTGCTATAACAGTAATCAGTCCTCGGTGTGCCAGTGCTAATAGCGCTGCGCAACGAAGCTTTACCATGGTAAGATTCTGATCCGCCATGTCGTTGTATACTCTGATCCAAGTCACCCTGTTTGGTTTGATACGTAATATTGGGCCTGGAGAGGTGCCATTAACGACAACGGACTCTCGTGTGAAACATCCTTGTGTGATGTTCTTGACAGACACCCGAAGAGAAAAATCGGGCTTGAATGAAGCGTCATGTGCCCTGACAACTGCAGCTTGCACAGTGAAGCAAGAACATAGACAGATGATAACAAGCCAAAGAGTAAACATGATGAGTGGTTGATTTGGTTTCTGTCAAAAGGATCACGTACGGGTTTCATCTTTATATCTTTCCTTGTCGCGTGGAGAAGCCGAGGATTTTTTCGAGGCTCGGTGACTGTCGATCGCCAACACATTCAGACACCGACAGAGTTCTCATTCCAGTAGAGGTATGCTAGATGATTGCCTCTCCACACGCGAACCAAGTATGGGGCCCCGTCGTGTCCCCCACATTCGCATCGCCGTGACCAAAAGACACGGCCGTCGGATATCGATGGGTTTTAGGGTACTGCGGGGGAATGATCGAACGCCTCATTGCACGGATACGAGGTGAAAATGCCAACTTAAGCAGATTGGGCCAGAGCTCCAGAGCATGTGGCCGCTGTGCTTAGTAGGCGGTCGGTGTAGTCGCCGACTGACGGCGGCAACTAACGGCATGTACCTCGGTGTCGCTTCATTTCGAGATGCGACCAAAGCCCGATGCTTGATCATTATGATCTCGGAGGTGTTATAACCTTGTAAAGCTGAGCGCAAGATCACGGTAACTCTTATATCTTTGTCAGATGCCACAAGCTTACAGCACCCGCGGCCTTGTCCAGATGACCGAGTCCAAGGTGGTGAGCATCAGCGAAGAAATTGATATCGTGAACTCAACACTACCGCATGGCCATCTTGATTTCCGTAATCTTCACAGCCTGCGAAGGTCCGATCAAAAAACGCACTCGAGTCTTCCGTATTGTCCAGGTGCATCAAAGGTCCAACTTGCAGAACGGATTCGGCAGCGACAAGCACTGCAAGGACCATGCTGTCCTTTAATAAGCACCTAGCCACGCTGCAAAAATTAAGAAAGGCTTTTGGTTGTTGGATTGAGCGGCTTGCGCGCATTTTCGTCGTTCACTGTCGCGGCACGTATACTGATGGCGACATTTAGCGCGTGTACGCAGTCGTAGGGACAGCGACATGGAGGCAAAATTAAAAACCCTCTTCGTCCAAGTTCATCTTTCCAAGTCCATCTAAATGATCCAAAATTACTATCTGGACTTTTGGCGTCAGGGTTGTCTATGCAGCGAGTATAAGAAGTGTACAAAGTATGGATAAAGTGAGCATATAAAGCAGTCTATACCTATTTGAACTCTGCCTAGCATTTGTGCATGAATGTACCGCCTGTCCAGATGAACAGGCCTCTGCCCAAGTTCACTAGATGATGCCTTGATATCCACCATATCCAGGCCCAGTCCGTCCCGTCCCATCAATACGATTGACGGAAGGCGCGCATCCCATGAGAGAGTCTTTCCCCAGTTTCTTTGGAGGATTCCAAGGCCGTTGCGCTAGTCGAATTAGCCGTTCTCAACAAAGATGACGGCGAGCGCGTCCCGCGCGTTCCTTGACCCGGTGCCATCCTTCGTTGCGTTTCCATCGCACTTCCTCCACGGTCTGCTGCCCTGCGAGCCTCGCATTCCTGTCGTGTCTCTTCCATCATGTCCGACCCCGAAGACAAGATTGAGGGATCCGCCAAGGTACACATCGGTCGCGCCGTGAGTATCCCGCACTCGCCACGATTGTCATCATTGAGTTGATCTTCAGATGTAGTGCGATAATTGTCGCTCGCGCAAGGTACGTATACTGTAGAGCTTGCGTATGCTCGACAACGAAGGACTGACGCAGACAGATTCGTTGCGACCGAGCGACCCCATGTGCAAATTGTGTTGCCACTAGCATACACTGCAGAATCACCAAAGACAGACCTCAAATTCCAAGGCAGAGGGTGTTGATATCTGGGCAATAGTGAGTGAAGCAGACCCCGCATCTCAACAGGATCCTATTGACTTGATTCAGTGAGCGCAAACTTGATGCATTGGAAGAGCGTCTGCAAAGCGTCGAAACCTTGTTGGTGGAGACCAACAGCATGTTGCGTACTCTGCTAGCGCCTTCAACAACGCTCAGCTCAGGCTCTCGGGAGATCAGCACCAGTATTGCCTTCGATATGGGCATTGACAGGAATGCCGGTAGGATGGTCGATGGCGAGACATCTCTCATGGCTCATTCGAGAAAAGCTCGTCGTGTCATCGAGCACCTGCTGCAATCGACACGCTCGATGTCCAGTGACCCTGAAGTGATCGATGCTCTCAAAGCATTGCATACTACTATGCAGGATGCTTCGGAGACAGAGCCTAGTCTTCTGCGACCCGTACCGAGCGGGCGACACCAAGAGTATTCTCGAGAGACTCTGCCGCCCCAGGAAGCCGTTTTGAACATTCTTCGGGGCGCGCAGGCTGCAGATTGTTTATTCTTTTCCATCTGGCTGCCTTTCTTTACGGCAGCTGAGTTCGAGCGACTTTGCAATCAATTGTACTCTGACTTTGACTCATGCTCACCGGCAATCAAGACGTTAGTGTATGGTGGCATACATTATATGTTTGTTGAGTATCTGTCAGCTTGTAAGATTCCATACGACTCTGCCTATTGGTCGTACGCGCAAAGCTTCAAGATCCATTTCGAGAGCTGTTTGAGACACTACAGTGTCTTGTCCATGCCCACGTTCGACAATATTCTGGCTCTGGTATTTGGTGCTGGTCATGCTATCCAGGTATCTGAGTTTGGTTCGGCCTGGCCGCTAGTGTCAGCTGCAGCAAACATGTGCCAGGCTTTGGGCTGGCACCGGCCACCAGGCAGTCACTCACCCGTCTCCGGAGCTCAAAACATTCTGTTCTGGCTGATATATTACTTTGACAAATGCCTCTCCTTGCGACTTGGGAGATCTTCCAATATACAAGATTTCGATCTGACACTTGGCTATCCCAAAGAACCTGTTGAGACGCAATATCAATCATGGCACCTGTGGTTCACGACCCTTATCGACATTGCCGCCGCTCACGGCTTGATATATGAGCATCTCTTTAGCCCTGGATCAATGCACTATTCTCCAAAAGCTCGATCCAAACGTGTTCTGGAGCTCGCAATCCGTTTGGACAACATTGCTTCAAAGAACAATGGCATTGTAGACGTGACCGTGTACCGACGACAGTACATGATTTACCTTGTCAAGTCTAATGCAGTAGTCATAGGCTGTCTTCGTACCTTGGTCTATCTAGCCGCCTCACCATCAGGCGACAGCGCTGACTTCCATGTCGACCCTCGATGCTTGTTGGCTGCACGATCGACGCTCCACTACCATCAAGACGTTGTTGATTTCGTACGAGACAAAGAAGACGGCAGCGCTAACGACTATGCTAGCTGGACCATTTTGAATTGTCCTTTCACGCCATTCATAGTACTGTTCTGTCACGTCATTATGAGCTTCGGTCTGGAAGACTTGAGACTCATGGAGGCATTCACAACCTCTCTTCAGAGTCTCAACATGCGGGATGCCAGACCCATGCTCAACTTTCGGGTACTTTGCGAGGCTTTTCTGTTACTCGCGACGCGGTACATCCGTATGTCTACCAAGCGACTGCATGACCAGAACCTATCGCTCGGTCGAAGCTCAGATGGTGGTCATGCGACGCCTCTGTCATCAGATGCTCGGACTGTCCATCTTCCCACTGGTGAACACGATGCCTCCTACAAGAATGATAGCAGCGACAGTCTTAATTTCTTGCCTCCAGTTGCCTTTGATGATTGGCTTTCGGGAAGGCAAGAATTCCATAGTCTTGGGTCTTCCTTTTGAGTATCTAATATCAGAAAGATCATGATCGCTAGATGATCACCAGCCCGATCAGAGAAAGATCCATAGATCTCGTTTCTGCTCAGCCACCCCTCCCGTTCTCAAGTACTTCTGCTGCGAACTCAGATCGCTCGAGCAGCGTTCAACGCGGCCGTCTCTGTGGACAGCGTGCCCGGATCCTTGATGTTCCATGCACCAGACGTTGTATCTCCATGTGCGTCACCAGACCATTCCAAACATCATGCCGCAAGCGCTAGCTCTGACTTTTGCGATCCGCAATGTTTCGGAAGCTTTTGCCAAGCCCGATCGAGGGTTGTGGTCAGACACATTCGAGCGGGATGCGCGGCGCGCGTCTCCCGGCTGTCTCTCACACTACCTTTGGTACTAGCGTCCTTTCTGTCTGGAAGCGTAACCGGCATCTGTAGACTCTGATGATGCATAATCGAATGTCTTCTGACCCGTCATCAGCAGAGCATCGTACATAAGATGGTAGACTGCAGCGGCCCTTCCAAGTTTATCGCCAGCTCCTCCCCTAAGCTTCGAGCATTTTTCGCTCAACATGACCAACCTACACTCAGTTCTAGTCGTTGGAGGCTGTGGCTTCTTGGGACATCACATCGTAGATTGCCTGTTAGCAAGAAACGAGAACATTCAAATTTCTGTCATGGGGCGTTCGAACACCCGTCACCGAAGACATCAAGTCCAATATCTGGAGGGCGACCTGCTGTCTGAAAGGTCTATACAATCGATATTCCGCCAAGCCAACCCTCAGGTCGTGATCAACACAGTCGCTCCGATCACTTTCCCCCAGAATGGAACACCGGATTCTCATTACCAGGTCAACGTGGATGGAACGTCGAACTTGCTGAGACCTGCTGCCGCTTGCCCATTCACTGCAGCATTCATATACACTTCATCTGCTCATACTGTCCTCGCGACTGACTATACCGATGCGAAAGAGTCGGATCCCGTCGATGATCATTGTGACAGTCGCCGTTTTCCGACGTCTACGAAAGCTATAGCCGATGCAGCGACACTCGCCGCGAACAATGCTTTGCGCATCGAGGCCGGTGGTCTGCGCACAGCGACCATCAGACCTTGTGCTATGTTCGGCGAAGACGACTCGCAGCTTCTGCCAACAGTACTTTCACAGCTGGATCATGGTCAACAGAATTATCAAATCGGACACAACACTGCCATGTACGACTTTGTCTACGTCGGGAACGTCGCTGAAGCTCACATACTGGCTGCTGAAGCGCTTGTACGAGAATCAGCTGAGGCAGCGGAGGAAGGCAAGAAAGTCAGCGGCGAGTCGTTCTTCATCACGAACGACGATCCGCAACACTTCTACGACTTCATGAGGAAAGTCTGGTCTGCCAGTGGGCACGATGTGTCAGAGCTCAAGCCAAGGCTCATACCTGCAAAGACCGCGCTCGGGCTGGGAAGTGCGAGCGATCTAGCGACGTGGGCCTTCACACTTGGAGGAAAGTCTTCTTCCTCATTGTCTCGAGAAAGCATTGAGCACTTGTGCCTGAACCGTACTCACGATATCTCGAAAGCAAAGACCCGTCTTCATTACACCCCGTTGGTCTCCGTTGATGAGGGAATCCAGCGTGGAGTTGAAAGTTTATCGTAGATACTGCCTTCTTGTTCACATAGAACCAATGGTCTCACCGGTATCATAGCTGCGTCGGCCGTCCCTCCAACCTAAACCTGGTTCCATATTCTGGCATTAATGAGCTACTGTTCACAGACTATAGTCAAGTCTTCTTATAGACACTCTTCGTCCGGCCCTACAGCTGACGGGAAAGACAGAGTTGGTGTATCGGGAGGCAGATCGATCTTTCTATGCAAGACTTTCAAAGGCTAGCTTACTCTAGCCGTGGGGATGATTTCTCGGGTGTGGCATCGATGAACTTCATATCATCTAGCTTCACGAAGGTCCTATTCCTCTTCCCAAGTTGTGCGCCCCAGCCAGCTATCAATTTGCTGTCACCCTCAAGCGTTTGCCTCGCCAGTGTGACGCGGATATATCACCTCCAAGTCCTCCGCATGAACACAGATGTCACGTGCTCGATGGAAAACGTCTTCATCTAGAGCTCTGTCGAGCCTGCGATCAGTATCGTCTTATAGTGCCTGATCTCGATCCGTCCAACTCTGCAAAGAATGTGGTCTATCGTCCTTGGCACAGTGTTCACACAACACACAGATTAGACACAATCTTATGAGCAATCAGGCTTGACTGCATTATTTCTTAAGGCCAGTCCGAGACTTGCTCCAAAGCGAGCATGGCATTCTCTTTCCGAGTCTCGGAGTCAGCGACTGCCAAGCATTCTGACTGTGGTTGAGTTGCAGAACTGTTCCATCGCTTATGAGGTGATCGGGTATACCTCGGATTACGCGATGGCGAGCTCTCACGCCATACAGAATAGATGCATCTGCCACAATGTTGACGAACCACAGCAATGTATGCAATCAAAGTTTACAGCTGAAGCGATGGCGAGCTTTCGCATCATGTTTTCGAAGCAGTCCTGACTCAACGAAATCCTCGGCCACGAATTCGGCTAGCAAAACCGATTACTATATGATCAAGAACAAAGGACGCGTTTTGCAGATCTGAAGACTTCAGTAAGTTCGATACAGAAGCATGTCGAACGACAAATCCTGTGGCATATTGTCAGCCCAGTCCTTGGAAAGTCCGAGCGAGCATGGCTCTCTGGAAGCGATTCGCAAGCGTAAGTAACGCTAGCATGTGCAGCATCACTTTGCTGATATTATTTGCCACAGCGAAATGGTACCGGTCCACCTTTTGGAACGCCTTCATCCTAGGCGTTTGTAACTTCCTAGCACCTGGTATCTGGGGTGCCATGAACTCTCTCGGCGGAGGTGGTCAACAATCTCCATCGCTGGTAAACTCAGCAAATGCTTTGACCTTTTGTCTCATGGTCTTGACATGCTTCTTCTCGTCTGTCATCGTTCGATGGGTCGGCGTCAAGTGGGCGCTCATCATCGGCACATTGGGATACTGCCCATATGCCGCAGGTCTTTACGTCAACAACCGCTACGGGGATGGCTGGTTCGTTCTGCTCGGCGCCGCGCTATGTGGTCTCTCTGCTGGTATCTTCTGGTCGGTTGAGGCAGCTATTGCACTTGCCTATCCGGAACCTCACAATCAAGGTCGCTTCCTTGGTTTCTGGCTCAGCTTCCGTCTTGGTGGTCAGATCGTCGGAGGTGCCATCAACCTAGGTGTCAATGTTCACAACAACAAGGCTGGCTCAGTCTCATACCATGTGTTCGAAGCCTTCATTGCACTCCAAGCTCTCGCACCCTTTGCGGGTCTTCTCTTGAGTCCTCCTGAAAAGGTCCAGAGAACCGATGGCTTGCCTGTGCGTCTGAGTATTGGCAACAGCATCTCTTACGAGTTGAAAGCCATGTCCAAGCTCTTCTTTAGCAAGCACTTCCTGCTCATCGTGCCGCTGATCGCACAAGCTGTGTATGCTGAGTCAGTCTTTTTCACCTTCCAGGCACTCTGGTTCAGTGTGCGTGCTCGCGCTCTGGGCTCTTTCCTCTCTGGTATCGTTGCTGTCACTCTCGGCAATGTGCTCGGCAAGTTCCTCGATCATCCCAAATTCAGCCTCAAGTCTCGGTCTCGAGGTGCTTTCTTCACGATCCTGGGATTGCAAGGCGCGTGGTGGATCTGGGCGACTATTCTGGTCACCGAGTTCAACAAGACCGACCCAACCTATGACTGGGTGGACGCAGGCTTCGGAAAAGGATTTGCCCTGTTTTTGTTCTGGGTTGCCGGGTTCCAGCTGAACTACATGTTCCTGTAAGTCACACTTTATCGACCCTGATGGAACGATTGGACTAACTCGTGTAGTTACTTCGTTGTCGGCAACCTTGCAGAGACACAAGATGAGATCATCCGTATCTGCAGTCTTCTCCGTGGCACCGAGTCAGCTGTCCAAGCAGTCAGTGTAAGTCTTGAACATTATTCCGCTACCTCGACCAGGGCAATTGTGCTAACTTGTTTGTACAGTATGGTCTTGGAAGTGTGTCAGTCATGGCAAGAACTGGAAGCATCTACCTCAACTTCGGTCTCTGGGCGATATCACTCTATCCAGCATGGTTGGTAATCTCTAAATTCGGTGACTCGTTGGGTGACAAGAAGTTGGCTCGTGAGGAGGCAGTACAAGAAAGCGTACTCAACAGTCCTCAGCCGAGCCAGCAAGAGGAAAAGTAAAAGCTCTCTAAGGCTTGAGGAGGTTTGGTGTGTCTGCAATTGTTTATAGTGCCTATCTCGATCAGGATGTATTGACGACAGAAGAGAAATCTGATCAACACGAAGATCAAATCAAAGCAGCAGCGAACAGTGCCACCGCCCCGCCCACCCAAGCCAATGCAGAATTACTCCTGACGCTGTCCCCAGCATCACCTGTAGAAGCAACCCAACACTTCCCACTGCCTCCGTTGACCTGTGCTGCGCTAACAACCAGGAAACTCTGGATGGCATAATTTGTCTGATAGCAACTTCCATTCTCAGAACTTTGACACGACCACCCCAAGATCGGATACAAAGCTTCAGCCGAAGAATTGGTCTGTACACAATCACGACCGGAAAACACTTCCAGCAATCTGGCAGCATCCTGTCCTTCCTGGGGCTGTGTTACATTTTGCTGTTGATAGAAAATCCGAGAGTAGTTTGCAGAAGCGTCAAAGGCACCGGCATTCAACACATTCCAGGAAATGGATGTGTAATTCTCAGATGAGTAAGGTGATGAGCCTGTCCTTGAATTATAGCCCCTCGTTGAGTTGGAGAACAGTTCGCCGATGTTGAAGCATTCGTGTTGGGAGGGCGTGGAAGATGTTGTAAAAGTTATCGCGGAGCCTGGCTGGCCGCAAGTAGTTTCTGTGGACGGAGTGAAAGAAATAGTGAGGTTACTGACGCTGGGGTGATTAGACGCGAGTCCCAGAATACGAGGTTGATCAAGTATAATGCTTACTTCGATTGCGCAGCAACTTGTGAAACGAAGAGGAAGCTGGACAGTAACAAAAGCCATGACATGTTTGCAGATTCTGTTCAGGTCGACTTGTTGGTTATTGATGTGTTCGCCAGTGGATTATTATGTGGGGTATGTTTCTCGCGTGGAGTGTCAAGCGGACTGGAGGATGCAACCATTATAAGTGCTGCGAAAAACACCATCACCATGGAATCTTGCTTGAACCAAAGAAAAGATGATGAAATACCAGCCACCTGACCAAACGGCCAAGAATTGAAGGATGCGATCTTCTCAAAAGCCAAGGAAAGGAGGTCGAGCAGTCCTACCATTTCTCTTGGCTCATCTCTGCCCATCACTCTTGCCTATCTGATCGTTGATCCTCTACGTCCGTATGGTTTGAGTTATATTTATCGATCAGATAATTCTTTGCGACCTTGATGATGTGACGTACTAGCGCGTTCGCTGTACAGGACGAACAAGGATTGGTCTTGGAAAATCATGACCTTGTTGATCAAATTGCTACAATAAGAGTCTGTTGCCAAGTAATGATACAGTGCCATGCTGATTGTCGAATCGCTCAGGCACCAAGGCACAATAGTGCGGGGCGTCCGCTTTCTCCGCATCAGGAACGAGTTGCAGATCACTTGGCGAGCGCAACCTTTGGGAGCGGGGTTCAAACGATAACTCGAGTCATGAGCGATCAACTCAGCCAGTCGCAGTGCTGAGTCTCTGATGTTTAGAGAAGCTTTGTACGAGATAGGGGCACCGCCGAGTCGAGCTTCTGACACAACACCAATCGCTAAATTATACCTGGAAACAGGTTGGGGAGAAGCATACTCGAGGTTTCATAGACTTTTACCCAAGGAACACTTTAAACTACCGACCTCGGACATCGCTCCAAACTTGTCTATGATAGACAAGAACAAAGGTTTAACTTCGTACGCCGTATGGAAAGAATCAAAAGGCCGTTCAGAAGGAACAAGGTGGAGATCATAGTTTCATACATTGTTATAAAATTGACGTTATCACCAGTATCCGCGGCCTATTCCCTCATCCAGGAACTAAGCTAGGTGATAGTCAGCACAATTCATCCGCACACTGGACATCTCCAAAGACTCACTCTCACAAAGGTATTGCAAGAAACAAGTAGTGCCACAGACCGAAAGCCCTTGGCATGTTCCTGAACAGATTCCACCTTTGTTGTCCCCATCTGCATTCTCGGTACCAAAACAGTCTGCGGCGCAACTGCTGGGATCTGCTCACACTTAGTATCTGAGAGGAAGTCACGTCTGATCTACTGACCCGAGTATGGGCCAAGACCGCCACCACTGCCATCTACACAAGCAGGGACATCGTTCTGACGCTTCTCAGTTGGTTGGGCAGAAACGATGGCGTTGGTCGCCAGGAAGCCGAAGATGAATGTAGTGAAGACTGCTCTCATGATGACAAGTGAATTTGATACTGTTAGTGTTGGTTGTTGTGTGTATTCGCTTCGGATGGTCATAGTATACACATATATATATGCACTGCTTCACTCTTCAGATCCTTGGCAAGACATATCGCGTGGTCCGGAAATGTTGATTATTGTTCACATGTTGATCAACACCGCTATACGAATGTGCGAGCCTTGGCTTTTTGTTTATGCAGGATCAAACTATCCGTCTAGTGTACCTGTATACATCCTATCATAAGCTCAGGTCCAATCACATTGATGATTTGATAAAGGGGTAAATTCTTCTATCCTTGTGCCTCGCAAACTCAAGAGC
>Ga0058697_10000830_pt1 | contig 12221 bp, 5 predicted proteins | sample AgamicAsMae_FD_66619 | JGI IMG/M metagenome (GOLD analysis project Ga0058697, IMG submission 66619) | Agave microbial communities from Guanajuato, Mexico - As.Ma.e | ecosystem: Host-associated > Plants > Phyllosphere > Phylloplane/Leaf | place: Guanajuato, Mexico | collected 2012-06-04
TTCCTAGCTTTTCATCAAATCTTCGTCCTCAACATACGTACGCTCCTATGATGAAGCGAGCTGCCGAGTTGCTTGCTGGTTATCCATTCGAGAACCCGGCTACGCATAACAGTGGCACTAACCTGGTCTACCTGCAAACTTTGTTGCTGATGGCTCTGGAATCAGACAACCATGGTCCAGCGACAGTTAGAGGTCAAGCCGGTCCTTCACGTGCAGAGTGGTTGGGAAGAGCTGCCGGAGTCGCAGGACAGTTGGAGATCAATCTGGTCCGACCGCGCGAACGTTATGCAACCGAAGGCGACCCGGATTCCGAAGAGAGACTGTCAAGAAGAGTATGGTGGGTGTTGTTCATTCTCGACCGCTGGCACGCTTCCAGCACTTCGGACCTGCTCAAACTTCCCGAGAACAGCGTGGTACTGCTCCCCGAGGATCAAATCCTACTCGGCGAATCAACATACCATCTAGCGCGCCTCTCCTTCATCATAGGCCACCTCGCCGCCATCCTCACAACCACAAAAACACCAGAAACCAACGTCATGGCCCCTTCAAACCCAGCCTCTTCACTCCTAGGCTTGACTCTAGCCGGCGAAATCGATCGCTTCCGCGAATCGGTAGAAAGTGTCTGGGGCTCGTTGAACCTAGTCCATCTATCCTATCACCACTGTCATCTGCTTATCAAACGACTAAACCCCACCACCGAACCTACAGAACTCATCGGCCACGCCGTCAAAGTAGCCACAGTACTGAATCAACGCCAAACACCCATCACACCACTAAACCACCACTTCGCAGCCCTCGCAGCAATGACTTTGTGCGAACTCGTCGACATAGAAAAGACACGCGCAGAAGCCATCAGAGGACTCGAGCAAATCTCCGAAGCTTTGGGATTCGGCCGCGGCTTGGCTGGGCATGAAAAGTCTACGGGCTGGGATTCGGCGATCAGAGATTTGATTGTGCAGAAGAGGAATAAGTTGCAGTTGATTCTTGGGGGTGTTGAGCAGTTGCCTCCGGGATTGCAGCATTTGGCTCATGCGAGTGCTGGTGAAGGGGGTAGTGGGACTCTGACGCCTAGTTCTGCGCAAGGGAATGTTGCTGCTACTAGTGTGGCTGGGGAGAACGGGAGACCTGGCAAGTTTGACCCGACCATGTTGACGAGGTATGGGTATCTCACTGCTCTGGGGCAGGGTATGTTTGTCTCGAAGTGAGATGATCGTATACATGAATCGCTACATAATATTCGGTATCAAAACTATTCGTAAGCAGCCACTCTTTCCTGCCTTGTCCTCTTGTTTAGCAATCAGCATTGTCATCCATCTCTGTCATCAAAGATACATCTATATGTATGCATGCATCATAAGTCATACAACGCTTCTCGAAGCAACTGGTCGTTATCAGCCATCAACGGGGCATACGTCCGTCCAGCAGCTGGCGCTGCCAACATGCCTCAACATCAACACACAGTTTCAAGAAATCGTCGTCTTCGATACTGGCCAGGATGAATTGCTCGATGGCTTTCTTACGAGTCTCGTCAGACTGTTCGGCGTATTGTTTCAGTGCGTCTTGTGCACTTTGTTGCGGCGAATCTGCTGTTGTCATTTCAACGTCTTGCACTTCTGATTTCTGCTGACTGTGCTTCTGAGCGAGGCGTTCGCTGCGTCTTTCTGATGGGCTGGAGGACGACATTTGATCGAGACTTGAGTAGAAAGAACGTTCTGGACTCAAAGGCGTTTCTTTGATTGGGCTGGAGCCAGTAAAGTGAACAGGACTCGCGCTGCCACGGTAAAGTTGATCTGAGCTCGTAATAGTGTCCCGTTTGATCTCCGGACTCATAGTTGAAGGTGAAGCATTGCCGTATCTAGAAGTTTCACTGTCCACTGTCATAGTATCATCGCTCGAATGGAAGTTGTACATGCGGGATGCTGGAGGCTCGAATCTTGTGGGCCCATGAGGGGTAGTGAGTCTTGTAATCCCTGCATGAATCCTCTTTTCTGGCGAAGCACGACTTGAGGTTCCTTCTTGCATTGTCTGGTCTGGTTTTGCGGCTTCCGAAGCATAACTTGGCTTAGGGAGAGGAGGCAGCATCTTTGTCTTTGCAGGACTGCTGGATGGTTTGGGCCAAGGAAGTTCTCTGCGAGGAGGTAACGTTTTCCTGGTCATGTCTGATGGCCACTCGATAGGTGCGGTCGAAGGTCTTTCTGTTGGCTCTACGCTCGTGCGGATCGGAGCAAATGTTGGCTGTCTTTTGATGTTCGTGGTTTGATACACTTTTGGGCCCGGTGACGAGGTGAACATGTGTGAGTTGGCTAGATCATTGGTGTACTGATTCGGCGGCTGCTGCACACATGAGGCGGTCGATTGGAAAGCGTCTACATTTGTTAATCTTCATTTGTCTGATGTGGGAAACACAATAACCATACCTTGCACAGTCGGAACGATGATCGAAGATGATTCACGATCGAAGCGGGCAGACTGTACGGAAGGCTGTCGATTCATGTACGAGTTGGCTGTCATCGGACGAACTTGGGTCTGTGTAACTTGTTTGGTATGTTGCATAGAGAACATGAGTCCGTGGCCAGAAAGAAGCTGAACAGCTTCGTTGCAGGAGGCTTCATCGGCGAAGCGCAGTTGAATGCGTCTGATCTGGAACGAGAAACTACGATGTTGATATCCGGTCTTCAAGAGAATAGACCAGTGTCATGCCACGTACCTGATCGTTCTGGCAAAAATAGCGAATAGCTAGAGCAGTGCCTTTGGTCAGGCCAAATATAGGCAGAGATTCGTGAGATTGTTCTGGGTGTCTTCTGTGTATCTCCTTGGTCTCTTGGATGATGGCAGTAAGTGGAAGGATCTCCTACAAATTTCTTATAAGTACCCGAGAGTATCGTACGTACAACAAACGGCTTACCAAATCATTGGTTCCGTGAACGATTCTGAGTTGTATGTCGTTGTGATCGAGTTGTTCAATCAGAGCAAATAAATCCGAAGCTTGAATGTGGTTCCAGCCAGAGGGACTTGCGGTGCGAGGAAGAGTGGAATGTGAGAACTTGAGGATAGGTTGACACAATAATGAACGACCGAAGAGGCCATCCTGACTTGTCATGCTCGAGTAGTGGACTCGGGAAATTGAAGTTGCTTGAATCTGGTCTGGAGAAGCACTTCAACAACGATAGTTGAGCGCAACTGTACCAAGCTGCTGGGCAGATCGAGGAGCCTCCGTGCTGTGCAAGTGCGAGTGAAGATATCGATTACTGAAGAACTGCCTGTAACTCGATCTTATCTTGTCAAGACAGAATGATATACCATTAGAGTCGAATTGACAAGGGAAAGGCTTGTCTCTTATGTAATCAGAGGGTCTCCCTCTCTTGCATGTGCACTCCATTAGCAGCCAAACTTGAGGAGGAAAGCACGAAGGAGCAGATGTGTCCGAGGAAAGAGCTTGTGACAAGCAAGAAGCCTGGCTCCACTCTCTCTACCCGCCATACTCAATCCGGATTCCTGCGAACAGCTGCAAAGTCTATATCAGAGGGCCAATCAAGTATGAGGAGTCTGCCCATCTTGACTCAAAGCCTTGTTGCCCTCGTAGAGTGTACCTACATTGATATAAGTATGGGAGTCCGGGCCCGGATATAGGGTAACTCCGAGGATGTCCCGAAGTGTGGAGGAAAGTCGATCGGCGACAGCGCGCAGGTCGGCGCAAGGAAGGTGCAACTCGGACGCGTCGCGAAAGAGCAACCATCATTGCGCCGACCTCTGATGTGCCCGCCTCGACTATCCTATCAGCCTGCTTCTTTCGTCAGGTAATCGACAAGACCGACAGCTCCTTCGAGAGCTGAACAGCCGCCGACATGCCTCCTAAGAAGATCGGCAATGATTCCACCATCGAGAGGACCGAGGAGTACGAGAAGTTCCTCGAGGAACTCGCCGTATATCATGAGAAGAGAGGGTAGGTCGACTGGCAGCCGTTCGATCGAAAGCACACAGGAGCGAGTTCTGATATAATGCGCAGCACCACCATGGAAAACGAGCCTAAGGTCGAGAATCAGCTAATCGATCTTCTGAAATTATACAACCGCGTTGTGACAGAGGGAGGCTACGACTTGGTGTCAGACACAAAGAAGAAGCCTCTCATGTGGAGGAAGATTGCGGACGAACTTCTGCCTGGCATCAAGAACCTGGCCGGCGCTGCCTTCCTGGTCAAGAGAGCGTACTACTACAACCTGGTAGCGTACGAGATTTCGACGCATTGGGGCAAAGAGCCACCACCAAAGGAGGTCATTGAAGACGTGACGGCAAAGGGTGGAGACGTCATGTCGAGGACATTGGAGAACTTCCCAAACTCGACAACCAAGGAGACCCGCGGCGCAAACGGAAACTCGTCCGACAACGACGAGGCTACCAAGGATCAGCACGACAACGGAGATCCCGGAAGCGTACGGTCGACCCGGGGACTGCGTACTGCGCCGCCGCAGCGAATTCCTTATCAGCCCGACACGACCGCGCCTCGCCAAACCCGCAACCAGGGCCACCACACATCGCAGACTCCCGCCTCACCATCCCCTGCCTATACCAATACCACCCCAATGACTCTAGCAACCTACGAGCCCCAGCAGCTGCTGCCGCTGACGCTCAAGCCCGTCACCACTCCAGCCAACAACTCAGAGTACTATCGTCTCAAGCGCAAGCAAGAACAGGAGGCGCAGGCCAGCCACGTCGCAAAGAAACATAGAGGTCTCATGCTGCCAGGCACTGGTTTCATCGGCCCCAACATCTACGTTCGCGCTCAGCTTGCCCTGCAGTCTGGTCTGCCTGAAGAGGAAGAATACGCCTTGCATCATCTTGTCAAGATTTCTCATGAACGAGGCGACAAGTACCGCTTCGACCAGTTTCCCGGTCTGGCCGAGGCTCTCGCCAGCAAGCTGTTGCAGGTAACCTCTCTCTTCTACGACCTTCAGTGGATCATCTCGTATGACGAGGCCACTGGTCCGCGTACTTTGGATGCCATCAACGGCACACCCGACCTGCTACAGAAGCTGCAAGCTGCTGTTCCACTCGACATTGCGAGTACCATCGAGACTGCCGAGTTCAGACAGGCGCTGCGTCTCATTACTGAATCCGGTCTCGTCATTCGCAACATGGTGATGCTAGACGAAAACGCTCAATACATCGCCAAGCTGCCCCTTCTGCGCGACTACTTTTGCATCGTGCTCAACCTACCAGTTCACCCCGCTCTGGTGGAGCTGCAGTACTATGCCCTCGAGACCATCGAGCAGCTCACTAAGCACTACGATCTCGACGCCACCGACTTGCTCTACGAAACTCTACTTGCCCAACTCGAATCCAATGACCGCGGCAGAATCGTCACCTCGTTGCGTGCCATTGCTAGACTTGGCATGGTCTACGAGGAGAACAAGCGGCTTGAGATGGTTCCCCTGGAGATCGTCCAGAAGTTGCCTGATTGGATGATGCTGCCTGATGAAGAGTTGCGTTCTGCATGCTTGGACTTCCTCTTCCAGTACACCAGTATCGCCGACAATGTCGAGACCCTGGCACTGGATGCCGACGTCCAGAATCTTGTCAAACAGCTTTCTGATCTGTTGCTCTACAACGCAAAGATGGAAGTGCCTAAGATGCACAAGCCTCGCCCTTCAGAGCCTCATTACGACTCGGAAAGCTCTGCTCATGTCCCACGCCTGTGTCAAGATGTTGTCGAGTCGCTACTGCAGTACACTGAGCCTGACCGCAGCTCACGCTGGTAAGTGATATTCACTAAATGCATATCTCGACGATTCTAACAAATGTAGGTTGCGTATGTGCTTCGAGATAGACCCCGATTCCGAAATGACGCAAATCCACCTCTGGCAGTCGTACCAAGCCACGTTCCTCAAGTATTCGCCGACCCATGGAAATCTCATAGCAGGAGAGTTCATTAAGAATGTCTCGAACACCTTTACAGGCGCATCTGCTCAAGTTGCTCACAACAAATACGTGATCAAAGGCATCAGACCCCGCAAGATCGCCCATGACATCGAGGGCAAGGATCTGGTGAAGTGCAACTGGCGCACTAATCCCACAGATGTCGCACAAGAGAACATCGCCATCTTTGCCAACGAGAGCGGCAAGGAGTGTGGCGAGTTCTTCCTCAACGGCCCGAAGCTCTGGGAGCACATTCTGTCCTCTCACCTGAACATCCCAAAGAAGGCCTCAACCACTGTCAACGGCGATGCTCCGCAGCCACTACAGAGCAGCTCAAAGATCGCTGCTTTTGACTTTGCTACAGCCGACGCTTTCGCGTCATACAATTGCAAGTGGAGCAGTTGTTCTCGCAAACTTTCTGATCATAGCCTACCTGTCGCCCTCGCACTGATGGCTCGTCACATCAACACCCATCTGCCGGACGGTGCTCCACTAGCCGAGCAAAGACGTCAGAACCAGCACAACTCAAAGGACGTTGAAGAGCCTGTCCCCAGCAACCGCATCTGGTACCGCACCATGGCAGACGAGCGCAATGAGGCTGCTGGTCTGCCATTGGGTTCTGCACTTGTCTTGCGCAACATTGCTCGCGGTGTGCGTAAGATGGCGCCCAGTACGAACGGAGCTGCCGCCGCCGCTGCCGCCGCCGAAGAAAGAGCCCATCCTGCTGATGACGGTGAGCAGCCCCACCGTGACGGCGAAGACGATGAGATTGCTGTCGCTATGCCCGAGTCGCCCGTTCCACCCTCGGCCGAGCTCATGAGAAAGATCTTCGATCCCATTAGAGACAAGCTCTTCTTCGCCATGGCTCACAACCCCACTCTGAAGGACCATCTTACTGCTGTCCTCTGTGCTATTTCTGCTGGTGGAGGTTAGACAATTCGCTCTTTCTTTTCTGGTCCAGATTTACCAGACAATTCGGGTCCTTGGAGAGGTTTACGATGATATGCAGAGTGGCGTCTTTGATTTCTGTTTCTTTTGCTCCCCGTTCAAGTTGGAGCTTTCTTCTCATAGCGTTTGCGAGGATTAATATGGAAAACCAACTGTACTTTTAGATTCTTCGAATACCACTTTTTCCTTTGCTTTGCGGTTGGCAGACGTGAGTGTACTTTTCGATCTGTGTACTACTTTTTCTGTCCATCTTGTCCGCCCTCAGACATTGCTCTATGGAAGTATCATGTTCGTTGTACATCATCCTCGTGTACAGATATGTCATGCAAGTAGCCATGTGAAAGCACAGTTCTTTCTAGATTGTAAATGAGTCCATATAGACCCAAATATTATAGAGACTCTCAGTGGATGCCTTCCTACTTGTCGGGGGAACTATGCATTTCGATAGCTCCAAGCATATGAGGAGGAGGATATGAGATAGAGACGTCAGCTCCAAGGGGAGCATGAATGACGCGCTTTTCTCTCGTCAAGTCTGGAGTGATGTCCTCACTATAATAAGACACAGTGATCTTCTGATTGGGGGTGTATCTGAGGGGAGTCTAGAGTGCTTTGCTTTTCGATGGGGCTATCCTGCTTCTTGGAAGCATCGTGCGTTTTTATAGATATATGTATTGCATGCTTGCACACATGAAGGTAGGCATACGTCGATCAGAGGCAATGCGGGTATAGGTGATGTTGCTTGCGTGCAATGAGTTTTTACCAATCCATAGCATTGTCTACCAAGATTCATCATTTATCCATAATCTCACTCGCGAATTTACTCCTCGCTCTAATCTTCGGGCCCCATATCAACAACGCAAAAGGCACCAACGTCAACACCGCACCAATCCCACCTAACAAACTTCCAGCACCTTGAAATGTCATGGCTCTAAACATCTGCGGCACAAACAGCGGAAAAGCTCCTCCCAACATGTTGCGGCAGAAACTCTGTGCTGCTAATGCAGAACTTGCGTAGCGGTGATAGGTGTCTGCTAGATAGTTGAATACAGCGAGGTAGATGCTGAAAATGCCCATGGTAGCGCAACCGATGGCGAGGGTGGGGACGATCCAATGTACATTGGGGCCTGAGGTCCATGCGAGCCAGAAAAGACCGACGGGTAAAAGGATACTCTGTGCGCACGCGAAATATAAACGGCCTTCAGGAGAGTCACCGAGGTGAGGGAAACGGCGTTTTGTCCACTTGTCGCCGAGGATGGAGATGATGGTTGAGATTACTGAGGCAATGCTGATGGCGGCAAATACTGAGCCGGTTTCGTAGAGGTTGAAGTTGTGGGATGCTGTGAAGATGACTGGGATGGCGCCGAAGGTCAAGTAGAGAATTGCCCATGAGAATGCGACCCATAGACTGAAGAAGAAAACGACGGGTTCTGTGAAGAGAAGGTGGAAGGGTCGAACCAGCGAGATTTTGATCATCTGTAATAGACTGGCGCGTTCCTCGTCGCTTTTCACTTTCCAGCGTATCCTCTGAGACGTAACTTTGCCAGAAACTGAGTCGCGCATGTCGACGCCAGTGAAGCCTGCTGCTTCGAGCTGATCGTAGTACTTGTTGAGACATTTGGCCTTCTTCGATAACAACACCGAGCCTCGCGTTTCCTTGAAGAACAAGATAACCAGGATTTGAACGGTACCGCAAGTGATGATCTGCAAGTAGAAAATCCAACGCCACGTTGTATGATAGGCCACGAATGATGATACTAGCGGACCCAACCCAGTTCCGAATAGCGCAGCGCCTGAGAAAAGAGCCATGGCGGTATTGCGGTCCTCGGCATGGTAAATATCACTGACCACACCACCTACCATGGTACTAAATGTACTGGATGCACATCCCTTGAGGAAGCGCGAAACGAGCATGCCACCATATGACCGGGTGACAGCACAGCAGACCTGGAAGATGACATATAGAATACCAGTAACCACGAACATGGGCCTGCGTCCGTTGATCTCAGAGAACGGAGCGAGAATCATGGGCGCGATAGCGAAACCAGTGGTGAAGATGGTTACTCCTACTGTAATGGCGACACGGGACACACCCCACTCCTGCTCCATTTGCGCGTCACCAGCAGTATAGCTGCCAGCCGCATATGCTGTTACTGTTGTCGCAAGGCATGAAAGCCAAGTTATTGCGCGTTTCCTGCTCTTGGACCATCTGAATGGTGACTCATATTTCTTGAGATCCGGTTCTGCTGGCGGTGTCGTGCGTAGATCGTATGGCGCTGAAAGGTAGGAAGGGCGTGGGATTGGCGTTTCGAAATCCAAGTAGTGGTAGGTGATGTCGTCTGTGCTAGACAGAGTATGCGCTGGCGATATGTTCAGAGAGCCATCCGGGGACTTTTTGTCGTCGTCATGTTGGGCTTTCTCAGTGGCGTAGTCTGGAGGAGACCTTGATAGATGTATCTCAGGATTCACGCTCATGGTTGCGAGAGCAAATGGGTGTCATGCTGCTCATAGACAGCGAGAAACAGAACAGCGAGCTAAGTGATGAAAGAGTAGGAGGTAAGGAGAGCCGCAGAATAATTACTGAATAGGCAGAATATGACTCCACATTGTAGTGGTTACCGAATACCGAAAGGGTAGCGGAGATGCGCATATTGCGGATATGACGGCCGACCTCGCATGAAGTTTACCTCAGGTCGAGTACCTTTTTCCTTTGGCCCTTTGCTTGGAAATCATGCTTGACGGTTGGTTGCTACAACTGCCAGAAATACAACCACAGCATGTCATGAGAACGTGCAAAGTTGTAAGTACACTTGCCAAGAGAATCGGTCTCTCTGGAGATGGCCGTTTGAGCAACTCTCGGTCTCATGAAGGATGTTACTCGCAGCGCTTCGCACCATGACTGAATTATTGAGACTGCTGCTGTCGGCCAATTACCTGGCTTTCGTCTTCGGTGACACATCGCCTCGCAAAGATGTGTGCACCACGACAGAGCTTCTGAACTTTCCGTGAAGCGATTGGAAATGCTGCTCATCTCACATGGAAGCTCTTTGAAGCGTCCGTACTTGAGTGGCTTGGGAAACTGTGGGGTCCGATACCTGAATGTCTTGGGTCGAGTTATACGCCATTTCCGACCAATCACAAAGCGCTGACTTCAAGCCACTCCGCAAACAATAGGTAGCTTTCTCCGAGTTCGCTGCAGCTCGTTGCTGAGCTGTATGTGGGGGTTCTCAAGGATGAAATAGTTGTCGCATTGTGTAAAATCCTGAGAGTATGGAGTCTACTGTACAATTAGAAGAAGCAGGTCTGTGTCATAGTTAAGGGTTGTCCAGGATCCAGTGTAGCCCAGAGGCGGGCTATAGAAGAAGGAAGAAGGCGAACGAGACGAAGACGACAAGAGCTGGAGTCTTTATGCACAGACAGATGATGCGAGATCTAGTGCCTGTGGCGTGTCCCGCCATGAATTAATAACCCTCGACTCACCCCACTTCGAGCTCGCCTTCTGTTGTCCTTTGCAAGCAACTCTTCTTCCTTCACCTCATCCATACACACACAATCACACTCAACATGTCCGGAAGACCTGAGCCCCTCCGCCTCGGCAGCGTTGCCCCCAACTTCGATGCCGACACCACCAACGGGTAAGTTGCCTGAAGACTGTCGCGTACTTTTTTGTTGCGCCCCAGGCACTGACACACTTCCAGTCCCATCAACTTCCACGAGTTCATCGGAGACAAGTGGGTGATTCTGTTCTCTCACCCCGAGGACTACACCCCCGTCTGCACCACCGAGCTCGGTGCTTTTGCTAAGCTCGAGCCCGAGTTCACCAAGCGTGGTGTCAAGCTCATTGGTCTCTCGGCCAACACTGTCGACAGCCACGGTGGCTGGATCAAGGACATCAACGAGATCTCTCAGACTAGCCTCAAGTTCCCCATCATTGGCGACAAGGAGCGCCAGGTCGCTCTCGCCTACGACATGCTTGACCACCAGGACGCCACCAATGTTGACGCTAAGGGTATTGCTTTCACCATCCGCTCCGTCTTCATCATCGACCCCAAGAAGACCATCCGCACCATCCTCTCATACCCCGCCTCCACTGGTCGCAACACTGCTGAGGTCCTCCGCATTGTCGACTCTCTCCAGACCGGTGACAAGCACAGAATCACCACTCCTATCAACTGGATTCCCGGTAAGTCTCCTTGCTACTGATTTGCGTCTCTTACACTTTCTGACCCCGAAATAGGCGAGGATGTCATTGTCCACCCCGGCTTCAAGACCGAGGACGCCCAGAAGGTCTTCCCCAACATCCGTGTAGTCAAGCCCTATCTTAGGTTCACCCCCTTAGATAAATCGCAGACTTCTGCCAACGTCTAAGGAGGGAGGAGGTCGATTCCTTGTGTTTGAAAAGCGAATAAATGATATCCAGTGTTCAGCCAGGTCTATTGACACGATTGCGGACACGATTCGAGCCACGGTCCAGGGAGTTAGCTGAAGCTCGCGAAGCCTGACGGCACGGACCTCACTCTTGTGAACTGTCAATTGAAGAGATGGGCATATACATATGACGATAAAGAATTTCATGTCTACTGTAAACAATTCTTCTGAATTCTTCTGATACCCATACCAAAAGAAATGTAAATGTGCTTTGTCTTCGTTGTCAGTGCATAACAAGTCCAGAATCCGACATTCTTGTATCAATGTCGTTGTTGATTCTTGGCGTACTTTGAGAAATGTAGTTGCCTTAGAGATAGGACACCCACAGAGAAGAGAATTGGATCCTTGTATCTCTGAACACAGATCTTGTTTGTAAGAGGAGATAGAGTCGTATCTGTTTGTGAAATTGACCTTGCAAAGAACAATCAACAACTCACGCTAAAGTACCGTTTGAGAGCAACGGCTTGTTCCGGGCAAGGGTGAAACCCGTCCAGCGCGCCTTCCTTCCTCCAAACAGTCGAATTGTTGTTCTACAAGCCCTCGTACAGCCGCGTCTGCTTCCGCCAATCGTCTGTTTATATCCGTCTGGTGTTTCGTTGGCGACAAATTCTTGCGCTCTTTTGGTAGGTTGTATCTTTTCCTCTCTCTGTTTTCAACAATTTCACCCCTGTTTGGATTGTTCCAGTCGCGCAAACACAAGAAAGAGTTGGCCAATATTCTGTTTTGAAATTGATCCTTGTTGGTATGGTGTTGAGCTAGAAATCTATGGCTCTTCAAACGAGACAGGCCACAATTGCAGATCAGATGCTCAGAACGATTGGTTTGGCTACGATTTGGGCAGACCAGAAAACAGACTGCTCATATATGTTGGCCTTCTTATCTGCGCCTGTCGAGTATGCATGGCACTTTGCGAAGGCTGGTTGGACTGCTTGTCG
>Ga0058697_10000831_pt1 | contig 12219 bp, 8 predicted proteins | sample AgamicAsMae_FD_66619 | JGI IMG/M metagenome (GOLD analysis project Ga0058697, IMG submission 66619) | Agave microbial communities from Guanajuato, Mexico - As.Ma.e | ecosystem: Host-associated > Plants > Phyllosphere > Phylloplane/Leaf | place: Guanajuato, Mexico | collected 2012-06-04
CTCAATGGCAAGGACTGGGCCACTCATTCTCACATCGAACTAGTCGAGCTCGAAGAAGTCACGCCGCCGCCGACAATTCGTACACAGATCGGTTGAGCGCGTGCTCTTCGCTCTCTTCTTTGTACTATAATATCCTATATCATTACTCCAAGAGCAGTATCCGTGTCAAACCGCTTTCTTGTCGAGTGATTTCTCTGATTTTCGGGGAGCCACGTATACTTTCGCACACTTCCAGGATATGCGGCGAATCAGATAACCACGATGATCATGATCGCAATTTTCCTGGGACTGACTGTACCTGACATGTTCATCAGAGCCCAGGCTGTATCTTCTATGGACAGAACATCGCAACAAATCTGTCAAAGGAAACAAATCGGGTCTCGAAACCACTTTCAACGATCACCAAGAACTAAGCGAACGGTCGAGTAAGTCTGAGTTTTTTTTGGTATTTTGAACTTTGAACTATTTGCACTATTCAGACTGCTTGAGATGCCTTCCTTCTCATTCTTTTCTTCCTCGCTACACTTCTAGACTGCGATAATGCCCACTGCTGCGATGGCAGCGGCACAGAGAACCCAGACCTCATGGAGCTCCGAAACTCATCGCGGTAGCAGCCGCGTTCTCAGCACGACGCACATGCGGGTTGCCTCTGCTACGAGGCGAGTTGTGGACGTTCGATGGCTCACGAGTGTCAGTACCTGTAGGTGTTGGATAGGACTTGATGCCAGTAGTATAGCCGATGGTGTTGGTCGCAGTCGACAACCCGTAAGCCACCGAACTCTGCCTTAATCCTTCGACCTCGTCCCTTTGAGTTTCAGCCTTGAGATCCTTCGCGACCTTCTTCAGTCCCTCTGGGCCAGCTTCGACTTGAACCGCGTTTGATGAAGTTGCTCCGAGGTTGGCTTGTGCCAGCGACACCTGTCCGTTATCCAAGTCAAACACCCAGTATCCGGCTCGCATGACAGAACTGGAGATGAGCGACACCCGATGGAAAGCGCTTTGTGGCGCAACTGCTAGCTCGCATATTGGTTGGCCAGTACCGTCAAGCACTGGTCTGCCATTCTCCGTCGTGATCGGAGTGAACAAGTCGGCTAACTCGACGCGCAATTCTGCGGTGTTGCTTCCGTTACCGGCGAATGTGATCTCGAAGTAGGTGTTGTTAGCGATACCACGAGCAATTTCACTGCAGGGCCTAACCATGGAGGATTTATCTGATGAGAGTTCCGCCCCGGTGTACTCGACGATCTCGTAGTACAAGCTCATTGGTATCTGCCATAGAGGGGATCCTGTATCCAGCATCGTCAAGAGCTTAGTGTCGTTGGTAGAGCTGAAGATTGTCTGTCCTGATCCATTGGAGGGTCGCACCCTAATCTCCTCGAGATATAAGAAGAAATTGTCAACTCTTTCCTTACCGTCGTCACGCACAAGATTTAGCGTGGACAAAGGACCCTTATACTTGTCTGTATCAAGCCCGCCGAACAATATCGAGCCGTATCGATCTAGAGTGTGTAGATAAACACTGTAGAGGCGTGAGGGAATGGCACCGGCTTGTACGAGTCCTTCAACGAAGGTTGGGGGCAATCCTATTCTGCCTTTCGAGTAGCCAAGCCCCATGATTCCTGTATACGGTTCGATCGTGTGCTTCAGTCTGTTGGCGAGCCCGAATGGGATTTTTGAGATGACCAAGTCGTCTGAAGAAGATGTTAGTAGGTCTATACCCAAACATGGAGGCTCTGTCCTACTCATCTGAACCACATCTCTGACGTAGTCACCTTTGAACCATGTAGATCCCGCCATGAACTTTTGCTCGAAGGCTCCAGGATTGGTTTTCTCGTATGTTGAGGATTTGGTCAGATCGAAGGTGCCGCTGTTACAGCCATGGGCTTCACAAAACGACGCGTTTGAACCCAAGACGAAAGTTTGTGAGCTTCCAGTATCAATTATAATCGTCTGCAGCTGTCCAGGTGTACCAACAGTGAAGTTGACGTGGTACATCAAGCCACGCGAGTTGCCAACGCTACTCATCAAGGCAAGCTCGATGGGTTTTTGATCGGGGTTTGCTGCTCTTACATAGCATGCTAGCAGAAAGAGAGTTGCGAGAACACCTGAGAGCTTCATGATTGTTGGTAAAGAAAGTTAGGTTCAAGTGTAGACCAGATATTGAGTTGAGTATTTTTGAAAGAAGTTGTGAAGAGGAGATGCCAAAGGGTGGATTATATACAGAGATGTGATCTAAGTATTACTCATCGTACAACAAAGCAAGTGATCGTGGACTCACCATCTTGAGTCATAAGGGTGAACATCCGGGTACAGCATATCGCGTGTTTATCTCAATTTGAGGCCGTTACCAAGAAGGCGGACATCTATCATTCGAGTCGTGCAAAAGTAGAGATCGTGCGTAGCGTGCCGAACGTGGCAAAAGTTCGCAAAAGGTCTCTTCTTAGACATCTATACTGAGGGTGGGTGGTGCTCGCGGGGTTAGAGAAAGGTGAGTGGCAAAGAATACAGGTCATCGGCAGCAGAACATGTCCTGGGATTGGTATCGTGAGTAAGTGATCCTAAGATGGGCTACCTAGATTTTGAAGATTCGCGTGCAGCTTGGCAATATTACGCTTGTAAAGGCTTCCGAAGACCACCAAATGTAAGCGCGGCGACTCCAAGCATGCCTGTAGCCCCGACAGCATATGCGACGTCACGACCAGCCCACCAGTACAAGGAGCAGAAGGAGAGAGGTCCTAGGGTGCGGCCGATTTGGCCAAATGATCTGTGGTTTCCAAGCTTGTTGCCGCGTTCGGAAGCATCAGCTTCAAAACTGCTCAGACTGTTGAGACCAGTCACGACGGTGGCGCTGGTTACGGCGAGCAAAGCAGCAGCACCGTAAAGCTGAGCCTCAGTTGTGAGACGAGCGAGGAGAATAAAAGCAAGCAGGCATGATACAACACCCAGCTGTACGACGCGAAGGGGATGCATACGGCGGGTCACGGTGCCCTGGAGGATGGAAGCGATGATGCCAATGAAGCCGAGGAGGCGCCCGGTGTCCTTGCTGCCATAATTGAAGAGGTCGTAGGTCATAAATGGCAAAGAGAACTCCATTCCACTGAAGAAGAGGATGAAAGCCAGGTGGGTGAAGTTTAGTAGAGCGTGCGAATTAGTGCGGCGAGTCAGGGGCTTTTTAGCTCCGTCTGTTTTTTCTTCTTTGATGGCAGTTGCGGTGACAAAATGCGTCTCGGGCAGGTAGAAGTAGAGGTATAGAGTCTCGCTGACGATGAGGAAGAGCGAGAAGCCAGCAGCAGTCGCAAAAGGGTTGCTCTGGACGATGGTGACGTTGGATAGGGCAGCACCCAGAGCAGGGCCGAAGGTGAAGGCAATGCTGAAGCAAGCACCAACAAGAGCCATGGTAGCACCACGCTGCTTGTCGTCGCTGATGTCGGTAGCAATGGCCATGGCCAATTGGACATTTCCCTCGCTCAAGCCACCGACAACGCGACTGGCGAGAAAGGTGCGGAAGTCTGTGGCAGCAACCCAGAGAGCAACACTGAGGATGTTACCGACCATGCTCCATAACAGGGCAGTGCGACGGCCGTAGCGATCCGACAGACGGCCAATGACAGGTGACGCGATGGCCTGGCAAAAGGAAAAGAGCGAGCCTAGTGCACCTCCCAACAGGACAATGTCGTAGCGGTCGTTGATAGGTTTGGCAAAAGTATTCTTGTATGCATTGAGGAGACCCAGGACACGAGAGAGAAGGGTCGGGCTTGAGGATGAAGACGAGGTAGAGGCGTCGACGGCGCGGTAGAACTCGAGGAGCTTGGGGAACAGCGGGAGGATGAAGGTGAAGGAGATCTAGAGGCACGAGGGTCAGACGGACGCTGGCAGATGGGCAATGGACGACGCGACTCACCAGATCAAGCAGAAGCGAGATGAAGAGCACCTTAAGCACCTGCTTACGCCTTTGCGGAGTTATTACCACAGCTGCTTGCGCCATGGTCAAGAGATGGAGGCTGGAGCTTGTTTTGTTGCGACTGAAGAAGCGTGCACTCGTCTTAGAGTGATTGCGCACTTTTTGCTCGGATTGATGTTCTTGTGTTGTTGTCTGAGGAAGAGATGCGTGCCACAGGAGGTGGACATGTGTAGGCTTTCAATCGATTGACAAATAAAGCACCTGCTTACTCGACCAGCTGTTGAGAACCATCATGATCGACATGCCACAATGCAGCCACGCCTCGGTTCATGCAGATCAATCAGCTCCGTGCTCATCATCTGTCTCAGTGTCTCGCACCCTCGCATCTCCTTCGCTATGATTATTGCATTATCTAGGAATGTCATGACTGCTGTACTGTCCGGTCTGATCAAAACTCCAGCTCCTCAACCTCCATGCCACACTCGACGCACGTCTTGACGGTTGCTCCACTCTCTGGATTCTCGACCGCTCGACCCCATTCATGTTCGTGCTTTGAGCCCCAAAGCTTGTCTCCAAACTTTCCTCCCTCGACCCCCGCCTTCTGGCGCTTGTATGCATCCACCCGCGTTCTCCTTTTCAGATCGTTCAACTTGCTCTTGAATTTGGCCTCCTTCCTTCGCTTGGCCTCGGCCTGCCTCTTTTCAAACTCCTCGTCCAATGCTTCCGCGCTGCCCCATTTCTTCTCCGAAAACGCATATTCTTCAACCTGGTACCGTAGATATAGCATCATGTTGTTCCATGTTGACTTGTGTGGATTCGCCTTCTCCATCCGTGGTAGTAGTTGCTCGTCTTTGAGTTCCGGGTCCGTGAGGAGATAGTCTTCTCGTGCTTCCGTCTTGGTGAGCAAGCTGTACTTGTCAGGGAACTTTTCCTGACACCCTTTGCACACTTGACATCCAAACACATCGTCCCACTTCCAATCGATCTCCAAAGTGCCACACTCTCTGCATTTTTTCTGCTCCTTCGGCGCCCCCAGAGCACTGAGCCCCGGCTCGTAAGGGCCAGCTCTTTCATTCTTCAACTTCTTGATCAACTGCGCCTTTTCCCATTCCTTCAAGGTCATATTGGCAGGCTTCTGCTCTTGATTTGGTGTATGAAGTGCTCTATTGTGAGGATCGTCCTCGGCTGTCAAGAATCCACCCTTGGTATCCGTCATCTTGCTAAAGTCATATTCGACGAACTTCTGAAACTTTTTAGCTGCCTCGATGCCTGAATCGCGGGCCGGTTTACTGAAGCCATCTTTGTCGCTGGAGGGTGGTTGACGAGCGTCGCGTTGGTTTGGTTCTACTGAAGCTCCGGATAAAGCTGTGTGTGGTCGTTTCTGTCCGGCGATGAAACCTGAGGGCGTGCGGTTTGCCGGTGCTTCTTGACTCGATGCAAGCTGCTGTGATCGTAAAGCTTTTGCTCTCAGGCGCGCTTCTTCCTGTACATAATTTCAGCATTTTGTGTCCTTCTGCAGTTGACCAATTTGCATACCATGCGTCGAATCTTTTCTGGCGTCATTGGCGACCGTGGTATAGAGCCCGGTCGAGCTGTTCTCGGTGGCGTCGCCGCTCTTTCTGCGTCTACCATGTTGGATCCTGGCGCCTAAGAGTCGAATTACGCGAGTGAAAGTCGAAGTGGATGAGGCGGTCGGCTTGGCTTGTACCTAATGGCCGGAAGTAAGAAATGGATGGATGTGTGAATGTTGTCGAGGCGGCGACACTCACGGCAAGCGCTACGTCATTTGGAGAACAAAGAACAGGGTCCTCCCCATAACCATTGGGCACTAATAATAGATACCTTTCGTGTTCGCTACTAACACACTCCTCCAGGAAAACACAACATTCCTGACAGTCACCTGCGTATTGTCAATACTCTCTACCCCAGCAGTACGACACGGTTGTCGCATGCATTTTTGGAAGACTCTGGCGCAGAGATGTTGCGCAAATATCTGCGAATGAAGAGTTTTGACCTGGCGTATGATTAGTACGAGATGACACGCCTGGTGGCCTTGGTATCCAGCCAACCCAACTCCAATTCTAGGCAGAGATTGTGTCTCTGTCGAGTCATCAACTTCATGGACGATGCCAACAGATCAATGAGATTCGAAAAAGCCTCAAAATACGAACGCGTGAGTCCTGTACCTGTCAATCAGCTACTGCGCCCCAAATGGTGAGCAAGTCTCAGCAAAATATGAGAAGGATATGGTCGTATGATGGACGCCAACGAGTCATCGCTGCTGGTGATACGATAGCCAATATTTTGTATGCGATGTGAGTAATAGGGAAGACATTGGTATATATGTACCTCTTTGCTTCTACCCTCAAACACTCCTTTCCTCACGAATATCTGACTTTTACATCAACTCCACGGCAACTATGGTTTATCCTTCCAGAGTTCTTGCATGCCTTGGGTTGCTGTCAAGCTATGCAAGAGCAGCATCAACTCCCAATACCGTCGAGGTTGCTCTTACAAGCAATTTCGCAAACACAATAGGCGAAGATTATTACATGAACATCACTATCGGCACACCCGGGCAACTGCAGACAATGTCCATCGATACCGGAAGTAGTAATGCGATTGTTCTGGGCTCAAACGCGTCCTTCTGCGAGACTCATGTCTGTGCTGGTGGTACTCTAAACTCCTCCACATCATCGACATTCGAAACCATCAACCCTGAGACTCTCCAGCAGGCCTACATCGATCTCGAGTTTTTCGAAGGGGACTATTTCAGAGATCAGGTTCAGATGAGTATGTTTGAGACCGCTGGTCAACGACCAAAGCTCTGCAGCCTAAGAGTTGTAGTTAACACGTTTCTAGATGATATCACGATCACGAACTTTCCAATGGGAATTGCTAATAGGATTGGATTGTATTTTCCCCCCTACGTCGGAATCTTGGGTCTTGGCTACTCGAGTAATATGGCTCCGCCGATTTTCCAAAACACGAAAAAAGGCAGCGACAAGAAGGCCTTGCCTCCAAGCTTCGTGGAAGCTCTTGTCCAAGCCGGTGCTATATCTTCACGCCTTTACAGTATATACTTGAACTCACTGGGTCACCATGGTTCCATTGTATTCGGTGGCCTCGATACCGCTAAGTATTATGGTCCACTGGCCACGCTCAACGTGGTGGCCGAAGATGAGAAACCTGCTCACCACTTCTACTTGTATCTAGAATCGGTCACAATGCGGCCGTATAACGGATCGAACCAGACCATCGTCCGCTCCACTCAAGAGAGGAGGTACAGAACCATACCGGATACAGGATCTTCCACATGGTCCTTGCCAACTAGCGCATACCATAAGGTCATTGAACATGCAGGAGTGACATCAACACACGATGTACTACTCAGCACTAGTTTCGAGGACGAGAAACTTGTAAAGCCCTGTAGCGATGTGGCTTACGGCATTGCTGACACTACACGTTATGAGATCACCCTTGCTGGCAATGGGACCAACACTGGCACACTGAACCTCGAGCTAGCTGATTTATTCACTCCACTGACGTCTCACGACGGAAGTGCTGTGACCAATGAAGCTGGCCAATCCATGTGCTGGCTGCGCCTGGAAGATGCCCACGACGAGTTATTCTTGATTACGGGCACCGCTGCGATGAGAGCAGGATATTGGGTGTTCGATTTGGACAACGGCCAAGTGTCGGTAGCGCAAGCCAACCTCCGCGCGGACTCCTCAAACGTGGTCCAAGTTGAAGCTGGTGCAGGCTTGAGCAAAGCTGCGAGCGATGTCAGATCTGAGACCAAGAAGATCGACGTCGAAGGTCAGATGTCAGCTACAGCGGTGCTCAAATTGTCAACTGTCACCAGCAATGTCGACTACAGTACAGGTGCAAGATCTCACCCGGCTGCAACGGGTGCTCCAAAGTCATTTCGCAGTGATAAAGTCCGACCCAGAAGTACTGAGCTGGAGCGTCATTTCGAGAGTGCAGCCGTCCATACGAAGATTTCTACACTTTTCAGCTCCAAGTCCCTCGGCGCCTTTCTCATTGCGTTTCTATCAAGATCATGGTTATAGGGTAGACTTCAAGCACGCCGTGGAGGTAGACCGTAATTCAAACCAAATACAAGCTCGAATGAACTGCAAAATTCTTTCTACGCGCGTTTGCGATCGCCAGCCATAAGTGATTGATCCTACAGTAGACTTCTCGATCCGAAAACGACCTCCCCAAGCCACTCTTTCACAATCTTATTTACTTCTTCAGGGGTTTGTGTCAAGGCCCAATGACCGGCTTCTATTTCCCTCCTTGTCAGACGCGGGACAAATGTCTCCATGCCTTTGGACATCTCGGGTGTCAGCACTGCATCATGCTTGCCAGAGATGAACAATACTGGTTGCTCAACCATCTTTGTACCCAGTCTGGACTTGTTAGCGGGCAGGCTGCTCGATGCTCCAGGAATCACCTACTTCAAGTCATCTTCAAAATTGATACGGCGTGTTCGATACCAGTTCAAAGGTCCGTGTACTCCGTGACGCATGTACTCTCTGGTATAGTTTTCGAGTTCCTGTAATTCTGGGTCAATAACGGTCTGCGATCTTATCTCACTTGAACATGCCTCTCCATCAAGCGAGGGTGCAACACCAATCGTCTCCAGCCCATCAAGATCTATACCAGTTTCCGGCCCAAAGCAAGGCTTGCCCTGCTCGGATCGCCCGCCGTACAAAGCCCTGAGGAAGTTCCTGACTTGATTGTAGGATGTCACGTTGGCCTCTAGCTCTGGTCCTGCAAGCTGCATCTGGTATCCGAACTGAGGCAAGGGCCCATTTACCATTTCGGCAAGCGAGATGAAACGTCCAGAGGGAGCCGTGTATGGAGTGCATATAGAGAAGACATGAGTGACAAGCTCTGGATACCATTGTGCAGTTCGATAGACTACAAAGCCGCCCCAATCGTGGCCACCTAGAATGATCTTGGGGGCTCCCAGTTGCTTGGCCAGTTCCAAGATGTCGTCGGCAGCCCGTTTGATCGAATAAAGACGCAGATCAGCGGGTGGTGAACGCGGAGCATCCTGATATGCGGATGCTTAGTTGCTGGAAGGCGAGAGAACTACCTCACTCAACTCACAGTTCTACCATATCCCATCATGTCCGGAACAACGACCTGCATGTTTTGCTGAATAAGGAATGGTATCTGATATCGCCAGCCATACGATAAATCCGGCCATCCATGAATGAGAAAGACGGTAGCCTTAAACTTCCCATGCTTCGGGACACCGTGTATATAGTCTGCCTAATCAATGACTGGTAGAGGCTCGAGTCAGACTTGCACATACGGTATTTTTGTCCATTCAGAACAGCCTCGCGATGAGACACGCGACTATCGTCGGTAGTAATTTTGTCGACCGGCATGGGTGTGAGTCGTGGACGAGAAGGTGTGTCCTTCTAAGAGGCAGATTGTTGCTGTTAACTGCGGACATAATTAATCGGTGTCGACTCCTGAGTAGTAGATCAACCTCGGTTTGTAGCAGTGTGCGGGGTGCCTCGGATGGATCTCCTGCTGAAGATATCCTGTAGCATGTATACAGCTATAGGACCACAATCACACTGTTCCAATTAACCCTTGATCAGCTAATTTATTCTCGATACTGTGACAATACCCTAGAGTGTCATCGGATTCTGGAAGCAGGAAGAGCCAAGCATCTACTGAGCAGTACGCATATACGTCTCCATGCTGTCATGTTGTATTTTGACTAGGCAGACATACAAACTCTGGGATTCTACGTGGTCTGCTCAGATCTGAAGATGCGTGAGGGCCTCATGTCAGTGTGTAGAGGCAAGTAGAGGCAACTTGGAAACGAGGACGAGTTACGATACTGCGTCACCTAATCGGGCTAGACGCGGCAGTGTGAATAGCGGGGAAATGGTAGAAGTCAACGTGACGGCCGTCGATGCGACAGCGATTTTGCTTTGGTGGAGCGACAAGCTACCAGTCGAACGAGTATCCTGAGTTACTCAGTGTTCAATATGAACACGTCAACAGCGCCGATGACTGGACAGGCGCAACAACAGCCCCGAGCGCGGCGACCGCATCGGCCTCGCAAGGACTACACCAATTTGGACACGGTATTCGAGTCGCTCGACGACCTCAAAACCGCCCTACGCCAGTACATGGACAATGCCACCACCCCCGACGCCCTCCCGCAATATGTCTCGTGTGCCATGACCTTGTCCACCAACGCTGCCCTGCCTCTCAAGAATCCTACCGACACCCCTCGCTCTCGCCGTCGTCCCAGCTACGTGCCCTTCGATGGCTTTGGTGACGAGCTAGATCTGGGCGGCCATGACGTCGGCTCCATCATCGACGAGCAGCACCAACAAGAACAGGAGCAGGAGCGAGAGCAGCAACTAGAGTACAAGACGGTACTGGAGCTGGTAAATATCGACCAGCTCAAGCAGCGACAGATATGGCAGCGCGCTGCGGCCAAGGGCATTGTTCAGCAGATCCAGCACCTTGATGGCTTCAAGTACTGCTTCAACAACAACTGGTCCAGCAAAGACGACAACGGCTATCGCTACTCCTACACATGTCTCGACTCGTTAGAGAACAAAGACAGACACGCCAACGGCTTCCGTGCTACCAATGCCGCAACCCGACGTCCGGGTGCGAATACTCGAGGTGTCCGCAAGCCCACTTACGACTGCAAGGGTCAGATTGCCGTCAAGTTTTCCGCCATGCGACAGTCAGTCGAAGTCGTCTACAAGCACCACGCTATTCACAAGACGGTTGCCGAGAGACGTCCGCCCCCACGCAAAGACTCAAAGCGCAAATCCGTCACGCAGCAACCCGTCTCAGAAGCCACCCCCGATACGAGTCTGCTGTCCTTCGCAGACCATGATCCCCATGAAGGCTCTTTCGTCCTTCACGAAGTCGACCACTCGGCCTTCCAGCCCTATCTTGATCCTGTGGAGCCTCCTGTTACGAAAAAGCCTCCTCGTAAAACCAAAGACAGCGCCCAACAACCACGCTCGAAGCGTCAGAAGATACAGCCTGTCTCGCCAACGGACCAAGTTGAACGTCCCTTGTCGCTGGTCGAGATTCTTCAACAATCAATGGCTCCGACTGACACCTCCGTTGTCAACCACCAGCCTAGCCCCAATCAATCGCCATCGCCGCCTCCAGCTCCGCCGCTCTGGCAGACACCGCCTTCGGCTCTCGTCGCCACGTCGTCCAACACTCTTCCTGGCAATTATGCCCCCATAGCGAGTCGTCCGAGCTTCAACCAAGCTTACCCGCAACCACAACCGCCTGATGTTGGCCGCTTCTCTAAGCTTGCTGTCCCATGTTTCAAGTGCAAGGCTGCGCATACTCAGGTACGTCCACTGACAGTCTTTATCTGAACTCGAAGCTTATTACCAACAAAAGTGCGATGGTCTGCAGCCTGTTTGCAACTCATGCCAGCTACGAGGAACGGTCTGCAACTATCCCTCGATCCTCAGATTCGATAAGGCGCCCGTTCCAGATTCGCGCTGGATACAAGGTATGTCGGAGTCTGTCTGATTTACGATCCAACGTTGACATTTTCCAAGTGCAACCTACCCAGAACGGACGTGGTGTGTTCCGCGTGAACCAGACCTCCCTGCCAAACAACACCTCGACTCTCCCCACTCAAGGCATGTTTGCTGATGCTGGCCAACAAGCTTCATGGTACTCTCAATCATGATGAATATCTTGGAGAAGTCCGGTTACATGTCATGACCCTATCACTTTGTTGCATCCCCTGTTTAGCATGTTGAGATACCCTTTATGAAACTTGTCTTTTTACCTTGCATCTCTGATTCCGCGACCATGTTTTGATTGTAGAACATGTGTAGCGACATCGACTGTGGTGCGGTGTGTAGTCCGGACGCCTTGAGCTAACAACTGTAGAAGCATAAGAAAACCTCGGACCAATGACCTCGCCTTCAAGACACTGGCAGAAGACGGTGGCCGAGTCCATACAGCGGCCATCTACAAGCTCTTATCGGAAATCATACTGATCTCGAGCATCGTCTGTGATGACGGTCATGGCACCAACATGTGGTGCACCGAAGACACTTGAAGCCATTACTGCACACAGCAACTACATTCACAGAAACGAATACTCTGTCGCTCAGACGCAGCCAGAAGAACTCAGAAGTATCCCATCACACGTGGCGGACTCGTCAGAAGACAGATGAGGTGTTCTGCTTTGGCGTTGTGAGGAAGTCATCGACTGCGGAAAATCTCACGCAACTGCCCCTGAAAGCGTGTAAGCATGATTCTGTTGGGCTGCTGTTCAGTGA
>Ga0058697_10000832_pt1 | contig 12217 bp, 19 predicted proteins | sample AgamicAsMae_FD_66619 | JGI IMG/M metagenome (GOLD analysis project Ga0058697, IMG submission 66619) | Agave microbial communities from Guanajuato, Mexico - As.Ma.e | ecosystem: Host-associated > Plants > Phyllosphere > Phylloplane/Leaf | place: Guanajuato, Mexico | collected 2012-06-04
CGGGCATCCGCGTGAGACCGGCAGGCTGCGATGTCATCTGCAACATGGAGGGGAGGCAGCAGCGATCCTCTGAAACTTTTCAAGCTGTCTCTGCCATTGAACCAACACATTTCATGTACACCACTGCTGCCTGGACCGTGACTACTATTTAACAGTATAAAAACGGACAATTGCAATTCGACAAACATATCGCAATCGCAATCCATCGGCTTGAGCAGCGAGACCGGAGTTAAAAGCATCGGAGTTCCACGTGATTTTTCAGCAAAAGATACGGCAACCCCTCATAGACTCATCCGAACGAGTCTCGATCGCATCCATTCACCCAGAACTTCATTTCCCACCCACCAGACGACCAATCGTGCCTCTGCATTTTTGCTTTTCGACCCCCGATCAACTCTGTCACAACGGCGTCTTCCACGCAAACAAGACTCGCTCTCATCGCCCGTCACACGCCCACCACGCCGCCACCACCCCGCTGTCTGTTCGGCGCAAAGCCGCGACTGTCGCAAAGACCGCATCTCGCATCCAACACTCTTCGCCAATTCTACCACCAATCCACGACCAACTCCTTCGCTCAATTCACCCAATCCCAATCGTTCCGAGTCTTCCGGAAGCGCCGCCAATACCACACACTCTCCAATCTCGTCGCCATGTCCTCTGCACCCAACGGAACCATGACCATGAACGAATACACATTCCCCACCGAACGCTTGCAATCACAACTGAGGGACCCTTCAAGGACGCCACTGGTACTCGTGGCTTGCGGTTCCTTCAGCCCCATCACCTTCCTGCATCTGAGAATGTTTGAAATGGCTGCCGACTATGCCCGCTTCAACACGAATTTCGAGGTTGTTGGTGCTTATATCAGTGCTGTCGGTGATGCATACAAGAAGAGTGGCCTCGTCAAGGCCGAGCACAGAATCAACATGTGCAGTCTAGCAGTTGAGCAGAGCAGCTGGATCAGTGGTATGTTTTGACACCCGAGATAAATCTGGATTATTGAGTATCTGACTTTGATTCTGCAGTGGACCCATGGGAGGCTCTTCACGAAGACTACCTCGAGACAGCAAAGGTGCTCGACCACTTCGAGCACGAAATCAACACAGTCCGTGGACCATTCAACTCTCCGGAAGGTCCTAAGAAGGCCAAGATTGCCCTGCTTGCTGGTGCAGACTTGATCCAAACAATGTCTGCCCCTGGTGTCTGGGCACCTAAGGATATTGACTACATTTTGAGCAACTTTGGCGCTTTCATCATCGAGGTACGCTACTACCACATCCAACCTTGTAATGACTGAAATTTAACACACAAACCAGAGAGCCGGCACAGATATCGACGAAGCCCTGTCAACGCTGCAACAATGGAAGGACAATATTCATGTTGTACAGCAGCTGGTGCAAAACGACATTTCTAGCACAAAGATCCGCCTGTTCCGCAAACGCGACATGAGCATCCGCTACTTGGTGCCCGAGCCCGTGGTAAAATACATTGAAGAACAGGGACTGTACGATGAGGACGGTGCCAGCAGCACGCACGAGGCGCAGAACTCGAAGAAGGCTGGCGAGAGCGCAGGCGCTCCCTCGCAGAATGTGTAATAATTTATGGTTTGGGCTCGGTGTTTCCTTTTGCAAAGACGCAACATACACACACTTTCAACGCTTTCTCTCCCTGACCTTGAACTTGACACCCTCCTTGTTGACACCTCCGACGGTGTTGTTCATGCGGGCCCGTTGGTGCTCGAGTTGGCTCAGAGCGGCAGACAGGTCGCGCTCGCGGTCTTGGAGCGCGCCGAGTTGGTTCTGCAGCACTTCCTGAGCGCGTCTCTTCTTCCGTCGCTGCCTGATCTCCTCTTTTGAAAGGCCCTTGGTGTCGCTGTCCTCGTCCTCGCTTTTGCTGTCCTCACTGCCGCTGCCTTCTCCGCCAATGCCGTCGAGATCATCGAGTCCATCAAGGTCGCCCAGGTCTGCAAGGTCGTCGAGATCCAGATCCATGTCCTCATCGTCATCAAAGTCCGACTGTTGTGCACTGATCTCCTCGACCTCCTCGCCATTATCATCAAATACCTTCCTCTTACTCACACCACTCGCATCAACACCCGTCGTCGTCAAAATCGCCTGTCTCTCAATCTTTTCTCTTGCACGGCGCGTCTGTTGCAGCACCGTCTGCAGGTATCCTGCATCCTGTGTCTTGAGAAGCTTCACCACATCCATGTTCATGGGCGTTTGAGAGCCATTGTCTTTTCCTCTGACCGATTGCTGCACTCCCTTTTTTGTGGTCCGCGAGATCATGCCAAAGGCGAATTCGTCCGGGTTGCGCTGAGCGACTTTTTCGCGGAGGACTTTGAGGCGGCGTTTCTTTTCATTGTGGTCTTTTGCTCGGAGGGAGTAGTCCTATTTTTGAAGGGGTCTGGTTAGCAATGAAGTCTTTCTTTTCTGATCTTGAATCGAATTCGTTCGTGATAAGTGTAGTGGAAGAGGAGTAGGAATGAACCAACCTTGTGCTTCTCCAAAAGACCCCATTTCTGACGTTCGAGCGGTTGGGCGCGCTCCTTGTGGTTGCGCCTCTGAACTGCGTTGCGCATCGACGACATGATGGGCGAATGTTTTCAAGTGTTTTTGCCTTTCGCTTCTTCTCTTGCTGGTGACGTTGTTGTGTGCCGGAAAGATGATCTACTGTTGAATGGATGACAAAGATGTATTCGTTGCGGGCGGGAAGGTGATGTGTTGTGAGAAGAGAGAGTTCAGTCGGCGGGAAAAAAGTTCTGGATGGAAAGTTGAGGGCTCGGGCGTCGGGAGAGAGCAAAGGAAAGCGGAGGCAGTCAAACGCTTGGCGGTGTCTCGCTGATGGGTTGTTGAAGATTCCAAGTCTCTGTTGGTGACCCTGTCTTTTCGGTTTCGAAATAATCACAGTGATGAAGGATTACACATTCTATATTAGAACTGTCTTATAGGCGAGAGGGGGGTAGTGGGAATGGTACAAGTGGCTATCTCATTGGTCGCTCTACAGAGCGTGAGATTTACGTTTGATTGTTCTTTCTTTGATTATCGAGTCTAATACACTCTTCACAGCTGCGCGTCTGCGACTAGGCAAGACTCAAGGACAGCGGCAGAGGATCTATATCTCCAAGTGTGCTCTGATCCAGTTAGCTGTATCTGAACCATCTGGTGTCGGGTCGACTGCGTAGACCGTTTGATTCTTCGACACAACGCTGGTGACATATCTTTCAGCCTGCTTCAGCTTTACATCCAGAAAAGACGCGGGAATAGCATCTTCTTGTTCGCGAAGCAGACCGGGGAGAGTCGAGGCGTGACGGCGCTGCGCGTGGATGCAGCATCGAAGCAATAGTCAACAGACTTTGCATTCGCTCTTGTCTTGTGAGCTGAACATGAGGCGCGTGCCTAGCTTTGGCGTATGCTTGCTTTTTCAATGTCGAGCAAGACGAGATCATTGGTGTTGTTGTAATACCGTTCGACAAGATCATGTTCACAGATCCGGATCAATATGTTGTTTGAACTTCCTGTTCGCACGGTCGGCAGGTCTGTTCTCGAACTGTGATCCATGAAGTTCAAAGACAAAGGGTCTACGCGGCTCAATCATTTGGCTGTCACCATCGTCGTCTTGTTCAGCGAAAGGTACTTCAAATCTGAAGACGGTGTATTCCTTAGGCACAGCTGTTGGATGTCAGCAAAGAGGCAAGAGTCTTGAAAAACAAAGACAACATACTCTTGAGCTCATTCTTGGGCGTGATGATTTCCATGGTGAACTTTGTATCCTTGACAACGATTCCCTTGATGCCTACTCTTCCCACACAGCGACACCTCACAACATCAACCATTGCACCGTGATAGTCCGCACTAGCCAACAAAGGTCCCACTGCAGCAGCATTCACATATTTTGACTTTTCCATGCCCAAGATCTCGCGCATATATGCACACCACAGCTTCCAAATGGGCACATAAATATCGAATTTGCGCTGTTCCTTGGGTATGTCATAGACACCGAGTTCTCTCTTTTGCTTTGCGGTCAAGGGACGAGGTTTCCTTGATTTGCGGCTTGCTTTTGCTTTCTCTAGACGTGCTTTTTGTCGTTGCGAGCGCACATTTTGGGCAGGGTCGGGAGACGAAGGCCGGAGGAGCAGAGGTCGGTTTTGGACTTTTTCGCGGAAGATCTGGGAGGCGGTGGTGGGTTCGTGGGCGCGGGCGAGGAGGGTTTGAGCAGGGTGCTCTTTTTCTGACGGCGGCATGATTGTGTAGATATAGATGTGAGAGGGAAAGGTGGTCGCAAAAAGATGTGGATGTGAATGGATTCAAGCTTGGCGAGCATCATCAAGGTGGTTGCTTTTGCGACTTTTTGTTCTCGAATTCCTGTCAACACATCGTCACGTTACATCAACCATGGCTCCATCAACTCCTGATCTGTCGGCCAAATATACAGTTCTGCAGTTGAGTGTCATATCCTCGAGCAGCATATCCAATCGGACGACGTCTTTGGTCAACCACATCAAATCAACACCAGCCGACAACAAGCCTCCCATTGTCGCTCTCCATGCCAAAGCTGCTGTGGCCAACAAACTCATCAGCGTTGTTGAGATTGCAAAGAGAGAGCTGAAAGACAATGACCAAAAAGTCTACCAATATAATGTTCTCGGCTCTGAGCTTATCCACTCTGCGCCTGCCACCAAGGACGCTGTTGACCAAGATGCCATGAGCGACAACGAGCCCGCGTTCGAAAAGACCGAGGAGAGAAGTACCGTCCGAAACGTGCCTACCATGACTATCTATCTGAGTCTTGCCTCCGTCAAGGAACTTAAGCAAGCTTATGGGTACTTATATCTGTCCACTCCGTCTCCTGCATGACCTGCTGACACGTTATTTTGTAGCGAGCAAATCAATTGATTCGTTTTCTCACGGCCACAATGTTGGGTCCAAGATTGCACGTTATCCTTTTATTCGACATCTTCAAGACGGTCTTGCGCCTATTGATGGCTAGATATAGGCATTGCCTTCGAAGAAAGAAGCCAAGTGCAATGCTCAAGATCAGCTGCCTCGAATGTCATGGTCCTAGATTCCTCGCCCTCATCTCGTTCTCTTCAAGCATTGCCCTCCTCTGCTGGGACCTCCTGGCTCAATCGTAATCCAAGCCTCCGATAGGCCATCCATCTGCATCCTTTTCTCCCGTGGGCGACTTCGCCTCGGATTCCGCTCCTGCCTGCGTCTCACTGTCAGTCTCGCCTCCGTCTCCCGACTCGTCAATCTCGCCCTCGGAACCCTCGGCTCCAGTTTCTTCCTTCGTATTTCCTTCGGCCGTGCCGGGAATCTCGCGGTCGCATGGATCCGCCTCATGCACCACTTTGGTGAGTCGTCTGGAGAGTTTGTTCATGAGCTCCCATCGACTGTTCTTCGCTGCTGAGACGGATGCAAACTCTAGATGGCACACGCCCTGCTTGTCTCTGTATGCGTCGAGTACGTCGCCGTACTTGAGCCCGCGCGGACAAATGGTTTCGCAGAGATCTTTCAATGAAACGTTCTCGTGCAAGCCGTGGATGGCCAAGCAGCGTGTGATGCCGTTGTACATCATGTCATCGGCCAGGTATCCGTTGACGGGGTAGGTCGGTGTCTTGAGGATACGGAACTTCGGTTCGACTCTGTCCTTCACCGATCTCACGAACTCACGAGCGTCCTTGGCTTGCAAGAATGTGATCATCATCGTCTTGCTGTTGATGGTTGGCGCAATGTTCATCAATCCAGTTTTCATCGATTGGACCTTGACGACCATGCCTCCTGAGACCATGCGCATCACATCTTTCTCTGACTTGTTCTTTGGGATGCCTGTGACAAGAACTGTGCGGAGCGCGTCCTCGCTGGGGGCAGGATCAAACATGACCAGTGCTTGGTTCTGTCGGAGCTCTGCTGCACGCTTTTGCTTTGCCTCTTCGAGCTGCTCCTCAGTCAGAGATTCCTTGCGCTCCTCGACCACGGTCTCCTCGGATATCTCATCATCCTCGGGAAACTGCATTAGATCTTCTTCCACCTCTGGCTTGATGGCTGTCTTTCCTGGTGCAGCCCATCTGGATGCGTTGAGAGACGGTCCTGTGGGCGTCTGGTTCTTGTAGCGGTTTGACAAGCTCTTGAGCGTAAGGAAGTCTGGAGTCTTTGCGTTTTGTTGGCCGGAGACTCGAGGAGGTTGTGCAACACTGCTTTTGCTGTTGCTCGGGAGCATGTTCTCGCTGCAGATATCACCGCCGTTTTCGAAAGTGAGAAGTGTACCTTCCTTCTCCTTGCCAGTGTCGACTACCTCGTGTTTGGCGTCGTTCTGCTTCAAGAAGGCGAGACATTTGGCTCTGAATGTCTGTTCGGAACCAGGACCGATAGGGGCAGGGCGTGTCTTGCAGGGTACCAGAGAAGGCGAATGCACAGAATCCACTGGCATATCTTCATCATCACAAGTAATGAGATCGTCCTCCTCGACCTTCTGTTTGCCAATCTGCTCTCGGCCTCCATCGCCTCTTGGTCCTGCATGCTGCCTGGTATCTGGTCGAGTCCTGGATCCAACATCGCGGTCATATCTCTCGAGTTTTCTGCCGCGGTGGTGGGTGCTTTCTCTGAAGGCTGGTGTGACAGATCTTTGATCGCGTCTGGCGAGCTGTTGGGCCATGTGAGTGATGCATTGCTGTGCCAATGCATGTTGCTCTCTCTCAATTCTCAGCTCGGTCTCCAGTGTCGCTAGTCTTCTGATCATCTCCATGGTATCGGCCATGCGAGGATCTCGTGCCGTGTAGGCCATGTTGATGGAAGGAAGTTGTGTCGATATTGGAACTTGAGAAGGGGCGTGTTGAGAGCCGAAGGAGAAGGGAGGATGTTGAGGGTGGAAGGAGGAGGGAGGAGGCTGAGGACGAGATGTATGTTGAGAGGAGAAGGTAGAGGGCGGTAGCTGCCACATGTTGGTTTTATAGACGAGGGAGGAAGAGATGTATGATAGCGAGAAACAATTCTCCACTCCCGATATGTGAGAAGAGTGAGTGGTGTGAAGTGCCGTAAGTGCTAAAGAGGTGGTCTCTGGTGCGGACACTGAGGCTAGTAAGAAGCACTGAAAGTCACTCCTGCCTGCTTCAACACTGAAGTGATGGTATGCAGCACAAAGACCGAAGTGAGTCAATCCTAAACTAATCGCAGGCGATGAGGCTGAAATTATCATGATAACTTATACATCTCTCTCGCTCATCATGAACATTGTTACAGTAGGAAACTACAGCAAGGACATGTCTTGCATAACTTCATCATGCCTTTATCGGGTATTTGAAGCTTTACATTGTCATCTCAGGTTCATATGATGGCTACGAGTTCATGTTGTTTCGAGCCAGGAATCGATGTCTGGCTAATACAGCATGTGAAGCATGGTAAACAGGCTAAGCACTGACATGATTCCGTACCCCCTGGGTACTCGGGGTTTTGCCTGTTCTCATATAGAGCACTCATAGTCATGAACGAAATAGTCTCGATCTTGACACTACTTTCAGATATGTACAACAAAGCTATCCGCGGACAGGTATCACGAGAATCAATACGATAGTCGTCATTTGTCTGGTGCTAGATCCAGGTCTACGATCATGTGAGCCTCCAAGCCACAAAGGTATTGTTGCCGGGAGGAATGTCACTCCAAGACCAGGGGACAAGCTTCAGACTGAGCTTGTGAAGTTGTGATGAGTTGAGAGAAGAGATGATAAACCCAGTGGTGACGAGATGGTCCATGAGACTTGAAGGAACAGCGAGTATTCTATACCATGTCTCTTGCGTTCAGAGCACATGTCAGTTGAACAATTTTAGCGATCTCCCGAACAGAGTCGACTCTTTGGATATTCTGATTATCTCTCTGATTTTGCGAGTTTTCCCCGAGAAGTCTCATCTGGTACCACTTGCCAGTGGTGATCCGTGAATGTCCATGCCAAAGTCATATCACTGTCCAACAATCCAGACTCCTCTGCTTCCGCAAAGTTGTGAGGTTCCAGATCTGCCGCGACGACAGCGCGTAAGTTACTCAAAGAAGAGCTTCCCCTGTCGATGGCTAGCTTTCGTCAGTTGCATGAACGAAAGATAGATGTCAAATAATCAACCACTGCATACCAACAACGGCAAGAACCCCGATCTCGGCCAATGAATACCCCGCACCCCCAGCATTTTTCTCCACCACCCCAGTCCTTAGCTCGACGCCTCCCTTGGCTCTCATCAAGCCCTTTTACAAACCTTCTGAGATGACAAGCAAACACAAGCCATGCCACTCGAAAAGGCGCGGAGAAAAGGTGTTCAAGGCGTCTGATAAGCTCAACGTCATACCGTTCATTTCTCAGCCATAACACGTCGTTTCGTCAATAGTAACATCTGATTGGGTGAGAGACAACGTGCAAGGGAGACTCGATTGGACAAAAGCAAAACGTATATAAAGGATGATCACATGAAAGCATGTATCTTTCCCGGCTGGAGGGATCGCCGGTTATCTGTGATCATAGCCTGACCCGTCTCTTGAATACATAGCTACCATCATCCCGCCCACGCTTGGTCTTTCTTTTCTGGTTTCTTGTGTCACCTATTTGCTGCAGAAGAATTCTCACAACAATGTCGCATTCGCCTATGGAAGAGAAAGTTGGAGTCTCCAAACTCGAGCATGTCGATACCGGCGACTATGATCCTGATGCTGGACTCAGCGATGAAGAGAGAGCAAGAATAGTAATGTTCTTCCTGTACCCCGTTCATACTCAAGCCAAGTCAACTGACCATGTACGACAATAGGACAAAGCCCTCGTGCGAAAACTCGACTTCAAACTCATCCCATGGGTCAGTGTTACTGTTCGCTCCTTGCGCCTTCGTACCATGGCTTATACAGCAATAGCTCTCATTCCTATACCTCATCTCCTTCCTCGATCGCACGAACATTGGCAATGCCAAAGTCGACGGCTTGGCTAAAGACCTTCATCTCACACCTGGTCAATACAACGCAACACTCTCCATCTTCTTCGTCTCGTATTCGGTCTTTGAGCCTTTGACAAACGTCTTGCTCAAGAAATGGAGACCCAGTGTCTTTCTCCCCATCATCATGTTAGTCGCATTTCCTGAAACCTCTCGAGTTTTGGCACTGACTAGGCTTCGAATACAGGACGCTTTGGGGTATAGTCATGGTGACCATGGGATTGTGCCATAACTTCGCTGGCCTTGCCACTGCACGTTGGTGGCTAGGTTTTGCAGAGGCAGGACTTTTTCCTGGAGTGAGTAAGCCGTACGGTACAGACTTAGCGAACTGGTCTCGCATACTTGACAGGGCAATGACGAGAACGGTGTTTTTGAGCGCCATTTCGTTGGTGTCGAGGTCGAATCTCGAGCTGGATCGTTGCGCCAAGTGCTGTATTCTTCTTCTCCAAACACCTGCTAATTGTTCCTTTGCTTTTTAGGTAAACTACTATTTGTCGTGTTGGTACAAGCGGAAGGAACTCGGTATCAGAGCAGCCATCTTCTTCTCAGCAGCAGCACTTGCAGGATCATTCGGTGGACTTTTGGCAGCTGGAATCGCTCAGATGAAGGGAGTTGGAGGCAAGCCAGGTTGGGTAAGCAAGACTGAGAAAGCAACACCCTGAAGCCTGATGCTGACGAACTCTGGATATAGGCTTGGATCTTCATTCTCGAAGGCTTGGTCACCGTAGTCGTGGGCATTGTGTCTTACTGGATGGTCCATGATTTCCCGGATGAGGCAACTTTCCTCTCCGTCGATGACCGTGCTAGAGTCATTCGAAGACTCAAGGAAGACCAGCAAGCCAGTGCCGAACATGAGGTATCCCCCTCCCTTATCCAACCCATCTTTCCTCTATACTGATAGAACTCGCAGGAATTCAAAATGACCTACTTCTGGCAAAGCATCTCGGACTGGAAAACCTGGTGTTTCGCAGTCATCTACATGGGAGCCGATGGCGCACTCTACGCCTTCTCTCTCTTCCTCCCCACCATCATCAATGCACTAGGCTACAGCGGTACAACAGCAAACTTGCTCTCCGTACCTCCCTACGCGTGCGCTGCTGTGTTTACAGTCGTCATCGGTGCTATTGCGGACAGAACGCAAAAGAGAGGGTTGATCAATGTGTTTGTGTCGCTGATTGGAATCGTGGGCTTCGTCATGTTGATTGCGAGTCAGAACCCGCATGTCAAGTATGCGGGTACTTTCTTGGGTGCTTTGGGCATTTATCCGTAAGTTTTTGAGAGCAGTGTTGAAGTGGAAGGGTTAATACTAACTGATCTATGTGTAGTCTCATCAGCAACAGCGTCACCTGGTGTTCCAACAACGTCGAAGGAGCTTACAAGAGAGGTGTAACCATTGGCATCGTCATCGGCTGGGGAAATCTTCAAGGTGTAGTCAGCTCAAATATCTACAGAGCAAAGGACAAGCCAAAATACTACCTCGGTCACGGAGTTGTATTGGCATACCTGTCTCTCTTCCTGTTCTGCGGCAGCTTGATGACACACCTCTTACTCAAAGCCGAAAACAAGAAGAGACAAGCCGGCAAGCGCGATCACTGGGTCGAGGGCAAGGACGATGCAGAGATCAGAATGTTGGGAGACAAGAGACCCGACTTCCTCTACGTCACGTAAAAGCAGAAAGTGCTCAGACCAGAAGAAGGAGGGGTTCACAGATACCTGCCTTTAGTCTCAGATTGGTAGAAAACATAAGATGCGAAACGAAATGCAAAAGAAGTGAAATTTTCATATTCAGGGGTATCACAAAATCTCGAACATCAGTTTCTCCAGACACGGACTTGCTTGTCCTGACCTCCACTGCCCACTCTATCACCATCCGGACTCCAGTCTACAGCAAAGACTTGATCCTTGTGCCCAGGCAGATCCTCCTTGAGTTTTCCAGTCTTGACATCCCAGACCTTGAGGGTAGTGTCTTTGCTACCGCTGACAAGCAGTCTGCTATCAGCACTGAATGCAACCTGATACACAGGACCAACGTGACCCTTGAGTGTGAAAAGGAAAGTTCCATCAGCAGCGTTCCACAGCTTGATCAGGTTGTCGAATCCAGCAGAAGCGAGAAGGGTACCGTCGGGAGAGAATGTGACGTGGTTGACTTGTTTCTGATGGCCTAACAGACGAGTGACTGGTTTCGTCGAGGTCATGGGTGTCCAGAGATAAATTGTGCAGTCATCACTGGCTGAGACCAGTCTCTCGACAGCCTTTCCACCATTCTTTTGGTTGTTAACACCAGCAGCAGCCTCGTAGCGCTCTTTTGCCTTTGCGCGCTTCTCCTCAGGCGTTGCCGGAACTCCCTTCTTGCCAGTATGATCGTAGAAGGCGGTACGTAGGGCAAAGTCGGTAGAGAGAGCAAGATGATTGACCCAATGGGCGTGTGAGTTGAGGGTGTGAACGAGAGTACCAGCTTCGGCAGACCAGACCTTGATGGTCTTGTCGTGCGAAGCGGTATAGATCAGACCGGCACCTCCCCAACGTACGCAAGACACATTGCTTTTATGTCCAGTCAAGACTATATCGGCACGCTTGCTGGTGACATCCCAGATACGAACGGTAGCATCTTTTGAAGCAGAGGCGATTCGGGGTCTTCCGACTTCTTGCATATGATATGGCTCCCACGACATCGAAGTCACCCACTTGGAGTGACCCTTCATAGGGCCTCCGAGAGGCTTGCCAGTCTGGGCATCCCACAAGCGTATCGTGTTGTCCATGCTACCCGTAGCCAGAATATCGCCATTGGGTGAGTAAGCGACTGTAAGCACCCATCCAGTGTGACCAGCGAGTGTGTGCATAGGTGTACCAGTGTCGCAATCCCAGATACGAGCAGTCTTATCACCACTACCAGTAGCCAGACGCGAAGACGAGGATGGAGAGAATTGTGCTGCTAGAATAGCCTCGCCGTGTCCACTGATTGCGGCGGAACATCTCGTCACGGCTTTTACACGGAAGACTGCCTCTGCGCGACAGGGGATGTTGAGCTGAACTTCGGTTGTCGAGTCGCCAGACAGGAAGGCTGAGATGATGGCTTGCTGATCGAAATCACCGGTGCCGAGGGGATCGTAGAAACGGTAGGGAAGGCGCTCGCTGGGATCTTCGCGGCCGAGGAGAGTGTTCAACAGTAACGAGAGGTTCTTGGGCGACAGTTCTGACAAAGGTACAGTGACGACGGGTCCTTGAGACTCGCCCGAGTCGGCGTCGATGAATTGAAT
>Ga0058697_10000833_pt1 | contig 12216 bp, 18 predicted proteins | sample AgamicAsMae_FD_66619 | JGI IMG/M metagenome (GOLD analysis project Ga0058697, IMG submission 66619) | Agave microbial communities from Guanajuato, Mexico - As.Ma.e | ecosystem: Host-associated > Plants > Phyllosphere > Phylloplane/Leaf | place: Guanajuato, Mexico | collected 2012-06-04
GTATTATGGGAAGTTAACCGCCGCTGATACGCTCTCACAACTGGCGCAGGATTCTGTCACCGGGTCCGTGTGCGAACTTCGCAGAAAGCCGATTAGCAGCAGTTCAGCTACCGAACATCCTTCTCCACCAGGGCTTATCGGAGCTGTGAGGTCCGTCTGGACGGTGCGTGGGGTGCCCTACCCTTGTCGCACCCTCAGCAGGCGCTTGAGCAGGCTCTGAGACGCCCTCAGCCGGTCCTGTAGGTTCGGTTGGGGCTTCCAGTTCGAGGACGCGGGCGGAGAGCTGATTGTTGGTCTGCGTAAGGCCAGCAACAATCTGCTGGTAGCGTTCGGCCTCGACGCTCCTGCGCTCAAGCGAACGCTCCAGGTAGGCGACCCTATCACGCAGCTCCTCTATCAATTCCTCGACCAGAGGATCACGGTGTATCTGTGACTCAGGGTGAGACGTGTCCTGTGACAGATCCAGGTACACGTACACCCTTCCGTCCTCACCCATCTCCTTATCCAGAGAGCCGCGCTGGATGCGTTTCCTGATGGCAGCCTCGGTCACACCGAGACGTGCTGCGGCCTCCCTGATCGTGACTCTCAGTGACCCGCTGTCCTGACCCACGTGCTCAGACATGTCCCTCCCCGCGTCCAACCTGTCGTCACAGGGATAGTAGCGGGTCTCGGAAGGGCTCGTACTCGACTACGAGATGTTGTATCGGGTAGTGGGTGAACCCCAACACTTAGCAGAGGCAGCGGAGGCCGTTAGAGACGATTCTCGGGGCTTTCATCAGGGACAGGGTAGCGTGCGGATTCAGAGGTTTATCCTACGCCTCGCAGGGTAGAAGACTCTCGTCGGAACTGGACCTTCTAGTAGGAGGTAGAGACCGATGGACAGGGTAGCTTGACATAGAGGTACTCTGTTGGATGAATACCACGGCGTAAGGTCGTAGTCAGGTCAGTGAAGCCACTCGGACTCGGCTTCGCTGGCCTTCTGTGCGTTCTCTGGGCAGAGGGAGCTACTCGGTGCCGATGGTACCTGGGTCTCCTCGCGGGTCTGAGGGATCGGCAGGCTCTGGGGTGTCAGGCTCATCTTCTGGTGGGTGCAGCGTAAGCCCTGGTTGTCCCTTGCTCCGCAGCAGCAGGTCGAGACGAGCGATTAGGTCTTGGAGCTGCTGCTCTGCGGAGGCATCCCGCAGCTGCTGATCGGAGAGCAACTGCTGATCTTCGGGTAGCAACGTTCTCACCTTCCCTTCGGTGCCTGTACGAGCGGCAAAACCCCTTCTATTGCGAGCTTCATGCCGAGGACTACGACTGTGAAGAGCCGGAGATGCTGCTTCCGGTAGTGAACTCACCGCGCATGGGCATGCGCGGTTATGAGGGGCCTGAATAGCGCCTGCTTGAGACAGTACCTCCGAGTCAATAGACACCTGCGCCACAAGACACTCCGTTCAACTGCGTAAGTCCTACCTGCTTTAGCATCCTCTCCCGGCGGGCTTCCTCTTTTTTGGCTTCCTCCGCTTCTACCTTGCAGCGATATTCTTCGTGGTCTGCTTTGCTGTAGGTCATTTACTGCTCCTTTCGTTAGGATGGTTACCCTTAAGGACCTTAAGGCCTCGCTCACATGGCGCTCACCCCCTGCATCATCCGTGAAGTGTGCCGCTGGCGTCTAGCGAGCTCGGGGTCTGCGTGGCGGTTCCAGAACATGCGAAACCAGCAAGCCATCGCCACAGCTAGTACGAGGTCGTCGTGATCGCCCTCCCTCCAGTGCTCATAACTATCGTGTGCCGTCCTTGGGTCCACTTTGACCCTGAAGTTCAAAAGCTCACGCTTGAGTGTCTCGGCTTCAGGCAAAGCGGAAGCAACCTTAAGCCTTCCACTTTGGAGCAGAACTTGGGCGGCGCCGACCAAATCCCTCTTTGGCACGCGGTAGCCTGCTCTCTTTGGGTCGCGGTTGACGGAGGAGCCGCCGTGCAGCGTAAGTGCCACCGCCCCGATCCCCGCGTGGGTAAAGGAATCCAGGACGGCAGCCCCAACCCCGGTCTTATCCACGAGCAACACTGAAGGTAGCTGCGCGAGAGGATGACTTCTTACAAGCGAGGCGACCCTCTCTACAACGTCGGTGTACTTCGTGCCAAGGGGGAAGCGCTCCAGGTGCCTGACCGCAAGCGGAACCTCTGCGGGCCTGCCAAACCATTCCTGTAAATACAGGGCGGCTCCGGCCCTCTCTGGGGTGAGGCTAGAAGGCGACACCCACCCCGGCTTGAGCCCACGAGCGTAATCCTCTTGGAAGAGGATGTCGTTGGCCCAGGCCTCTGAGACGAATAGCTGCTCCTCGATGATGGCGAGTGCGGTGTAGTCCTGGCTCTGTCCAAGGTCTAGGCCTAGGTAGAACATGTACTTGCCTTCCCTCATGCGCTTACCCAAAGAGTGGCGTCACCTCATCAGAGATCGCGGCTTCTACGTCCTCGAAGCTGAAGACCTGGTCATCTGTATCCTCGAATGAGCACTCGTACTCTTGGCGATAGACCCGCGCCGGGAGAGCCAAACGCTCCTTTGCCAAGAACTCCTCAGTAATGCGCGGACACTCTGACGCTCTCACTTCGTAGCGCTCCCATTCCACGCCGCCTGTCCACTCTTCGTAGAACACACCGCGCTTACCGTATGGCGTAGAGAGCATCATCAGGTGCCCACCACTTACGGCGAGCATGGGACGCACAGCGAAGTAGAGTCCGTCGTCAACGCGGGATGCCTCATCAAGTATCAGGAGGCCTACACCCGAGAAGCCTCGGATGGTCTTCTCGGACCCTGGTAGCGCCTCTATCCTGCTCGCATTGGAGAGCTTGAGACCCAGCTTACGGTTGGAGTCGGCCGAGACGCTGTGACCTAGTGTCCGGTAGAACTCGCTCACCTTGGCAAACGTCTCTTTCGCCTGACGCTCGGCAGGAGCGAGGATAAGGACGAGGGCGCCCGGATGGTAGAGAGCGCGGTGCAGCGCGATGATGGCGGCCATCAAACTTTTGCCAGACTGGCGGGCTATGTTCATGAGAATACGGCTTGATGTGGAACGAAGGAGGTCCCGCTGCCACCCGTCGGGCTCGATGCCTAGCTCCCTAGCGAAGGCCACACGGTTCACGGCCATCCTAATGTCCTGGCTAGCCGAGACCATTGCCATCCTCTACCTCAAGCATCGCCTGGCTGATGGCCTCCCTGACCTCCGGGTAGGGCTCCACCGCCTTAACTATGGCAGTCCGGATCGCGATGTATTCAGGATTCATGTGAAGGTTGAGGGTGGGAGTGCGGTTCAGCTCCCTGGTTACCTCGCCAATGAGCTCCAGGTTACGGCGCATCTCGCTTATCCCTCGGAAGGTGGCAAAGAGGTTCTCAGACTCCTCAGCCTTAGCAAGCGCCTCCTCGGTTCGGCTTTGCAGTGCCTCCACACGATCGAGTAGGCTGTCTGCCCTGGCGTGTGTTTCGGCATCCCTAGCCAGGGCCAACAGTTCAGATATGTGCCCGCTCGATACGTGCCTACCGATTGCGCTCTTGTCTAGGCCGTACCGACTCGCTATGTCTCGATACGACATCGAGCGATCCACTAGGATGCTGTCTATATCGTAGCGCTGCCCGTGGGTGCAGACTGTGCAGACCCGGGTCATCAGTACTCTAATCCTGAACCAGCTCGCAAGAGACGATGGCGTCCCAAGAGAATGCGGTCTTTGCCCCAGCGATGCTCAGAATCGGGCCGAACGGATAAACGTCGCGCAGCTTACCCGAAGTATCCTGCGCCCGTCCGTCAGCACCCCGATACGAGAGTCGTAGCGTCCGGGTGGTCCAGGTATGGGGCAAGAGCCCCTTGGGGCCATTACGTTTAGCGGGCGGGATTGCCTGGTGTACACCACCCGAGCCTGAACCTTGTCCCGTGGCCTCCAGGATCTCCGTAACCTCAGTCATCTATCTGATACCCCTTCCGACTCTCTTGTGTTTGGGCAGGGCGGGATTTCCTGTCCGCGGGCCGAACCGCGGTGCCCCGCCCTATAAGCCCAGGTCGTGCCAACGCAGAAACACGACCGCCTCGTTGGTCGAAGTAAAGCCGGCAGGGGGACGATCTGGGCTGTAGCTGCAAAGCCGTGCTCGTTCGCTTGCGTAAGTGAAAGCGCCCCACACCGACCGAAGACGAGGGCGGAACAGGCTTCGTTGGACCCATCTCCTCGTAAGAGAAGGACCCTCGCCCCATCCATTGATGGCAAAGCATTCACGCCGGCACCTAGCCCGCCGAGCCCCCTGCGCCCGCTGCGTAAGTACGCGCTCGCTGTGCCCTGACAGCTTCGAGTTCGGTGACGTTCTCTCGCGCGAGTTTGTTCTCGGCACGCGCCCAGAACGCGAGGTTAGCATCTATTAGCCGCTGCTCAGCTTGCTCCAGGTGCAGCCGCTCCTCATCCGTACTTGTACGCTTCATCTCGGCTGCGTCACGGGCGTGGTTAATGATGATGCCCAGACTGACCCTATACACGACCTGAAGAAGCTCAAGGTCCAGCTTCTTGAGGTTATAGAGACCTTCATCTATAAACCGCTGCCACTGGGCTGCCGCAGCCTCTAGTAAGTTGATGCGTTCCCACACGCGCTGCGAAGCTTCAGTCGGGTGCCCCGTCTCAGGCTGCCCCGCCAACGGGGCTGAGACTTTTGGGGAGCCTGCCGACTCCTCAAGCAACAGCTCACGAACGTCAACACCGTACCCTTCGGCAATCTTGGAAAGGGTAGGCATGTAAGCCACCCTCTTACCGCCCTCCAGCTCGGAGAGCGTGCCCCTGGTGACACCCGTCAAAGCGGACGCTTGCACCAGCGTCAGACCACGTTCGGCACGCAGGAGCTGAAGCTTCCGCGCAAGCGATTCTTGCTTCATGTGCGCTTCCTTTCATGTTGCCGCGAATATGTCATACAAAAATATAATACGCCACGCGAGCGATGTCTACCTGTTGTTTACGAAATTGAGCTTTTTTTACCTTTTACGTGCTTGATTGTGGGCGGTTGTAAGGATAGACTGAGCAGGCCAGCGTACGCGGAAAGCCCCAGCGGCCAGAGCTCCAATTCGGACCGCCAGGGCTAGAAAGGATCTAAGTACATTGTACCAGCACTTAGAGCGACCCGAACCCCTCTTCGGGCATATCTTTGGGGATTTAGAGGGATTTCTCGTCACGTTCACCGCAGAGCAGGCACGTTTCAAGCGTCCCGATGCTCGCCCTAACGAGCTCGACGACATACGTCAGCGCTCCTGGCCGTACCCCGACAAAGCCGAAGAGAGCGCCGAGTACCTCATCTCTCAGGCTCAGGCGGAGCGGGACGCCTACTTTTGCGTCCACCTCTTCCGCGAGCCCGGCAACCGCCGGGCTGCTAACGCGGCGGCAAAGGTCAGAACGCTTTGGCTAGACGAGGACGGTGGGCACTTCCCCGAAGATGGCCCTCAGCCAACAGCGATCATCATGTCGTCACGCGAGCGCCGACACCTCTACTGGCGGCTTACGCAGGCGGTCGCCATCGAGTGGGCCGTAGCCATGAACCGCCGGCTTGCGGCTTGGGCCGGAGGCGACACCGGTAAAGTCGGTGCTGCCTCTGTGCTGAGACCGGCTGGAACGGCTAACTACAAACGCCATCCGCAGGTGGACCTTGTCGGTGGGCGGATTACCGGCTCTGGGCCGTGGGAGCCTGAGGTTATAGACCAGGCGGTCCCCGAGCTCGAGGAGCCGCCGTCCTCGAGGACCAAGGAGCCCTACGTCGGCCCCGAGGTCGACCTCGCGCCGTATCTGGAGGCCTCAGAGGTCTTAGGCGAGCTCTCCGACGGGCTCGGCACGAAGTACGCCATCGTCTGCCCCTGGGTCCACGAGCACAGTGGCGGCGATAGGTCAGGCACCCGCGTCGGCCAGCGCACGAACGGAGCGTTGTGGTTTCACTGCGACCACGAGCACTGCCAAGGGCGCACCTGGCGCGACTTTCGAAGGGCAGTTCGCCCGATCCGCACATTTACCGTTAACCCGCCCGGCTTCACCGGGACAAACCTGAAAGTTAAGGTACGTTATGACCGATAAGCCCAAGGATCCCCCTGATCTCAAGATGGAGGTCAAGGGCGATGGGTTCATGTTTGAGCTGCGCGATGGCGCCTACTTGCTCATCAAGATGCAGAGCCCTTCAGCAGCCGTCGTCACCATATGGCAGGGTGCAGAGATCCTCGCCCCCGACACCGGGAACATCTTCGCGGTGTCTTTCAGGACACGGCTCGCCGAGGCGGCGAAAGCCCGCTTCGGGGCCGAGGCCCCGCATATCGTAGAAGACATCGAGCGTGTCGCCGTTGCCCTCGGCGCGCCGCAGAGTTCTGGCAAGACGCTCCTCGATGAGCTCCAGGAGTCGATGGACCGTTCGGTGATGGAGCGCCTTATCCTCTACGCCCGCGCGGCCGCGACCTTCTTCCACAACTCAGAGCGTGAAGGGTTCGCCAGCATCCGCAAGGGCGGCCACCGCGAGAATTACGAGATCTCCTCCCCGAGGTTCAAGCTCTGGGTGCGCCATGAGTTCTGGAGGAGGGAGAAAGAGAGGCTGGAGGCGGCCGCGCTCGAGCAGGAAGGGGCCCTCCATGAGGGTCCTGTGCAGATAGACATGCCTGCGGTGGTTCGCGATAGGGATCTTTCTGACGCCATCCGGCAACTAGAGTCCGTAGCCATCTTCGAAGGACGCCAGGAAGACGTTCACATCCGCACGGCCGGGCACGACGGGCGCGTCTACATCGACATGGGCGACGACGAGTGGTGGGTGACCGAGGTCTCCGCTGAGGGATGGAAGATCGTCGCGGGCGACGAGATCCCCGTAAGATTCGTGAGGCCGAAGGGTCTCCTCTCTCTGCCAGAGCCCGCGCCTTCTGGGGAGGGGTCCATCGAGCCCCTCATGCAGCTCCTGAACCTTGGCGAGGGAGAAGACGCGCAGCGTAACAGGACACTGATCCTGGCCTGGCTCTCGCACGCCTACCTCCCGACAGGCCCATTCCCCGTCTTGACCTTGACGGGGCCGCAGGGCGCTGCCAAGTCGCACGCCCTGCGCATCCTCCGTAACCTGGTTGACCCGAGCGTCGCGCCTGGCTCGACGAAGCCCCGCAACGAGCATGACGCCTACATCGATGCCTCGGCGAACTGGGTGATCGCCTACGACAACCTCCCCACCGTTCCACCCTGGCTCTCGAACGTGCTCTGTGACATCGCAACGGGCGGCGGCTTCCGTACCCGTACCCTCTACACGAACCGCGACCAGGAGATCTTCCAGGACAAGCGCCCCATCATCCTCGCGGGGATCGGCAACGTGGCCACAAGGCCCGACCTCCTCGATAGGGCGGTGATCGTGAACCTTCCTCGCATCGACCCGAAGAGCCGGAAGAAGGAGGCGGTTATTAACCGGATGCTCCGTGAGGCCCAGCCCCAGGTCTTGAGCGCTCTGCTCGATGCGGTCGTATGTGGCCTTAAGGGCTCCGACGACGTAGTCCTCGAAGAGCTGCCCAGGATGGCCGACTTCGCCGTCTGGGGTATCGCTACCGAGGAGGCGCTCGGAGGCGCTCCTGAGTCCTTTATGACCGCTTACGCGGGCAGTAGGCAGGACGCCGCGGAGACTGCGATCGAGGCGTGGTCGCCCTCTGATACGTTCATCGAGTTCGCCTACAAGTTCCAGGGTGAAGAGAACGCCTGGGAGGGCACGGCAACCGAGCTCCTGGCCAAACTCAACGGTGCCGTAACCGACGAGGACCTCAAGAGGGCGAAGGAGTGGCCGAAGAGCGCCAGCGCCTTAAGCGCCCAGATCAACGGCCTCGTGCCCGACCTCTTGGAGTCCGGGATCAGCGTCAAGAGCGCCCGCAACATGCACAAGCGGGTGCTGAGAATTTTCACGACGACTTCGTAGGGGTTTGTGGGGCTGTCATGCCGTCATGCCGTCATGCACAGAGAGAATTACGCATATCTATGCGAATTACGCGGAGACTGCCACCCCTAAACGCCGTCATAACGCCGTCATGCCGCGTCATCCATGACGGCGTTGGTCGTCATCGCAAAAACGCCGTCATGCTCGCCGTCATGCCCGATTCGGCATACCTATGCGGATTACAGGGAGCATGACGCTATGACGGCGATGACGGCCCCAAACCCTACTGCTGAGAAGGATCAGAATGCACGATAACCAACCTTCACTGTTCGCGGAACCTTCCGAGCCCGCTCGGGAGGAGAGGACCCTTAAGGCCATAGCCGAGGTGTTCGACCTGGCATACGAGTACTTCGGGGAGCCCGATTCTCCAGCGGATGACTTTGACGAAGGGGACCTGCCACCGGCGCTTGCCAAGGCTCGAGCCCGCCGGTTAGAGAAGGCTAGAGAGCTCGGGCTCGTGGCGCAGTGGGCCTCGTACAAGAAGGCGAAGGGTTGCGTTACGATCCACGACCCCACGACAGGCGAGTGGCACGAGTTGCCATGGAAGGGTGCACCAAGCTGGGCGATGTGGGAAGTGTCGGAGCGCTCTTCTTTATACAAGTTCACGGGGGACGCCTCAGCCTTCGATCTTACGGCCTCTCAGATCGAAGAGATATGGGAAGAGAAGCACCCTCCCGAGGAGGATGCTGAAGAGGGCATCGTAGAGGAGTACGAGCTACCCGACGACTAGAGATCTTCGGGACCGAAGACGATCAAGCCACGCTCCTCACAAAACGCCTCGTACTCTCTTGAGTCTACGATCTCAGCGCCGTAGGCCGCTGCGAGCTCGCCTCGGGGGATGGGGAGCTCGGCGTCGGGGGCGCCGACGGTGAAGATCGCCTCGAGGCGCGCGCGGGTCGCCTTCATGCCGTACTCGTGCAGGGCGACATCGCCCGCGAGGCCCACCACGCCGGCGACGAGCCTGTTGTAGAGCGGGGCTAAAGGCTCGGGCCAGTAGTTGCCCTCCTTGGCAAGGACAGGCGTGTAGAAGGCGTAGATGCCGCAGCTGCAACCTTCCTGTGGTGGGGTGTGATCTGGGAACGCGGAACAGCTCGCCACGTACTCCTCCTCGCCCGTGGGCCAGGGCTCCTTCATCCCCGGTGCCCACAAGAACCCCCCGAGCTGCGCCCAGAGGTTCGGCGCCACCCGCCAGATCCTGACGCCGGCAACGCGCTGGATGTAGTCAGGCGCCTGCGTCACGAGGCCGGCACCTTCTCTCGCTTTGGTCGTGCGGGCTCGGGCAGCGGCTCGCGCTTTGGCGTCTCTGGGGAGCGGCGAGGCTGGGGCAAGGGCTCCACCCTGATCCTCCTCTTGGGCTTGCCGAGTGGCGCCATCTCTACTCCTTCGTTAAGGCCAAACTTGCTGAGGGAATGGTACCACAATAGGTAACAATCTAACAAAACCGCTTGACTTAGCGTACATAATCTGTCATAATAGGGCAGTACCAGAAGGTGCACGGCACGAGAGCCTAAGAGCTCAGGAAGCGCCAGACAGCACCCGGAAGGAGGTGAACAGTATGGGATACGGAGCAATCACCTACGAGCCATTCACGTCGATGCAGGCTCACCTCAAGATCCTGACCTCAGAGGAAGTCGACGGCAAGTTCGAAGACACCCCTAAGCAGGTCATGTGTGAGTTTGAGGTCCTCGATTACGAGGAGTCCGACGAGGACGACGGCAAGTGGATTGGCCACAAGTTTAGGGATTGGCTCGCCTTCGCGGTTGACAAGAACACCGGCAAGATCGGGATCTCGAAGTCGACGAAGGCCAAGCTCAACAGGGTCATCACGGCTACCCTCGGTAAGGAGTACACCCACAACGGTGACTTCGAACCCAACATGCTTGAAGGGCATGAGATCCGCTCGCGGGTCGCCCGCTCGGGCAAGGATGAGGATGGCAACCACTCGCGCATAAAGGCCGAGACGGTTATGCCCAAGCCCAAGCGTCCGAAGCAGGATGCTGACCTCGAGGACGTCGATGTCGAGTCCCTCGACATGAGCCAGGCGCCCGACTTCTCCAACCTGGAGGAGGCCAGTTAGTAAACCCGAGCCGGGAGAGAGTTCTGACAGGCGCTCTCCCGGCTCCTTACCCAAGAGGGGACACTCTTGAGCAAGTACACACTCTACCGTATCGAGGGCGCCGACCGCATCGAGGTCAGCGCCTTCGACACTTTGCGGGAGGGGTTCAGTGCCGGTCAGGACGCTGTCCACGTCGACGCCGTCCACGCCTACGCGCTCTACCAGGGCGCGGGCCGGGTGGCCCGTTTCGCCTTTTCTCGCCTCGAGGCGAGCGAGGCCGCCTCGCTTGACGGGCTGGTGATCTCGTGACTCAACGGGAACGACAACGAAGAGAGAGGAGAGAGATGAACGAAGAGAATACGCGCAGCATAGTCGCTGCGGCGCCTCCTTCACAGATCCATCGTTATCTTCACTACTCCCTCCTCGTACCCTCCGCGAAGACGGAAGCCGAGTTTTCGTGCCAGGCGAACCATGGCGCGGTTACCCAGCAGGCGGTCCTGGAGGAGAACCCGCACATCAAATTCTTCAATGGCCAGCGCGGCTACGTCCTCTGTCGGCTTACGCCGGAGCTCTGGCACACCGACTACCCGGTGCTGCCTTACGTCACAGCACCCGGGGCACCCATCTATACCAGGGCGTCCTTCGCCGTAGAGGCTGGAAAACCTGGTCTGCAGCAGGTTGGTGAAACCGCTGTGCCCACGCGGGCCTCCTCGCTAATCGAGTCCGACTCCGAACGGATTAGAGCTCAGAAGAGAGCAGATGGGAGGCAGCTCGGCGGGCGACGACGCTAGAGCAGCGACCTTTACCCTGTCCGCCAAATTCTCGGTAGTTCGTAGACGGGATGCTGCCTAAACGAAAGAGATGCCCGCCTCTTTCGCCGCTCTCCCCACTCCAATGGTATATAGGTACTCCACCGGAGCAAAGCCACTTCCTTGTGGCCCATCACAACAGAGGAGGATGATGGACGATAGCATGTATCCGCTTGACGCGATCAGACCGCTCGCCCGCGCTCTGCGCAGCACGGCGATCTCCTGGCACGATGCGGATCATCGGCTGGTCGAGAAGTTCGCCGAGGAGATGACCATGCAGGATTTCATTGACGCCGCAGAGCAACAGCGTGAGAGAACCCTACGTGAGAAGTTCCGCATGATGGCCGCGTTCATGAACCACGATGGGGCAGGCAAGCAGATGACACTAGGCGAAATCCTGGACCGCGACCAGGTATGGAGCTGACCTCTCCAGCTAAGGAGCTCAGCACCGGGTCGGGGTCCACTATTCACCCTACTGCGTGGAAGGGGAATTCTGCGAAGTTCCACCGTGTAGCACGCCTTAACCACTACGCACCCAAGTGTGCCGCATATAGACTAAAGATATAGACTAAAGTTCTATAAGAGAGTGGGGTTCTGAAGAGAGGTAGTCCTACTAAAGAGGCCCCGATACTCTAGAGAAAAGGAGGCAACGCAGTGAAGAGAGCAGGCATCTTCCTCACGCTGATGAGCGTGATGGTCCTCGTGTTCGCCGGCGTAGCCCTAGCCGCAGTGATCAAGGGCAATGACAGAGCGAATTACCTTTCAGGCACCCCTGATGGTGACGGTATCTACGGCTACGGTGGGGCTGACCGCATCCATGCTCGGGGCGGCGACGACGCGTTGCGCCTCGGCGGCGGCAAGGACAAAGGCCACGGTGAGCGTGGTGACGACTTTATCAATTCGGTAGATGCGAGCGAGGACTTCGTCTCCTGTGGCCCTGGCTCTGATCGGGCCAGAGCTAACCCCGGGGACAAGGTTGCAGAAGGGTGTGAGAAGATCATCAGGGAGGGCGTAAGGGTCGGCTAACCCCCGCAGGAGAGGAGGCAGGCGAGGAGAGTAGCTGAGCTGAAGGGAGGTGTTCGGCGGTTAGGGCCCGCTCTCGCGTAGAAGCCCGAGTCCTTCCTTTGAGCCCTATTCACCGAAGTGCCTGGAGAAACTGTTTGGAAATTTGGGATAGGTCTCGAATGGGGGCTCCGAGAGCGGCCAAGAGGGGTCCAAGGAGTCCCGATTCGGGCGTCTCTTGCCGCCAGAGAGGCGCGGTGAGATGCCTTCGGCTATTTTCCAAACAGTTTCGGAAGGGGAATTCTCAGAAGTTCGCCTCAGAGGCCCCAACCCAAAGGAGTTGAGTTACCAGCCGAAATCGGTGCTCAGAAGGTCGTACAGACGCTCGTTGTGGGGAGCGAAGAACCCCTCTAGGCG
>Ga0058697_10000835_pt1 | contig 12199 bp, 9 predicted proteins | sample AgamicAsMae_FD_66619 | JGI IMG/M metagenome (GOLD analysis project Ga0058697, IMG submission 66619) | Agave microbial communities from Guanajuato, Mexico - As.Ma.e | ecosystem: Host-associated > Plants > Phyllosphere > Phylloplane/Leaf | place: Guanajuato, Mexico | collected 2012-06-04
AATAATCGCCTAGGCGCCCTCGCAAACAACTACGACATCCTCGCTTTGCGCCCCGTTGACGAAAAGACCTTCCAACATGCCTGCGGCACAGCCGACTGCGACTTGATCTCGCTGGACATGACCCAACGCCTGGGCTACCACTTCAAATTCAAGACTGTCTCTGAGGCTGTCAAACGCGGCGTCCGTTTCGAAATCGCATACAGTCAGCCTTTGTTGGCTGATCCTGCTGCCAAACGCAATCTCATCAGTAATGCGACAGGCTTGATTCGCGCTACAAGAGGTGGTCGCGGTATCATCATCAGTAGCGAGGCCACAAAGGCAGTCGGCTGTCGTGCTCCCTGGGATGTTGTCAATCTAGCTGCTATCTGGGGGCTGACTCAGGATCGCGGCTACGAGGCTGTCAGCAAAGAGGCTAGGAGTGTTGTCGTTAGTGCCAAGTTGAAGAGGACTAGCTTCAGAGGCGTCGTGGACGTTGTATACGGAGGCGACAAGCCTGCAGTCAAAGAACAGTATGAGAAACAAGGGCAGAAAGACAAGACCAAGGTGGCAGCTCTCAAGGACAACGGCGTCAAGAAGAGAAAGGCCGAGGAGGTCGAAGACGCAACGACAGATGCTTCCGAGAAGCCCATCTCAAAACGAGAGCAAAAGAGAAGGGCGAACAAGGCCAAAATGGAGGGTCTGGGTCAAACTGCTTCTCCGGCTCTGTAGACACAGGAATATCTCAAGTGAACATAGACAATCCAGAATCTCAAAACCTCTAGCCGATCAGACACGAATGTGATTCTCTACATCCGAACGTCTGGTATCACTTTTTGTGAGGTTCGGCCTTGGATATTTAAGCTGTTGGATGCAAGTGTTTGGGGGTATCATTATCGTGTATAAAATTCAGGTCAAAGTTTCCAGACCGCTATGCAATTTTCCTTCCCACGTTGCCCACACCTCTTCCTACAATCGACACAACCACATCTCCTGGGTTGCTGCCATCTCTCAATCCCCAACCGCTCATGCCGAACTCCCTGAGATCTCGTGCCAACTGCACAACCTCGTCTGTGCCTACCACGTCCCTGCCTAGTACCAGTCTGCCTACATCTTCGCTTCCCATGGCCATGAGTGTGAGCATAGTGGGTGCTGCTACGATGGATGCGCAGCCACCTTGTGAAATGCTTTCTAGCAATTGGTATGCGCATGCTTTGCCGATATCCTCTGGTGCTTCACCGCCTGCTGCCGAGCTGGCCACGTCTGCGGAGTACAGAGTTCCTGTGTTTGACTCTGCAACCAGACTGAGTCCAAAACCCACACCAATCTTCTTCTTCGCAGCAGCGTTGTTCTTTTCCGGCGCGGGGACCAGAGGTGCGGAAGAGACGTCTGAGAAGATGTAGGTGTCGGCTACAAACTGGTTGAGCACGCCACGCGCTGTGTCGATCATACGTGCGTTGTTGGCGCCTGCGACTCCAGTTGCATATGCTACTCCGCGTATCCTCTTGACTCTGCCGGCGTTCATGATGTGTATCGTTTTCGGCAGTCTGACCTGATGTCCGAACACCAACTGCACCTCTCCGCCGCCTCCTCTTCCACCAGGACCAGGATTCGAGCGCTTCAAAACCCTCAACTCGATGTTGTTCTGAATTCCGAAGTTCTTGTACAGCGGCAGGATGGCCGTTCGCACTGTGTCCACACTGACATCGCCCTTGTCCGTTGCACTCGTGATAACACCGGGACCAGTGAAAATGACATTGACTTGGGCTTTGGAGAAAGCGGCCAGCATGCACAGAGGTATGAGGAACCAACTGACGCCTCTAGCGCAATCTCTGGGCAACTCGTGCTTGATCACACCGCCACTTGCGCCGTAGCCGGCCGCACTGCCCACGATGAGTCCGGGCTTGTACACCAGCGTCGTACCAGTCATAGAGAACTCGATCGCCGAGCCGTTTGTTACAGCGTCCAAGAGTCGAAGGAATGAGACTTCGTGAGGGGCAAGACCAGGGTTTGTATGGGACGAGGCGCGGATTTGTGAGATGCGGACGGGACGGCCAGTGAGGGTTGCGAGGACCAGACGGGTGGTGAGATGGCCGGCGCCATTGAATTTCAGCGGTGTGGTGGGTTGGGTGGTTGCCATTGTGCTGAGAGGGTTGGACAGAGAGCCGCTCTCGTAAGTGTTGTGATCGTTTGATCCTGATAGCAGGAAATTCTTGGTTCCAGGCCTCTCTGAGATTTTTTGTTCTGACCTCGGCGCTTTGATGGGCTTAAATCCGGCGAGACAATCTTCCCCACAATGTACCTTCTTGGCTGTGGGGATGCTCAACTTTCTCGTGTTCACATCTCGAACATCGCTCCCTTCGATACTTCTCGCTTCCCGTGTCCTTCCTCGACGCGAGGAATCGTGTTCGGCAGTTCACTATGAACTAGAGCAGTACCACGAGCGTCAAGTATCTCTAAAAATTGAGTGGGAAGTGTTTGTTGAGGAAGATGTTCTCATTGGTCTCGATCTCGAAGCGATAGCATCGCTCGACCATTGCATAAGCCTGATCGCACATTATATTGAGCCGAAGCCATGTCGGATGTGGTTACAGAATCGATATTCGCCTTTGACTTTGGTGCAGAAGATGAATGATATTGGTGCTACTGACCATAAAGAGTGCCAATCTTATCTCCATATCCCTATTCCAAAAGCCACCGCCAGCGATTGCTAATCATTGCCTATTTTTCTCTTTCTGAGTCTGCTCTCTTGTTTGACCTTGCTGTCTGCTCCTTCTTTCCTTCTTTGGAGACATATGACTCCGAGCTTCGTCCTGCCCACAGACAATGGTGATCATCCTTCTTCGAGCGGTTGTTGATTTGCTCCTTTTTCAAGGTGCCATTCGCGATAACGATCTGCTGTCAACCCAATGATATGCGCGAGGACAAGCATAACTGTCCGGGCACCCTCGTTCCATTTGAGGGACTGGGCGGACTCCTCGTGGAGTTCGATATCGCTTTCACCTTTGATTGCAATCCCGACTGTCCATATAGGACCCTCCAGCACGAAGTAAGGCACTGGCCATTCGTAGTCTTCACACGCAAATTTGTTTTGCCCAAGACAGTCGAAGTGACTCACAAGCCACTTCTTGAGGCGGCTTGTCGTGTCTTTGTGAGTCCTGTTGTGAACCACGACGGGACAGATGGGGACGGGCTCAATAACGTTGCCTTTTGTCCATATGCTGCTTGTCAGAGACAGAACCATGTCAACATCATCTTTCTTGCCGGATCCCTTGCCACAAGCGACCCCGTTCTCCAGCTCGTGACACAGGCGTTTCAAGAAAGGGTAGGCGCATGACAAATCCCAGTCGAGAGACATTGCGAGGATGATCGGAGGCACATGTAGCATCATGTAGGGCTTTGTAGACATACTCGGTTCGTTGAAAGCCTTCTCGAGCCAAATACTCTCCAGAACGTGCCGGATAGTTTTCATCATCGACATGACCCTGGGCGGAAGGGGACGCTTGGTCAGATCGGAGGAGTCCCAGCACGATGTGATTTCGCTGCAACACTCCTGCACACAAGCTCTTCGCGAAGACTGATGAGGATTGTATCCCCATTTGTTGTCTTCCGATTTGTTGATATGGACGAGTGCGTTAGGCGCTGGTACCGGAGTATCGGCTGGAACAAGTGCAGCAAGGCTTGCATCTGCTTCTGGCTCGGGTGACATTGTCAAGCGGGCTCGCTTGGTTCCGCGAGGGCTTGGGGCCATATTGTTGTAACGAAATGAAATCTTGTTCTTAAGATCAGACGGTTCCGGTGGAGTAATGGTGTGATGAGATGTTACGGTGATTCGAATGGCGTTGATAATGGCAAGCAATATGAGCTTCGCGTGCTAAGATAGAAACAATCAATACTCGGATGGACTGTCCGTGGTGTGATCGAAGAGCAAAGGACACTCTGTGAAAAGGTCTATGCAGTCAAACGGGAATGAGGAAAGGGCAACCTCAGGCAAGTACCACTCACATCGCCATGTGACTAATGACTTGTAGCTGGATAATTCGCTGATTTGCGCAAAAGGCAAGTACACTCGAGTTCATGGTTACCAGAACAATTCTGAGAACGCAAGTACGAAATAAATAGAAGTATACTCTGCGGTGCATCGGACAATACAATGCCTCCCCCTGATAAACTCGAAGACCCACACGACTGGCTCTTACACTCTTCTTCGCCAATGACAGGCTGGTATATTTTACACGAGGATGGCATTGATTTCTCCACCCTCGCCAGGTCTGAGCAGGCACCTACTGGGAAAAGAACCGATGAAGCAGTTTGCTTGTAGGGCGGTTACTGGCCATTCGACAAGATCTTGAGAGGGAGTGACAGGGACTGCCGACGGACAAGTATAGTTCATTCTGACCTCTCTCCACGAATGCAGCGCTATTCCGTTCAGTACTATGCATTTCTATAGCGATACATAATGGTCTTCCTGAATTGAGGGAGCGGGTCGCACGTTCTCTGGATGGCCCCAGTGTTCCTATGATTGTGCGGAGAAAGACCTGAATTGCGCGAGATTTTGTGACATCCATACAGAGAGTTGATTGTAGGAAGGTGAATGATTCCAGAAGTGCGATCTGACAGTCTGAATGTTGCGTGGCTGGTCAAGACCGGTGCTGGGTCTGGAATGGAAACGGTAAGCTGAGCTTTTGGTCAGCAAGGCAGACGATTGGGCGGCGACTCAGCGCAAGGCACGCCCATGTTGGTCAAAGTGACGTGCTATAAAAGTCGAGCGCGGGCCTCTGTTTGCGTGCTTTGACGACGTTTGGCAATCCACTTTCCATCCGAGCATCGGGACGTCTCTTCGTCGACCGATCTCAGTTATATAACACTCGACGGGCAAGCAGGTGCCGCAGTGGCACGCCATTTTCGCGTGGATTGCTCTCATCGCTTGCAATCGCGAAATCGCCGACACAACCTTGTCGACAGGCCGGCTACCCCGCACTCGCGACATTGAGCGGGCAGCAGCGACGGCTCCGATAGGGTAATTATCACGCAAGATCAAGACGTCGAGCACGCCATCCTTCGGCCTGCCATTATCAGACATTATCAACATCTACCGCTGCTACCTCGCCCGGGAAGGACCCGCCGCCATGAACTATATACTCGTCTACTCGCTGTCTCTGCTGCTGTACCAAGGCCTCTGCACCGCTGAGCAACACCGTCTACGACACTACCTCGACCTGCTCTCCAAGCCCACCAACCGCCTCGATCTATCCCAGAACACTGCCCGTCGAGCCCGCAATCCTCGCTCCCATCATGGCTCCAACCGCCGTCCAATTGCCGCTTGAGCAGCCTGGATATACCGCCACCTACCACAACCCCTCACCCAAGGTCTTTCCCGACGGTGTCAAGACTGCCGGCCAGTTTGATCCTCTCTACAACCAGCTTGCTCCCTACTCGGCCTTCCCCAAGCAAATCACTGGCCCCACAGTATGGCAGGCTGAGGAATACAAGCACAACCCTGAACGCTGGACACACCCCTTCAGCAGCGACGAGATTGCTGAGATCAGCAAGGCTGCCGACGACTTCATCGCCTCGTCCACCCCATTGACTGGCATTACCAAGGAGAAGTTCCCCTTGCCTTCTGCCACCGGCCGTCTGCTGCACTCGCTGCGTCACGAGCTGCTGAACGGCAAAGGCTTCATTCTCTTCAAGGGCTTCCCCGTCCAACAATGGGGCCTGCACAAGTCGGCTGTTGCCTACATGGGTCTGGGCACCTATCTCGGTTATTTTGTCAGCCAGAACAGCCGTGGTCACGTCTTGGGCCACGTCAAGGATGTCGGCGAGGATGCCAGCCAGATTGACAAGGTCCGCATCTACCGCACCAACGCCCGCCAGTACTTCCACGCCGACGACAGCGACATTGTCGGTCTGCTTTGTATCGCTCGTGCCCTTGAGGGCGGTGAGTCTGACCTCGTCTCGAGTCACGCCGTGTGGAACGCCCTGCAGAAGGAGAACCCTGATGTGGCTGAGCTGCTCACCCAGCCCATCTGGTACTTTGACCGTAAGGGCGAGAAGTCGGCCGGTCAGCAGGACTGGATCCGTACATCCGTCTTCTACCTCGAGCCCAAGCCCGACGGCCGTGTCTATTCCAAGTGGGATCCCTACTACGTCAAGTCTCTCACCCGTTTCAGCGATGCCGGTGTCATCCCAGCTCTCTCAGCTGAACAACTTCGCGCCGCGCAGATTCTCGAAGACACCTGCGTGCGTCTTTCCCTCCACATGATCCTCGAGATTGGTGACATCCAATTCTTGAGCAACGAACACGTCCTCCACGCTCGCACAGCTTACAAGGACCATGCTCCTCCATTGCCCAGACGTCATCTTATGAGACTCTGGCTCGCTACCCCGGATACCGAGGGTGGCTGGACATTGCCCTTCGAGGATAGCTCCCACAGAAAGCGTGGTGGCATCCAAGTCAACGACAACCCTCCTGTCGCTCCCCTCGACGCCGAGTAATGCCCTTTATGATTCCATGTTACCAATATGTATATATCCTCAATTGTTTAGACCAACGCAAAATTCACCAAGATTGTTATTTCCACTAAGTCTCCCGTCGCAGTGCACACAATTCGTCTTTCGATACGAGGATGCAACATCAGCGATGCGCTCCTGGGGCTGGCCATTTACGCTGAACTTCTGGATCGAGATTTCTTCGATCTATGTCAATGTTCATTAATGACTGTTTACATTCTTCGCTCCTCCATCGAGCAGCCAATTGTGAAAGGCCTGAGGAATGCAATGTGGGTTCATTCCGATGTCATTCCCCATACCCCGTGTTTTGTTGTCTCTTCGACACAGGAATGCCACCATGGCTCGTGAGAAAAGACAAGATGTGGCTTGCTCCATCTTTCCGACGGCTCGCTGGCCACACTCCTTTCTGCCATGATGATGTTCGGACGCTCCTTCGCATGTTGCTTTTTGCCACTGTCGGCACTCTTGGGCGATGCAGCCGCAGCCCTACATCCTTTCAGACATGAAGCTATGGAGGTTCGCCGCAGGCAAGCCGATGCCAGCAATGATTCTCTGCTTCAAACCAGCACCGCAGGCTCGGTGTTGACTTATATCACTCCTTCTCCAGGCGCTTCGCCAATTGCCGTCACGCGACAGCACCAGTTGGTGTCTTCTGATGTGCCCATATTCACGCTATGTGCGCTGCCGCCAGAAGCCTTCTTTCCTGTCACTGCAGCACCTACACAAACGACCGCTCCATATCAAAACTACTCCATCTCAATACCTCCTGGTCCTGGTACTTGCACCACAATCTACAGTCCAACCGCCATAGAGGCATGCGCTACTACTCTGACTGGCATCGACCGTCTGTACCCGGTTACCGTTTGCGATCAAGAAATCACCTTCTCAAGCGACTTTGGCTACATTATAGAGACACCTAGTCCAACCTTGAGCAATGCGACAGATACCAATGGATCAGCTGTGCTCATCACTCCTGCCCCTACTGTACAGCCTCTCACCACGTACTATGTCGCTCCATGGACCGAGCTCACTAGTGCTGGCCCTCCCTCAGACGTGGACAAAAAGATCTGTGCAACATTTGCAAACGGAACAGAAGAGTGTCTTGTCGAGTACTACGTGTGGAAGACTAGTCTCGTCACCATCCCAATGTCTACTGTCACATCCATCAATCTGACTACCGTCGTTTCGGGACCCTCGCAGCTGATCATAGAGACTTTTGTGGCCAATGTGACGGAGATATTCACAACATTCTCCCTGTCCACAACCATGGAGTTGACCTATTCTGTCGAAACTGAAACGACCAACATCGCTACAAGGCCAACTGTTTCTACTGGGCCTACCGTTACGCAGACGTACACTGTGAACCAAAACTCGCTGCCTACGGTGTAAGATGATATGCAACCCGAAATTTTTAAAGGACATGAGTTGACGGATTTTACAGCCGCACGACCAGCACGTCCACTCGGCGCGTAACGAAGACCGTCTATATCTCAGGGGGTACCGTGACAAGCACAGTACCTGACTCACAGGCTACAACTGCCGCAGATGCCGAGTAAGTCTATTGAGAATTAGAACAATCAGCACTCACTAATATATGTTCCAGACCTTCGTCATCTGCAGCCCCTTCGACTTCTATTGATGTAGCGAGTATCTTGGACCTCAACAAATGAGAATTGAACATCTCAATCTATTCTTCAGGTGGTGATTGTTCGATAGAGTTGACCGCTGCAATCTGTTACACTCTTTGGTGTGCTCGACATGGGGCTTTGAGAGTCGTATGTATGGGCTTGAGTTGTGTTGATCAATGGCTGCTTTTTGTACTCTCTACTTTGATAATTACCTACGATCAGTACGATTACCTATAAACAACTGTTTCCAAATGCCGAATGCTTGTGTTTGCTTTGTGTGTCAAGCAAGATTGGTGTTCCTCATGTCAGACTGTCTTGTTAGGTTCGTGAGATCTGCAAGACGGTAGGACTCGTGGCTTGAATACTCCTCGTGTATTAGAGTTCGTAACTTCTACCGTGTTCCTGCCAACGCATATGCCAACATCCTCCCTATTACGAGGCACAACTATCTTTGTCTAAGATACACTCAAAGGGAGTCTGAAACATACCGTGTTTGTCTTTCAATAACATTATGCATTGTTCGAAGTCTAGAAAGCATGATGTGAAACAAGGGAGGCTGTAAAATGAATAAGAAATGTTGAAATCATTTTGTGTTCGATCGACACAGTCAGATCAATCCAAGACATGAGCTTCCCAATGTTTGAAGTGAGATGCGAACAGTTCACACAAGTTAGTCGCTGTGATATGGGTATCAGATGTGCATGATAGGTTGTAGATATTTTCCAGGGTTGCTCTGCCAACAGCGTGAAGTGATCCGTGCACATCTGTACCACTAGCCTTGGCGAAACTAGAGACGCGTTTGGCATTCAACTTCGCAAGTCTGCTCGTGCTCACTACTAATAATTCCGTGTTGAGACATTTGTATACGACACTTCAGCATCCTGTCTTGAGATGCGACGCGTGTCTCTTTTCTCGAAAGTCTAGCAGCTCTCTGAAGCCTAGTGGATGTCTGCATTCGCGGTCAGCCGTGTCACTTTGGAGGGGGTCGTGAATCGCTCGAATGCAAGTTCAATTGAGAACACGAATTTGAGACCAATTCCTTTCTTCTGAGCGATTGAAACACTCACTCGTATTGGCCCGAAGTCCAGACTGCCGCATTCTCTCAGCGCCGGGAATGCCACCGTTTCCACTGAGCGAGGCCGACCTCTTTAGTACGCATTGGGACGACGATTGGAATCTCACGTGGCAAAGTAAAGGCAGTAGATTGGACGAGGAACTCAGGAAACTGAACGGCGGAGGAGACAATAACCAGAGGTACAGCGATGACAAAGGCCAAAATGACAAGCAAGACGACAAAGAACATGAAGAGGACGACGTTGAACAGATCCGGGAAGAGATATCGAAGGTCATTGAAAATGTCATGCGAACTAGCATTGACCGAGACGTCGAGCCAGCGCCTTCCTATCTTGGAGTTCAGTTCTCAAGCAGCCCTTTCGAACTGCGGCATCGCGCCTTCCCATCGAGGCCAGAGTCATCACCTCGTGGATTGCGGCCGGCGGAACAACTGGCTTCTTCACCTCCGGCCGCCTTCGAAACTCATCACAACCACAACCAACAGCCAATTAGAGGTAGGGCAATCATACCACAACACGACCGCCAACTCGAAAGTAACAATTCGGCAGAAACGATTGAAAATTCGCCAGAGACTCCAAACGTGTCTCCTACTCTGCGCTTTTCCAAACCCGTTCATCATGAGAACGCCCTTGTTCACCTAGGCGAGCGACTCAGTGAAGAGGAGTCTAGTGTTGAGCCATCAAGCGTAGAGGATTCCAGTGAACCGGATTCTAGCGAAGAGGAGTCTAGTGACGAAGACTCCGTGATAGCTGAGTCTGTTCAGGCCGAGATCTGTGAAACAGCTGCTCAGGAAGAGCCCGGCGCAGAGGACTCTAGCGAGGATTCGAGCGAAGAAGATCTTAGTGAAGAAGACTCCAGCGACGAAGAGGAAGAAGAAGAGTTTGTCGGTAAGCAGTGTCGACTGCGCATCTAATCTCATAACATCACGCTCTAACAGCTCATGCGACAGGACGACCATCAGGTAACGCGATAGGACCATTATCTGGAAACGCAACAGCCCCTACCGAGCCATCTCCCGTACGCGAGGCTAGATCATCTTCTTCTGCAGAAACGTCCTCCTCCATGGAAGCATCCTCCGGTTCCTCCGCCATGGAACTTGACTCTGACCTGCCATCTCCCTTCGAAGAATACTCTGTTCTAGGGGATGAAGACGATGTGAAGATCTACACCATCTGTCTCGAAGAGTACCTGGATGAAATGGACGATGATCACGAAGCGTTGACTGGAACTTGGCTCGCTCGAGCTAGACTCTATCAACGTCCTGCCGGTTATACACCAAAGAACCGCGATGGACCTAGAAAAGACCCATTCGCAAACCTCAAACCTTCGAAGACTGGTCGTACGGTCACTCTTACCGGCAAAGCTATCTCACAGAGTAAGCCTAGGGGTGAAACGATTCGAACGTCGGTTCGTGTCTCATCATCGAAAGCGACCTCGGTTGCTTCAACCGAGGTGCCGAACTACACGCACTACACCAGAATCAGCGCCAACGTTCTTGGAACCAATACTCGTCAATTGCAAGTCTGGCCATACTTCGGAGAGGATGTCGACGATGACGGAACCATCCGAGAGAGATTTGATGTTATCGTAGAGGACCGTCCACGTAAAGTCCTCATCTCACAGCAGGCAAGCACATACGGACCTTATTTTCTGGCATTTCTTAAAGAGATTGGTTGTCCTATCGAAGTCATCCTGAAGTATCTCCTTGAAGCATGCGAAGGGCCTGATGGCTTGTTGTCGAGATTGAAAAGCTTCTCGGATGACGATAAGCTAGCACGCAAGCTGGTACGCGCCAAAGAGAAGTTTTGCAGGGATGACTTTGACAGAACTAGCCAAAGATGGGTCTCGGTGGCATCTAGTCTCCCGGAGATTGACGATGAGACCTTATGGAAAGCTGCCGTGGTCTGCCACGCATTTTGGATTCGAACCAAATTCAGCCCCTGGCAGCTTGCTCGAAAATACGCCAAATTCCCCGACAACAACAAGATCGAAGGCCTTGTTACCTATGATGAAGCCAAGAAGTACGCTACCGTGGCCTGTAGTATCTGTCAACTCCATGATTGTCCTTTCCATGGTACTATCCTTGAGAGACCGAACGGCAGAGATGATAGCGACGAAGAAGATGTCAACTCTGTTGATGCCCTGGATATCGACTACCCGCCCAGAGTCAACTTCAAGGAGCTCGCTACAGCTCCTCAAGAGAGAGAACCTTCAGGAGTAACTTCGCGCTCTCAGCCGAAAAAGTCTCTGAACTGGTGGATGAACGAGGCTAACAGCGTAACATGGGATCACAGTCAGCGAGGTCCGTTCTTTCCTTGCAGCCACGTTGGTATCTCCTGCGAAGATGCACGATGCACATGCTTTGAAGCCCAGATCTGTTGCGAAAAGACCTGCGGATGCTCTAAGAATTGCAGTCGGCGCTTCGAGGGATGCAAATGCGCCAGACGATCGAAATGCTGTGCACAGGACGATTCTTGCGAATGCTTCAGGATGAACAGAGAATGCGATCCTGATCTCTGCGACTCATGCGAGGCACATGTCATCTTAAATCCAGTCAACAGGTATGACGACGACTACCTTCCACGAAGATGTCGGAACGTCGCCATCCAGCGCAGCGTACCGAAACGAACACTTCTCGGCCGTAGCCCTGTTCATGGGTTTGGCCTGTATGCTGGAGAACCAATTGCTAAGGACGAATTCATTGGCGAATACCAGGGAGAGATCATCACGAGAGACGAAACCGAACGACGAGGTGCCATCTACGACTTTCAGAAGTTGAGCTATATCTTCGACCTGAACAGGGATCAGACGGTCGACTCACAACGAATGGGCAACAAGATTCGGTTCATCAACCACGCTGCGAAATTGAATCAGCGCAACGTCTACCCCAAGATCATGCTCTGCAACCTAGCCCACCGGATCGGTATGTTTGCCCATCGCGATATCAAAGTCGGTGAAGAACTGTTCTTCGATTACGGCGGCAGCTATCACGAGAAGCTCTACGGCGA
>Ga0058697_10000838_pt1 | contig 12185 bp, 13 predicted proteins | sample AgamicAsMae_FD_66619 | JGI IMG/M metagenome (GOLD analysis project Ga0058697, IMG submission 66619) | Agave microbial communities from Guanajuato, Mexico - As.Ma.e | ecosystem: Host-associated > Plants > Phyllosphere > Phylloplane/Leaf | place: Guanajuato, Mexico | collected 2012-06-04
TGAGGCGTCGTTCAGTTCTGGGTATTGGTGCTATGATCGGCATTGCTCAGTCCGGCTGGTGATTTGGGATATTCAGCGATTGATCAGATCGCATAAACCGGACTGAGTTCCCCCTGAGTGCTCTACTATTCCGAGCAGTTATTTAGCCTTAACTATAAAAAAACCACACCTTACTAAGTTGTTTCAATAACTTTTGGGGTGCAGTTCAATTTATAGACCTTAAGTATACGAGTATCTGACTGGCAGTGAGAACTCATTCCCATTCAATCGTAGCCGGTGGCTTCCCGCTAATGTCGTACACCACCCGCGAGATCCCATTAACCTCGTTGATAATGCGGTTCGACACACGACCCAGGAAGTCATACGGCAGATGCGCCCAGTGGGCGGTCATAAAGTCGATGGTTTCGACCGCGCGCAGGGAGACGACCCAGTCGTATTTACGGCCGTCGCCCATCACGCCGACGGAGCGGACCGGCAGGAAGACGGTGAAGGCCTGGCTGACTTTATTGTAGAGGTCGGCTTTATGCAGCTCTTCGATAAAGATCGCGTCGGCACGGCGCAGCAGGTCGCAGTACTCTTTCTTCACTTCGCCCAGCACGCGCACGCCGAGGCCCGGCCCCGGGAACGGGTGACGGTAGAGCATGGCGTACGGCAGGCCCAGTTCGAGACCGATTTTGCGCACTTCGTCTTTAAACAGCTCGCGCAGCGGCTCGACGAGGCCCATCTTCATCTCTTTCGGCAGGCCGCCCACGTTGTGGTGAGACTTGATCACGTGTGCTTTGCCGGTGGCGGACGCGGCAGATTCGATGACGTCAGGGTAGATGGTGCCCTGTGCCAGCCACTTAACCTCTTCCAGCTTCAGCGCTTCTTCGTCGAAGACTTCCACAAAGACGCGACCGATGATTTTACGTTTGGCTTCCGGGTCGTTCTCGCCGGCAAGTGCGTCAAGGAAGCGGGCTTCGCCTTCCACGTGGACGATATTCAGACCGAAGTGGTCGCCGAACATATCCATCACCTGCTGGGCTTCGTTCAGGCGCAGCAGACCGTTATCGACGAAGACGCAGGTCAGGTTTTTACCGATGGCGCGGTGCAGCAGCATCGCGGTGACGGAGGAGTCCACGCCGCCGGAGAGGCCGAGGATCACTTTATCGTCGCCCACCTGCTGGCGGATACGTTCCACGGCGTCGTCGATGATTTTTGCCGGGGTCCACAGGGCTTCGCACTGGCAGATGTCCAGAACAAAGCGCTCCAGCATACGCTGGCCCTGACGGGTGTGGGTCACTTCCGGGTGGAACTGCACGCCGTAGAAGCGTTTTTCTTCGTTGGCCATAATGGCAAACGGACAGGTCTCGGTGCTGGCAACGGTGACGAAGTCTGCCGGGATGGCGGTCACTTTGTCGCCGTGGCTCATCCACACATCCAGCAGGGCATTGCCGTCGGCGGTCAGGGCATCTTCGATACCGCGGATCAGGGCGCTCTGCGCTTTGACTTCTACCTGAGCATAGCCGAACTCACGCTCGCTGGAGCCTTCAACGTGGCCGCCCAGCTGCATGGCCATGGTCTGCATCCCGTAGCAGACGCCAAAGACCGGCACGCCCGCGTTAAACACGTACTGCGGCGCGCGCGGGCTGTTGTTTTCGGTGGTGCTTTCCGGGCCGCCGGAGAGGATGATGCCGCTCGGATTGAATTCACGGATCTGTGCTTCAGTAACGTCCCAGGCCCAGAGTTCACAGTAGACGCCCAGCTCACGCACGCGGCGCGCAACCAGCTGAGTATACTGAGAACCAAAGTCGAGGATAAGAATGCGATGCTTATGGATATTTTCGGTCATTGACACTAGTTCCGAGGCAAGTGAAACAAATCAAAACGCCCGGCTTAGCCGGGCGATGTAAATCAGGTTCAGGAACCCATACGGTAGTTCGGGGACTCTTTGGTAATGGTCACGTCATGGACGTGACTTTCCTGGATGCCCGCACCGCTGATACGTACGAATTCCGCTTTCGTACGCAGCTCGTCGATAGTACCACAGCCGGTCAGGCCCATACAGGAACGCAGGCCGCCCATCTGCTGATGGACAATCTCTTTCAGGCGACCTTTATAGGCCACGCGACCTTCGATACCTTCCGGCACCAGCTTGTCAGCGGCGTTATCAGTCTGGAAGTAACGGTCGGAGGAGCCTTTAGACATCGCGCCCAGCGAGCCCATACCCCGGTAGGACTTGTAGGAACGGCCCTGGAAGAGTTCGATTTCGCCCGGAGACTCTTCAGTACCGGCCAGCATAGAGCCGACCATCACAACAGACGCACCGGCCGCAATCGCTTTGGCGATATCGCCGGAGAAACGGATCCCGCCGTCGGCGATAACCGGAATACCGGTGCCTTCCAGCGCTTCCACCGCGTCAGAGACGGCGGTGATCTGCGGTACACCCACGCCGGTCACAATACGGGTGGTACAGATGGAGCCCGGGCCGATACCCACTTTCACCGCGCTGCAGCCCGCTTCCGCCAGGGCACGCGCGCCAGCACCGGTCGCCACGTTGCCGCCGATGATCTGCAGGTCCGGGTATTTGGCGCGAGTATCACGGATACGCTGCAGCACGCCTTCAGAGTGGCCGTGAGAGGAGTCGATCAGCAGCACGTCAACGCCTGCGGCAACCAGCGCGTCAACGCGCTCTTCGTTACCGGCACCGGCACCGACCGCTGCACCAACGCGCAGGCGACCATGCTCATCTTTACAGGCGTTCGGTTTACGTTCGGCTTTCTGGAAATCTTTTACGGTGATCATGCCGATCAGGTGGAAGCTGCCATCGACAACCAGCGCTTTCTCAACGCGTTTTTCGTGCATTTTGGCAAACACGGCATCGCGGGCTTCGCCTTCACGCACGGTCACCAGACGCTCTTTCGGTGTCATATAGACGCTGACCGGCTGGTTCAGGTCTGTTACGAAACGCACGTCACGGCCGGTGATGATACCGACCAGCTCGTTGTCTACGGTCACCACCGGGTAACCGGCAAAGCCGTTACGTTCGGTCAGCTCTTTCACTTCACGCAGGGTGGTGGTCGGCAGCACGGTCTGCGGATCGGTTACCACGCCGGACTCGTGTTTTTTCACGCGGCGAACTTCTTCCGCCTGACGCTCGATAGACATGTTTTTGTGAATAAAGCCAATGCCGCCTTCCTGCGCCAGCGCAATCGCCAGACGCGCTTCGGTCACGGTGTCCATGGCTGCGGAGAGCATAGGAATGTTCAGACGAATGGTTTTGGTCAGCTGAGTGCCGAGGTCGGCAGTGTTCGGCAGAACGATAGAGTGCGCGGGAACGAGGAGAACGTCGTCAAACGTCAGTGCTTCTTTAGCGATACGTAGCATGGCAATATCTCAACCTGAGGTTAGTGAGAACAGATAAAATATTGCCGTGGCATTATACAGAACGAAACCGATTGCTTCCATACCTTTTTTGCGAAAAAACTTGCGCTGGCCTTTCAGCAGGGTACTATCGACGGATTAACCTGCTGATTTAGAATTTGATCCAGCTCACATGTCACCTTCTCAGACTAACGCAATCTTTACCGTCAGCCGCCTTAATCAAACGGTGCGTTTGCTGCTGGAACGCGAAATGGGTCAGGTGTGGATCAGCGGTGAAATCTCCAACTTTACCCAGCCCGCATCCGGTCACTGGTACTTCACCTTAAAAGACGATACCGCCCAGATCCGCTGCGCGATGTTCCGCAACAGCAACCGCCGGGTTACTTTCCGTCCGCAGCACGGTCAGCAGGTGCTGGTTCGCGCCAATATCACCCTGTATGAACCGCGCGGCGACTACCAAATTATCGTCGAGAGTATGCAGCCTGCAGGTGAAGGGTTGTTACAGCAGAAATATGAGCTGCTGAAAAGCACGCTGGCTGCCGAAGGGCTGTTCGATCAGGCCCTGAAAAAGCCGCTGCCCTCCCCGGCCCGCTGTGTGGGTATGGTGACCTCTAAGACCGGTGCGGCCCTGCACGATATTCTCCAGGTTCTGAAGCGTCGCGATCCGTCCCTGCCGGTGGTGATTTACCCGACGTCGGTTCAGGGCGATGACGCGCCGGGGCAGATTGTCCGCGCGATTACGCTGGCGAATGCGCGCCAGGAGTGCGACGTGCTGATTGTGGGTCGCGGCGGTGGCTCTCTGGAAGATTTATGGAGTTTTAACGACGAGCGCGTGGCGCGGGCGATTTTCGCCAGCCAGATCCCGGTGGTCAGTGCCGTCGGCCATGAAACAGACGTCACCATCGCCGATTTCGTTGCCGACCTGCGGGCGCCGACGCCGTCTGCCGCAGCCGAAGTGATCAGCCGCAACCAGCTGGAGCTTCAGCGTCAGCTTCAGGCCGCCCGCCAGCGGCTGGAGATGGCGATGGATTACTACCTTGCCAGCGGCACCCGCCGTTTTAGCCTGCTGCATCATCGTCTGCAGCAGCAGCATCCGCAGCTCCGGCTGGCCCGCCAGCAAACCCAGCTCGACCGCCTGCAGCAGCGTCTGCGCCAGCAAATGGATGCCCGCTTAAAGCAGGCCGCACAGCGTCAGCAGCGCCTGGAACAGCGTCTTTCTCAGCAAAGCCCGCAGCCACGTATCCACCGGATACAAACCCATCTTCGCCAGCTTGAGTATCGTATGACGCAGATGATGCAGACGCAGCTCGGCCAGTTCCGCGAACGCTTTTCAAATCAGGTGGCCCACCTGGAAGCCGTCAGCCCGCTGGCGACCCTGGCGCGTGGCTATAGCGTGACCACCGCCTCCGACGGCCAGTTGCTGCGCAAAGCCCGGCAGGTAAAAAGCGGCGATACGCTCACCACCCGTCTTACCGATGGGCTGGTGGAAAGCGAAGTGAAAAGTATCACCCCGGTGTGTAAAGCCCGGGCGCACAAAACCGGTTAATCCTGACGCCCGGTTCGGGCATGCTGGCTATACTTAAGCTGTTCTTTTTCTGCACGACCCGTGCCCGACTAAGGAGAGTTGCATGAACAATAGAACCTGTCCCGGCGTTATCCCGCCCTATATTCTGCGCCGTATTATCGACCACGGCAGCGAACTGCAGCAGCGCTGCGCGCGCCAGACGCTGACCCATGTCCGGCCCCTGATGGCCCACAGCCACGGCAAACCCGCCGTGCCTCATGCCGCCGCCCCGGCCAGCTCACCCGTGATATCTACGATGCGCAGCAGAAAGAGACGCTGCCGGGCGAACAGGTGCGTTATGAAGGCCAGCTTTCTAACGGCGATATCACCGTGGACGAAGCCCGGGAATACCTCGGCATTACGCACGATTTCTTCTGGATAAACGGCGACGTGACTCGCTGGATAACGAAGGTATGGTGCTGGCCGGTACCGTCCACTATGGCCATGAATACCAGAATGCGTTCTGGAACGGCGAGCAGATGGTGTTCGGCGACGGCGAGATTTTTAATCGCTTTACCATCGCTATCGACGTGGTGGCCCACGAACTCAGCCACGGCGTGACGGAAACGGAAGTCGGGCTGATCTACTTCGGGCAGTCGGGGGCGCTGAATGAATCCCTGTCCGATGTCTTCGGCGCTTTGGTTAAGCAGTATCAGAAGCAACAAACGGCAGACCAGGCGGACTGGCTGATCGGCGAAGGACTGCTGGCGGAGGGCGTTAACGGTAAGGGGCTGCGCTCCATGACGCAACCCGGCACGGCCTACGACGATCCTCTCCTTGGTAAAGATCCCCAGCCGGGGCATATGAAAGTTTTTTACCCAGACGCGGGAAGATAACGGCGACGTGCATCTTAATTCCGGCATTCCCAATCTGGCGGCGACGGCTATCAGCGGCCACGCCTGGGAGAAAGCCGGCTATGCCTGATACGAAACGGTTTGCGATCGCAACCTCACGCAGGATGCGGATTTTGCCACTTTTGCGAAACTGACCATTGCCCATGGGGATAAACGTATCGGTATCGACGTCGCGGCCGCCATACAACAGGCCTGGGAACAGGTGGGAGTGCTGTGAATGCAGATTCCTGAACTGACAGATGACACCGTCGTTGAGCTGGCCTGGGAAGGCGGCGTCGCCTTTATGCCAAAGCTGAGCGGCCTGCGAACCATAACACTGTCATCGCTCAATGCGGCACAGCGCCAGCACGTGGTGAACATTCTGGAGCAGGCCTTTCCGCGCGGCCAGCCGCCGGGGGCCCCTCCTCTCCGGGCCGCGGTAACCAGCGTTATTTTCGCATCCAGATTATCCGGCCCCGGCATGACCAGGCGCAGTACACCGATATTATTGTGCTGGTGCCTGAGCAGGAAGCGCCAGCCTCGCTGGTTGAGCTGTGGCAAAAAGGGGAAGGCTGCGTGTGCGACTAGGCGTCAGCGCGAACAAACGCCACGCGTTTTTTCGAAATCAGCCCGTGGCCGTTGCGGCAAAAATAGTCCACCGCACCGCAGGCTTTTAACACCTCCAGCGGTTGATGGCATTCCGGGCATCGCGCGTCTAATTGAATATCTTTATTGCAGCTGTCGCAGTGCGCGACACCGTTTTGCGGTTCCAGCTCTGCGTAGCAATCCGGACAGGTTATCGACATAAACACTCCTGTATCCTTTGCCGGGGTGCAATAACGGCCCCGGCAAACGGCTGTGTTATCAGGCTTCAGAAGCCGGTTTCGTCTGCGCATTTTCCAGCATACGACGAACCGGAACAATGAGAACGATCAGCACCACCGCACAAATCAGTAGCGCGATGGAGCAGCGTTCGAAGAGCGCCGGCAGCATATCCAGCTGGTCAGCCTTGACGTGACCACCAATCAGGCCCGCCGCCAGGTTACCCAGCGCACTGGCGCAGAACCACAGCCCCATCATCTGCCCACGCATTCTTTCCGGCACCAACAGCATCATGGTCGCCAGACCAATCGGACTCAGGCACAGCTCGCCCAGAGTCAGCATCAGAATACTGCCCACCAGCCAGAACGGAGACACGCCTGCCCCGCCGTTGTTCAGCACGTTCTGCGCCGCTAGCATCATTAGACCAAAGCCCGCCGCCGCACAAAGGATACCAATAACAAACCTGGTGATGCTGCCCGGACGAATATTTTTGCTCGCAAGTTTTGGTCATGCCCAGCTAAATACCGGCGCCAGCAGAATAATAAACAGGGCGTTGATGGACTGGAACCACACCGCCGGGATCTCGAAATCCCCAATCATGCGGTTAGTGTAGTCGTTGGCAAACAGGTTAAACGAGGTGGGCTTCTGCTCAAACGCGGACCAGAAGAACGCCGCAGACCCCAGCAGAATAAAGCAAACCAGCAGTCTGGCGCGCTCTTTCCGATTCAGACCCGCGAAAATAAACAGCCAGATAAAATACAGCGCAACGGATGCCGCAATCACATACACCAGCGCACTGGCCACCGCGACCGGGTTAATCACTACCACAGCCTGCACAATCAGGGTAACGATAATCGCGGCACCGACGGCCAGCGCCAGTAGCCATGCCCCCACGCCACTGCGCTTCACCACCGGGCTCCGGGCTGTTCCAGGTGGAGTCCAGCCCGACTTCGCGGTCATAGCGTTTCATCGACGGAACGGCAAATACGTGGAAGTTGATCAGCACCACCAGCATCCCGATGCCTCCGATACCGAAGCCCCAGTGCCAGCCGTGGGATTTAATCAGTAAGCCGGAGATCAACGGCGCAATAAACGACCCCATATTGATGCCCATATAGAACAGCGAAAAGCCGCCGTCACGACGCGCATCGCCTTTCTTATACAGCGTGCCGACCATCACCGAGATACAGGACTTGAACAGGCCGGAGCCGAGCACGATAAACATCAGGCCGGTGAAGAACAGGTTAGCGCCCATAAAGGCCGACAGCGCAATCGACAGGTGGCCGAGCGCAATCAGAATCGAACTGTACCAGTCGGCCTTCTGCTGGCCGAGCCAGTTATCCGCCAGCCAGCTGCCCGGCAGTGCGGCGAGATACATGGTACCGGCAAAGATACCGACAATGCCGAGGCGTTTTCACGCGCCAGCCCCATTCCGCCGTCATGGACGGTGGCAGCCATAAACAGGATCAGTAGCGGACGAATGCATAAAACGAAAAGCGTTCCCACATTTCGGTAAAGAACAGCGAGCCAAGCGGATACGGATGGCCGAAGAAGGTTCGGCTCTCTTTTTGATTAACAGAGGATTGCATAATTCTCCCAGGAAGGAATCTGTCGTGTTGATAAACGCCAGCATATACGCCGGTCAGTTGCGTATCTGACCGATTTTTTACATGCGGCGAAAAAAATAGTTAACCATTTGACAATCATGCACCAGTTTACATAGTGTCACCTACTAAATTTCAAGATTAAAATTCTATGATTGTCTACTTTTCTGGATTTATAAATGGTTGAAAGTGAATAGTGATTGACTTCACACAGGGGAGGCAGGCGGCATAAATGCGCGACAGGCTCACCCCGTTATTTATCCCCCATTTGCGACACTCCTGAAAATAACAATGATAATTATTCTTATTTGATATGATAAATTGAATGCGCGCATGACGAGAAATATTTCTCATGGCGGAAAATAAGACTCAGCGCGTAGGGGGATAGCCGGTGGCTGCGTTGAAACGCAGCATCAATACAATTTATGGAGATAAGATGAGAAGAATTTCAGTCCGTTCAGTACTGTTGGCCTCCACCATTGCGATGTCAACCGCCACTGCGGCATACGCCGATAGCCAATGGTCAGCCGCCTCCACGACTTTTCCTGGCAGTATCCGTGCCGGGTCACGGGAAGTTCCTGTTAAGCCCGGAGATAAAACCGCTATAGCGATTAAGAAACTTCAGGCGGGCACGACCGTCACCATGCTGAATGGCACTGAAGTCCTGACCCCTGAACCACTGGCCGCCGACGGGAAGGGAAACCTCACTATTCCGCTGACCGTTCCGACCGATGCCGCTCCAGGCCTTCATCCACTCACGGTTATCACGCAAAATCCCGCCAGCGTTTCGCAGGTCATGTTGAAATTGTCCAAAATTGTTCCCCCGCCAAATGTTGAGGCTTTCAGGCTGCAAAAAGCGGCCATCGGCGAGCGGGCGTACCAGTCGGCCGTTTCAGCCGATGGTAAGCTGTTCGTGACCTCTGCACGCGGCCCGAAGGATGGTAGCCGCCTGATGAGACTGAACGCCGGAACCCTGGCTGTCGAAGCAGAGGCCGAGCTGCCTAAAGAAAAAAAGGGTAAGCAGATTGGCGTCTTCGGCGTCGGTATTGATAATGCCCATGGTCAGGTCTGGACGACGAACACCCTTGCCGAGACGATAACCGTCTATGACGCCAAAACGCTTTCCGTGGTGAAGGTCTTTCCGGAAGGTTCGGTCGCGCATCCACGCGATGTGGTTATCGATGAAGCCCATAACCGGGCCTATGTCAGCGCCGCGCTGACCGGTTTTATCGAGGTGTATGACACAAAAACACTTGAACACGTCGGTCAACTGGAGTTCGTGGTAGAGCGTGGCAAAAACCTGTTTAACAATACCGATCTTGCCCTCGTCAGTGCCGGTGGGAAACTCTACGGCGTCAGCCGCGATACCCCATGGGGTGGGCTGGATTGATCTCAAAACGGGTAAGAGCACGACGGTGAAAGTACCTGAGGCCCAGGGTGCCACCGACATCGCTCGCGATCCGGCGACCGGCCGCCTGTATGTCGCGTCACAGGAGACAAACAATGTTGTGGTGCTTGATGCCAATGGCAGGGTTCTCGCTGATACTTACATTGGTGCCGGGGGCATATCTGTCGTCTGGGATGCTGTGACGTCACAGGTTTTCGCCGCCACGCGCGCAGGCGGCACCGTTGCTGTACTGAATAAGGACGGTAAATTGGTCGCCAATATCCCGATGGATGATACGCCTAACCACCTGGCCGTCGCGCCTGATGGTGCCGTTTATCTGGTGTCTATGTATGGCACCGTTGGAGATAAGGCACAAACTGGCTCGGTGACGAAAATTACACCCAGCAAATAACGACATTCGTCCGCTACATGATTAGCGGCCGGATCGGCCTGCCATTATTATTCCCCCCAGTCCACGGTGGCTGGGGGGGGGAATCCACGCATCAATATAATTGCCTGAAAGAGCGAGTTACTTTTGTGCCCGCAGAATGGATTTTATGGTATCGATAAAGAGTCGCAGCGTGACCGGCATATGCCTGTTTTTTGGAAAATAGAGTGTGATGCCCTGCGATGCAATCGCCCAATCATCCAGAACTGTCATCAGTTGTCGGGTCGCGAGCCAGGGCTGGACGTAGCGCTCAGGTACATACGCCAGGCCTAACCCGGCGACGGCAGCCTCTACCATTAACGCGCTGCTATTGAGGGTGAGGATTCCGGGAACATCCAGTTCAAGCTGCTGTTCACCCTGCTGGTATTCCCAGCGATAGCGTTTACCACCTGGCAAGCGCTGACGCAGGCAGGTGTGCTGCATAATGTCATCTGGATGCTGAATGTCAGGACGACCGGCTAAATAATCGGGCGATGCTACAGTGATAAAACGCAGTGGCCCGCTTAGAGGAATAGCGACCATATCCTTAGGCACATCTTCAATCAGGCGAATACCTGCATCAAATCCCTGCGCCACGATATCCACCAGCTGGCCTTGCGCGACCAAATCAATTTCAATCCCTGGAAAATTCCGCATAAACGTTGGCAAAATTTTTTCAATTAACAAGCTGATTGCTGTATCGCTGGCGCTGATACGAAGTGTGCCATAAGGCTGATGGCCACTGGCGGCCATATCATTAAGCAGCTCGTCAATATCCTCAAGTAGCGGAGTTAACCGCTTAAGTAGCATTTCCCCTGCTTCGGTCAATGCCACACTTCGCGTCGTACGATGGAACAGCAGCACGCCCAGATTAGCTTCTAAGCCCTTGATAGTATGGCTGAGTGATGAGCGCCTGAGACCGAGCGCATCAGCAGCCAGACGGAAACTGCGTTGCTCAGCGATGGTTTTCACCGCCTGTAATTCATTCCATGAAGGTCGCTTCATTGTTGAATTTTTTACACCATATCATGCAAATATGTGGTGATCATATCATCAATCATACGGTTTATGATGGCGTTCAGTTTACAAAACGGAGATGACAGTAATGAAAACCTGGCTAATTACCGGCGCGTCCAGCGGGCTTGGACGTCTGATGTGTGAAAAACTCCTGGGGCGGGGAGACAGGGTTCTTGCAAGCGTCCGTAACGAAGCGTCTTTAGACGACCTCCGTGCACAATACAGCGATAGCCTGCAGGTGATGGTCCTCGATCTCAATAAAACAGCGATGATTAAGCCTGCAGTTGAGGCTGCATTTGCGCAGGCAGGACGGATCGATATTGTGGTGAGTAACGCCGCTTATGGCTTGTTTGGCGCCGCTGAAGAGCTGAGCGATAGGCAAATTGCGCGGCAGATTACCACCAATCTTACGGGTTCCATTCAGCTGATTCGCGCAGTCATCCCGTTTTTACGCCAGCAGCATGGCGGGCGCATTGTACAGGTCTCATCCGAAGGGGGCCAAATTGCTTACCCTGATTTCAGCTTGTATCACGCGACCAAATGGGGAATAGAAGGCTTTGTCGAAGCAGTCTGTCAGGAAGTATCCGCGTTTGGTATCGATTTCTTACTGGTAGAACCGGGGCCGACCGCAACAAAATTTGCTGCCGGTCTGGATATCGCCGACGCCTTACCTGTTTACCATGATACGGCGGCGGGAACATTACGCACCTCGCTGATGTCTGGAGAATTTGCGATTAAAGGTGATGCAGAAAAATGCGTAATGGCGATGATCGCTGCAGCTGACTCTGCAAACCCACCGCTGCGTCTACCGCTGGGCAGTACAGCGTATGACAATATTGAGGCGGCATTAAAGACGCGGCTGGATGCATTAAAAATGATGAAAAGCGTTGCATATGGCGCAGATCGTCAGGAAGAACGGGCAGATCCTGGTCGCTGAGGAGGCCGGGAAAATGGCGATGTGAGAGCAATTACATTTACGCCCGATTCAGAATTTCACTGGCAGTGTAAGTCTTCCTGATAGCCAAAAAGCCCGACACAGTGGACTGACCCCATAAAGTTGGACAGTTCATGTTAAGCGGCTTTCAGGGCCTGAGTCCGGTATTCTACCGGACTCAGGCCTTTTAATTTCAGGCTTATTCGCTCGTTATTGTAGTAGTCGATATAGTCC
>Ga0058697_10000839_pt1 | contig 12183 bp, 15 predicted proteins | sample AgamicAsMae_FD_66619 | JGI IMG/M metagenome (GOLD analysis project Ga0058697, IMG submission 66619) | Agave microbial communities from Guanajuato, Mexico - As.Ma.e | ecosystem: Host-associated > Plants > Phyllosphere > Phylloplane/Leaf | place: Guanajuato, Mexico | collected 2012-06-04
TGGGAGATGTTCATGAGACAAGAATGCTACAACCCGACTGCGATCGAGACAGCAGCACTGGAGCACTGGGTCAGCTGTTCGATGCAACCAGGCGGTCTTAGAGGCATACTGGAGACCTATCGCGCAGGTTTCACGAATGCAGCACATCATCGGGCTTTGCTCAAAGAGGGAGGCAAGCTCAATGTGAGGACAATGACGATTGGCGCTCCAGAATTCTTTGGACCTCTGGTCGAGGAAAGCATCCTTCGGCTTGCGGAGCAGGTTCACAGATCAGAGATCTTCGAGGAATGTGGACACAGTCTTGCGCTCGAGAAGCCAGAGAGGCTTGCCCAGAGTCTGAAGGAGTTCATGCTGGGAAACAACTGACAGTGCGACGGAGGATTGAAGACTTTGCAGAGTGGGATGTATGTAACATGGTTGGATTCGAATTCTGGCACTCGGGCTCACCAAGAGCTGCCGCATCTGTCAATTACTGCGTCATCGCCTATAGTGTTGGCGCTGTAAAGAGAATCGCTGTAATAGAATCCAAGCCGAAATCTGATGTCGGAGTAACAGCGATGTCACCTATCGCCCATCCGTTTGTCTCAGCATCGCCTGCGCTTTGTTTGTCCTTGACAGGTTTTGCAAATTCAGACAAGAACTTCAGCATCCAGTCATCAAGCCTGAACGATGTCTCCATTGAAGTTACACATGCTTTGTGAAAAACTTGCAGTCGCATCATGCAGAAGTCGAGCGAGGGCCAGAGATCGCGGAGTCGAAGCAGTATAGTGTAGTTTCGTTCAAGGCGGCTACGAGCAGCATCGATCTCTGAACTTTCAGAGGAGAACAACAGAGTGTGAATTTGTACAGTGGAAGCGATGACAAGAACATGGCCCACCATGTTGTAAAGAACATCACAACCCGGTGTGTCCAAAGCAGAATAGACCATATCGCAGAGCTTTTGAGCATGATCTTTGCAGCGTCGAGAAAACGAGGTGATGGTGGGATCGTCGCTGGCATCGTGGTGAAGAAACTGGTACATGAGCAGTTGACCGTAGTGGTAATAGCCGAGATACACGGCAACAAAGATACGACCAAGACCTTGGGCAGCGTAATGCGCGAGATTCGCTTTGTTGTCTCGCATGTAGTCAGGCAACGATGCCTCCCACGTATCAAGCTGATTGGCCAGGTCGCTTATGGCAGTAGTGTCTGGTGCTGAGCTATGACTTTGAGCGACCTGACTGTTCATCTTGTTGACTCGGCGGAAGATGCCATTGAGAACGATCATCTGACCCAGCAAGGACGAGAGTTGGAACTGGTGGTGGAGTTGGGTCAAGGTGTAGAGTTGGTCTTGTCGCCGCAGTCCCAAAAATGCCATCTCTTCCATTGGCAGAGGCACGTGTTCTGGCGGATTCGCAATTTGTCGTGGTACACCGACGCCCGAGGATGACCATTCGTCAATCATGACAAGTGTATGCCAGACTGTGTACATGTGTCAGCCGAACCGATTTTGTTACGTGTGTGACGGATGCTCAAGTGGAGGCAAGCCAACGTGGTTGTACAGAAAGAAAGCCAACGTACCACGAACATTGATTTCCCTGTCCAGGCGGCTGGTGGCAGGACAGTGAGCGAGATCAAGCAATTGAGCCATGCGACAGGCCATGCCATAGTAGACGGCCTCACCAGCAGAATCTCCTTCGACAATACGGCATGCCCCGAGCAAGACGCATGCTTGTATGCAAGTCAGACTGACATCGCTCGGATCAAGTAATTGGGCGGCTCTTCTTGTATACTGCGCACCTCGGGTGCGAGGACTCGAGCCACTGAAGTACTCGTGAGGCGAGAAACGTGCAGATAGTGCGATGATGGCGAGCAAGATGACGGTCGGAACTCTGTCGCTAGCCAAGTCGGCCATGAATGCAGGTTTCTGGAACAATGAGTGGAATTGATCATGAATGTAGTCAAAATATAGATTGACAAGGTGGTTGCACACTGCCGAAGGAGGTAGAAGACCCAGATGGTCGGCGCCATATTGCTCAGAGGGTATCTCGTACACAGAGAGCTGATTCGAATCTGACGTCGCAGAAGACGGCAAGTTGGCAGAAGCAGGAGACTGTTGAACTGGCGCTGGTAGCGAGCAGACGGGTGTTTGCCGTTCACCAGTTGCGGACGGGGCAGTGACTCGTGTGGTTATCGAGTCTGATGCCGAGGAGCTTGAGATTGTCTGAGGATATGGACGTGGCCTCGAGTGGACAGATGCAGTTGTGGTGCACGGCACGTTGTGCTTGCGACACAGTGAGCACGTCTGTTGGCCTTGACTCTCATCCCGGTCGCACTTGCGCCGTCGCGTCCTGGGAACTCGTGTCAGCGATCAGGCCGACGCGCTCCGTGCATCAATTCCAGTGAGCATACCTACAGAAGTGACAAGCACTTGGAGCACGCATTGAACAGAGCCCGCTGTGTCTTGATTTCCGCCAGGGCGGGCGGAGGAAAGCGGAATGGCAGCGAAGGAGAGTGCGAGTGGGCGGGCACGGTGGGAACGCAATTCATTACACTAAACTTTACCCCGCTTTTGGCGCCTCGTTTTTCCCATGTCCGCCAACGCCACCCTTCAGAAGAATTCAGCCTTATTTTGGTGTCCTGTTCCTTCGCAACGTCTCAACGACCGTGTCTACTGTCGCGACCTTCCTTTCCATCATGGAGTAGCCGCTTGCTACCTGTCATCGAAGGCTCAAAAAGACACTCCATCCGAGTTCAGCCAAGGATCCAACCAAAGACCGATAGTCCATCGGAATGAGGATCAGGTTCAACAGACAGACGAAAGGCCAAAATCGATATCCGGCGAGTAGGAGGGTTCTGAAGTTCTGTGTACGTTTTGTCAGCTCCGCGTGTCCGTCGACGAAAAACTATCGCTACGTCGCAATGTCCTTACCATCTGGATGTCCTCGAGGATGAACAGCCAATTTGACTCCTTGATGAGCCCCATGACAACGAAGTACAGCATCGTGTTCACCACGGATCCCAAAGTCTGATCGAGGATGAATTTTACCACAACATTACTGAAACTGATATGAGGAATCTTCCTGCCGCCCTTCTTTTGTCTCGTTTCTGTGCTTGGCCATCTATTTTCCATCCAGCTTTGCCAAAGGTAGTTCGGAGTCGTGGTGATTGCGCTGAAAAGCATGAACTGAAGGACGGAGATATAGTCAAAAGTAAGTGTCGTCTAGTCATATTTAGTGCTGCGTGTCCACTCTGTGTCGTCGAAAGTGCATACTTTTCTTTGCTGCACTGCCGTCAAGACTTGGCCGAGGATTCCAGATATCGCACTAATGCCGACTCCTTCGATGATTACATACACAAGATTCGGCAGTTTAGTCTTCGATTCGTGCTGCATGATGCTGTGCTTCGTTTCCCAATCCCTCGAAGGGCAAAGTGGAATTTTCAACGACTTAAATCGCCTTTACCGTCAGGCTACCTTTCTAGTACGGCAGGATGAATCCGCGAGCCTCCAGGTTCCAGCGCAATACCGCCGGTCGGCTACGTTCGACCGAGTTCCACCATCTCCGCGAATTCCACCTCTACGTCGATCTCACCGTCCGTGTCGCATTTGACATTTCACGCGCACCAAACCCGCTGGTGCCGCCCGTTCCGCCAATCCCGCCGTTCTCAAAACCCCCGGCCGTCTTGCATCATGGTCGTGTCGCCGTTCTGGAGTTTAAGACTGTTTTCTTGTGGCACCCGAGTTTACTTGTCTGTGTTCAATACCTGTCTTGCTTTCTCTCAAAGATCGAACATACTCAGCCACCGTCACACGGAGTACTATGGGACAAGGTATCATCATCTATGCATTGGCCTTCACGGCGGCTGTAAGCGCAGTTGAGAATGGTCTGGCAAGAACTCCCCAGATGGGATGGGTATGTCGCCATGCACGGGTAGATCACAGCGGCTTTGAGACAGCTTGACTGATATATCTCGTCACAGAACAACTGGAACACTTTCGCTTGCGATGTCTCCGAGCCTTTGCTTCTTGAGACGTCGAAGATCATGATAGACACTGGACTACGCGACTTGGGCTACAACTACGTGGTTCTGGACGATTGCTGGAGCGAGAAGCGAGGTGCAGACGGATACCTGGTCGTGGACGAACAGAAGTTTCCAAATGGCATGAAGAGCGTCGCCGACAGTCTTCACGACGATGATCTCTTGTTCGGCATGTATTCGTCGGCTGGAGAATACACCTGTGCTAGATATCGTAAGCTCAGCGTACGTCTTCGCTAGATTGCGTGACTGACAGTCCTCGCAGCTGGATCACTTGATTTCGAGGAGCAAGATGCCGAGAGCTTCGCTTCGTGGGGAGTTGACTACCTCAAATACGGTGAGCATTAGTCGCGGTTGTATGGAAGCAAGCAACAATCGCTGATATGGGAAAGATAACTGCTACCACATGGGTCGTATGGGTACACCTTTGATCTCCTTCAATCGATATAACGAGATGGCAAAAGCCTTGAAAAAGACTGGCAGGTCGATCCTATACAGTCTTTGCAGCTGGGGAGAAGATTTTGTCCACACTGTAAGTTATCGTCATGCTTCTGAAAGACACCGATTGACCAGAATCTTCCAGTGGGGTGGTTCGATTGCAAACTCGTGGCGTGTCTCTGGAGACATTTATGACTCGTTCGCTCGCCCGGACGAGCTATGCGGATGCGGAGATGCTACAGACCCGCATTGTATCGCACCGGGGACTCACTGTTCCGTACTCGCAATCCTGAACAAGGTCGCTCCGTATATTGATCGCGGCATGCCCGGCGCCTGGAACGATCTTGATATGCTTGAGGTTGGGCTTGGAGGCATGACAGATGAAGAGGTCAGTGACATCCGTGGATTTCAGCACCCGAATAGCCAACTGACATTGCCATTAGTACAAGGCTCATTTTGCCATGTGGGCTGCCTTGAGGTCTCCAATGCTTCTCGGGAACGACCTTCGTGCCATGTCGGCCAAGACTCTGTCTATCATAAACAATCCCGCTATCATAGCAATCTCGCAAGACCCACGTGGTCGTCCAGTCCATCGTGTCTCCAGAAACACCACAGTCGCGAAGGATCAGTTTGGCATTGGCGAAACACACGTCTGGAGCGGACCTCTCGCCAACGGTGATCAAGTTGTGATCTTCCTCAATGCTGCCGACAATGATGTGGACATGGAAGCTTCCTTGGAGGAGATTTTCGTATCCGAAGGTGTCGGCGGTACGGCGCCTCAAGTGGCTCAAGAGTGGAACATACATGATCTTTGGGCTCACCGAATGAGGGACAAGGATTCCAAGGCCATCCTGGATGCTTCCGACCCAAAAGAGCGTGCAAACATCTTCAACAAACTCAACTGGTATAACGCTACTGGAAAATCCTATGCGAGAGGCCTTCAGGAAAACGACGTCCGTCTGTTGGGGGCCAAAGTTGGCACTGTCGCGCCTCACGGCAAGATCAACGTGCACGTAGGTAGACATGCAGCAAAGGTCTTACGTCTAAGAAACTCGGCAGGTACGCAAGGCCGTAAATCTTTGCTCAAGCAGGAATTGTAGTGTTGCCGAAGGTCAGCTACGGGACATGGTAGAGACATCTCAATAAATTGAAGTACGACTAGAAGTAGTCTTTTTCTCTTCCATAGAACAATACTCTGATAGGGAATGCTTTGGAACTCCTCCTTCCATATCATCTACAAGTCAGTCAGACGCCGCCTGTCGCTGCGACGTGTATGTCGGAAGTTAGCAGCGAGCATTGGCAGGACCTTTTTCTCTCAACGATTATGCAGTCAACTCCCAGGCTCTATCTAATTGCATTGGAAGGAGCCGGTGGCACGTGATGCTGAGATCCTAAACACTCCACGGCCTAGAGCAGAACGACAAGTCATTCAGTCAATGAAGGCATATGTCTTCGTCTCTATTACGTGACAAACTTGTATCATACTGGCAGATTTTTTGATCAAAGACCACGCGTGTCCCATCACGGTCGTAGCTGTAATGTTGTAAACCGCAGCTCCGTCAGAGGAATATGGATCTGGCTTCCGCATTTTTCAATGCCGCAAGAAATTCGCCGTGTCCACTGTAAGCAACTTCACTCAAAGCAAGCGAAGGTTCAAACCAAACGAAGCCCTGTATCAAGTTTTACCCGAACGTAGAGACCTTATGCGGAATAGAAGGCGGTATTTCTACGACTAGAATGCATACCAGGGTCTTCCCCGCGGGAACTCCGCATCGAACTCCGCAATTTCTACCCCGCAAGCGCTCGCAATTGAGTTTGGCGAGTGTTCGAGGTCGGCCCGAGACACTTTGCAGCGTTACGTTTGCCCTTCTGAGTGCCGCTCTCCGACCCCGGATCTGATTCAGCTGCAGACGCTAGTCAATCCCGCCGCCGGCGAATTAGCAGAACCAAGAGGAGCCATAGGCGGCGTTCTCATCGTTCCTTGCCACACGAAATCGATCTTTCCTTGTCACACAACACCGACCCCAATGGATATATCTATCTCATAGTCCACCTCTATCTCGATCAACCATCAGAGCAGTCTCAACATTGACAGCGACACCTCGCAGGCATCAACCACTTTTCCAATCACTTCTACAATGGCCGAAAAGACAGACCAAGCCTTGATGAAAGAGGTCCTCCCAACGTTAGCCGAGCTTGATCGCGAAAAGACAGGCTACCTCGCTGAAGCAGTTCACGAATCCACTGCAATCGAACATGAGCTGGGTACCTGGGAGGCCATCAAAGTCTACAAACCTGCTGTCTTGTGGTCGCTCGTGTACTCTATGTGTGTTATCATGGAGGGTTACGACACCAATCTCCTGTCCAACTTCTTCGCCTATCCTTCCTTCCTGATCAAATATGGTCATTGGGTTGGCGTTACAGATTCGACTCCGGTTGGTTATCAATGTAAGTTACTGGGAATCGAGCCACTACAAGTGCCGCCGACTTGCAACCTTACAGCAGTACCAAGGCTGACAAACATCCAAGTGACTGCAGCTTGGCAAGCTGGTGTCTCTCAAGGCAGTGGCGCCGGTTCCATCGTCGGATGTCTCCTTAGCGGTCTTCTTGTCTCGCGATACGGCTCTCGCAAAGTGACCATGGGCGCACTCATTGCATTGAGTTGTTTCATCTTCATCGTCTTCTTCGCACCCAGTCTGGCAGTGCTTGCCGTCGGAGAAGTCCTCTGCGGCATGCCATGGGGTATCTTGGCCACGACCTCACCCGCCTACGCTTCCGAAGTGCTCCCGCCGTCACTCCGTACCTATCTTACATCGTGGACCAACATGTGCTTCATCCTCGGTCAATTGGTCTCTGCTGGTGTCCTCAAGGGTTTGTCAACTCGCACCGACGAGTGGGGCTATCGCATCCCATTTGCGCTTCAGTGGGTCTGGCCTTGCTTCCTGATTCCTCTTGTCTACTTCTCTCCCGAGTCCCCCTGGCACTTGGTTCGCATGGGCAAGCACCAAGAAGCTGAAGATTCCCTCCGACGACTACAGTCCAGCAACCACGCATCTGCTGTCAATCCTGAGAACACACTTGCTACCATCGTGTATACCGACAATCTTGAGAAAGAACTGTCCGTCGGCACAAGCTATCTCGACTGCTTCAAGGGCACCGAACTGCGCCGCACCGAGATCGCTTGTCTTTGTTTCGCCGGTCAGATCCTTTGCGGTATCTGTTTCGCCTACAACTCGAGCTACTTCTTCTCGCAGGTTGGCATGGGCACGTCCGCTACGTACTCTCTTGCACTGGGAGGAACTGCTCTTGCTTTTGTTGGATGTATCATAAACTGGGTCGGACTCATGCCTCGCTTCGGCCGACGTACGATCTATATCTGGGGCATGGGTGGTATGTTCGTCGTTCTTATGATCATCGGCATTTTGAACAAGTGGACCAATAACCACCACGTTGCATTGACGCAAGCTGTCCTCACTCTGGTCTGGACATTCATCTTCCAGCTGTCTGCCGGCCAGCTTGGCTGGGCTCTTCCTGCAGAGATGGGATCCACCCGACTCCGCCAGAAGACAATTTGTCTGGCTCGCGACGCCTCAAATATCACTGGTCTGATCGGAGGTACGCTCCAACAGTTCATGATGAATCCTCAAGCCTGGAACCTTAAAGGCTATACTGGTTTCGTCTGGGCTGGTACTTGCTTTGGCATGTTTGTCTGGTCCTACTTCCGCCTCCCCGAGACATGGAACCGTACATACCACGAGCTTGATATCATGTTTGCCAGAAGGGTCCCTGCGCGCGAGTTTGCCTCTACTGTCGTCAATGCTTTCGAGTCTGATGGTTCCGAAGACGATCTGGTATCCAGAGCTGCGAAGAGTGCCGCAAGAGATGCCATCAGAACTGGATCCATCACCTACCAGGCCTAAGGCAAGACAACAATGCGAGCGAAGTCAGCGATCCATCGTCTGGGTGCAACCATGTGAAGGATTATGGGGCGCAAGGTGTTGCAATTGTTTGGCTACTTATGAATTTTGATGAGATGTTTAGCCTAGCTTATGCAGCACAATTTGGAGCAGCTTTCCGTAGAAAAATATACGTCGCAATGTGTTTGAAAGCCAATAAGACTGGTTTGTACCCGCTGGCCAATTGATGGCGAGATTTTTGATCTCATGTAACAACCAATTCCTTGTCATTTTCTCCCGCCGAGGCTACAACTGGGGGTCATCCCCTTGGGCTTAGGATAATCTCTAGTTTCTTATCCGGAACCGCTGCCACCCACTCCTTTCTGCTGGGCAATTTGATTGGTTCGAATTCAGAGCCAGCAATACATGTTGCGGCGTGGGGGCTTGTGATTTGGAAATGCTGGATGATTTGCGAGACCGAGAGATACAACTCTAGATATGCAAAACTGTTGACGCAATTAGCAACGATTACAGCAATGAGGTTTCTTAAGGAGCATCAAGGGGAAGCATACTTGTTGCCCATGCAAATATTAGACCCTTTAGAGAACGGAATGTAAAACTTGTCCCGAAGAGGGTCTTCCCGAAGAGCATCTCCTGCCGGAGTCAACCAACGGTATGGATCGTATGAATCCGGATCTGGAAATGCCTCGCGATCTCGAAGATACCATATCGGCGAGGTCATGAGGACAGTCTGAATCAATTGTCAGCTCAGAATTCTCCATGATCAAGACCTGACTCACGCCCGTAGGAATGTAATTGCCTGACAGCTCCACTCCCGGTTCTGGTACAACCCTGGGTAGCATTGCCGCTGCTGCTCCTGTCCACCGGACACCTTCTTTCACACAGGCTTGGAGTCTTGAGATGTTTTCGAGACTGGTCAAATTAGTGGGAAACGCAGCGTTCATGAGATCTGCGTAGAGCTCTGTCTGATACTGTGGATTGGATGCTAGAACGTGCAAAATGTGTGCCAGGGTTGCAGAAGTGGTATCGGTGCCTGGGCCCAAGTTCTCTGTTGCTTCTGACAGTGCTGTTTCCGGGGACAAACCAGCGTTGACCAGTGTGGTAATCAAATTAGGTGTACTTGAGCTTTCACGTCTTGACAGTGCAATCTTCCAATGGTTCGTAGCCCACTTTCATACACTCTTAGCCTGGATACCACGGGATTGTGCGAGTGAAGAGATTTTCGTACCTTTGAAAACTTGCAGAGTCCATCACCCATGGTCGTTCTCCAACCAAATCCTGCAACCCAGTCTTCGATAAGTGACAGTACCTTGATCGCTGTTGGAAAATTCACCAACTGAATAGGTTAGTCGACATATTCTCGCGCTTCGATTCTGAACTTACAGCGGGCATCCATGTTGCCTTTTCGTCATTCATCGCTACCATATCAAGCCACAAATTTTGATCCAATGCGTCGAGAGCGCCGATGGGTGTACCGAAAGAGAACTCAGCTACATCTGTCAGTGTCTGTATTGCATCGAGGCAAGAAAAAAAGATCATCTCACAAACGATGTCAGCTTCGAGGGCTCGGCAAGCCCAGGAAAGATCATGTACATGACGTTGATTCCGCATAATGTCGCACCACCGTCCAACTTGGCGAAGCATCAAGTTTTCGAGAAGCACAATGCGTGATCTTGTGTATAGGCGTCCCATCAAACGTCGTCGTTTTGAGTGCTCGGTTGGATCTCTTTATATGTGTCAGACTCTTACAGCGGACAACCTTTATTTGGACAGACTCATACGAAATTGAGAATAAAGCAGGATGTCCACCTTGTGTGAATTCACCATAAACCATCGGGTCTTTTCGGAATTTGGTCCCTGCTTTGAAAACAGTGTCATAAATCTCCATGGAATAGAACGACACTTCATTGGGTCCTACACGTACGAGAGGGCCTATCGATATGAGTCAAAAGATAGAGAATGCTGTGTTCAATCATCACCTACCAAGTTGTTGATGAACCGCTGGTAGATCGAGCGTAATCGTGCCCCGCCACTCCCGGGGAAACAGCCATAGCAGTCTCGAATACGATGCGAGGAAACCTGCGCGTGGAATCTTACTCAAAGGCGATGAATGAGCGTGGATGATGGCCTGTCTTTCGTGGTTAGAAAGATTCAAGTGTCAATCATACATGAGTTGCTACCTTGACGACTTGTGGGGCCAAGAATCCTACCAAGAGGAACCCAAGCACGGTAAAGCTTAGCAAATCGTAAACATCATCTTTTTGAAGCATTTCTGCTACCATGTATCATGCTTGTATATCCTACAAGACAAGACTTGGTTTTCCTTTATTTATTAGTAGCAACATGAAAGTCTTGGCATCTACTGGTGATGCAAGCAGCCACTGCTATCACGACACACAAGCCAGATTCCTGGATGAGGAAACCACAAACGACACCGGACTGGCTTCGCTTGATGTCCGTTAGGGTTTCGACCTGCCAAGATCAGTATCTCGTTATCTTCAGGATTCCAGAGCTGAGCTTTGTCGTTAAAATGGACGGCGTTCATCTTACCCCTGGTAATCCTGAATTTTCGCCTACCGCGCCATATGGCGTGCTTCCAGGAGCCGAGAATGTGCTCTTTCCACATCGTTATATGTTAGCTGATAAGACCACACTTTAGCCTCTCTTCTTTTGCAAACAACCTTACACGTGAGCTAAGATGAATAGCATAGAAGTAATCGCAAAGCACGATGAAGACGGATCTGCGATCGAAGTAGCGGATGATCAAGTCGTAGTAAGTAATCGGGGAAACCCTCAAGAGAAGGTGCTTACATGAGATAGAAAGATCTTGGACATGAGCCGGTACCAACACCTTGTTAACACAAAAGGTCGATTGAGAAATAACAGTCTATAGGTCCTACACCGTACTTTTGACCTGTTCCATAACTTTGCTACCACATTCGGTGAGCGTCTCTTCACCAGGCAATTGAAATAGCTCTGCCTAACCGGACCTTAGCTGCATTGTACTTCATTGGTGGTGTTCGCGTGACTTTCTCGACTGGAATCGCCGCAGGTGGGAATTTGGCCTACTGGTAAGCAGTAGTCTTTACTGGATCTGAAAATTTGTCCTTAACCAAATCCTAGGACGAGTTTTGTTGTGACTTGCCTGTTCGCATTCATCACTGCGGCCGTCATTGCAGAAATTTGTTCGGCACTCCCCTTGGCCGGTTCGATCTATCTCTGGGCCGCACAAGCTGGTGGATCTCGTTTCGGTCAGCTTTTTGGCTTCGTTGTAGCTTGGTGGAGTACTACAGCTTGGACAACGTTCTGCGCCAGTCAGTGCTCCAGATTCCAACTCATTATATGTCCACTAATGGGCTTTGCAGGCAACACACAAGGTGCTGTCAACTACATGCTCTCGGTTAGTCATCAGCCTTACAATTCAGCGCATTATTAAATAACTAATTTGCCCAGGAAATCACCGTTTTCAATCTTGGATTCCCCTCTGACACTGGAAATATCAAATTTCGAGCTGTGCAGTGGCTATGTACTGAGATAATGCTTGTCACAGCCGCGATATGGAACCTACTTCCTCGTCAGTGTACACATCCCTCGCTTCCCATGTGCCATACTGACATGCATCTCAGCGCGATATTTCAAGTGGATTCTCTGGCTCTCCACTGGATTCGTATTGCTCGACTTCGTACTGGACATGATATGGCTTCCGGTGGCTACTAGTCAGACGATTGGTTTTCGCTCGGCGCACGACGCCTTCATGACAACTTACAACGGTACTGGTGCACCAGACGGCTGGAATTGGTGTCTTTCATAC
>Ga0058697_10000841_pt1 | contig 12157 bp, 14 predicted proteins | sample AgamicAsMae_FD_66619 | JGI IMG/M metagenome (GOLD analysis project Ga0058697, IMG submission 66619) | Agave microbial communities from Guanajuato, Mexico - As.Ma.e | ecosystem: Host-associated > Plants > Phyllosphere > Phylloplane/Leaf | place: Guanajuato, Mexico | collected 2012-06-04
TTCCATGGCTTGTCCGCTGGAAGACTTGAGGAGCACTTCGGGAGGCAGAGCTTCTTTCTCTCGGATCGTCGACGTTGATTCAAACGTCGCCTCTGTGTTCGGCGCTTGTGACTGTGTCGTGGAAGGGAAATCCATAAATGCCTCCCAGCGGCTTGATCGAGCTTGTCTGACGCGTCCCATCTTGTTGTCTCTCTTGTGTGAATCTATGTTCGTAACGACGTTCAATCAGGATCGTTGTTGTGGTGATAAAGTGTTGGGTGTTGATCGTGTTGGCTTGGAAGACGGAGCTCTTGTTGACTTGTCGGTATTCTCACAACCAACTGATTCGAGTGAGGTTCGTCGTGAGCCTAAATATTAAATCCGAGCCGACTGTGTGTTGTGCGTTTATCTTTGCACCGCTGCCACGGACGGCGCGTAGATTGAATTGTCGATGTGTGTTACAACCGGACTCCTTCCACGCCATCGCTGTTACAAGAGAGGGCAGAACCACCGTTGTCCAGTTCAAGAAGACAAATCCTGGGACCTGACATGTCTTTCTTTGACCTACAGTTCAGGGTGTCTATGTTCCCCTCCAATTACCCTTGTTCTGGCTCTTCTACCCCTAAACTCGCCTCCCCAAGTGTTGTCAAGTATTCCACAAATTGGTATATGAAACCATCGTTATACAGATCTTCAGCCGATGGTCTGTCCTCCGGCAACCAACAAAGTATCTTCCGCATGAGTTTGAGAAGTAGATCTCGATCCCGACCTTCGAGGCGGATTTCGCGTGATTCGAGTGTTTGAGATGGAATTGGCGTTTTCGCGATCCAATTGCCTTTTTGACTAGTCAGTTCTGTGTACAAACTCAACTGTTGAACTCCAAGAGTGTTCCTTACCAGAAGAATCCCAGAACCGAGTACGTAAAACATTGCTCATTCGGGCTAGGAATTCTTTGGGTGGCGGTCCCATTAAAGCGATCATTTGGGCAGAATAGAGCTCATCATCGAGTTGACCATCTCTGTATGCAGGAAACAAGTTGCCGTCTTCGAAAAGATCCCAAATCTAGAATTTTGTGTTAGCAGGAGCCATATGAATTCGGCGCAGAGAGCCCTTGGGATATGGGAAGGTACCATGACGCCTAACGCCCAGATATCTATCTTCGAATCCCACTCCATTCCTGCGAGTACCTCTGGCGCACGATAAACACCAGGCATAACGTCGTCGCGATACTTTTGACCCGGTTCGCCTAGATATGCAGCACCGAAATCCGTGATGACAGGATCTTTGTATGAAGTCGGCATGGTATAGGAAAGATGAATAACACAATCCTCCAGAACTATTTTCGGCGATGGATACACCCTCTCCTTTTCTTCCAAGTTGGTGAACATGCCAGCATCAGCTTCAACAAGTATGTTGTTGGGTGAGACGTCTAGATGGGTACAAAATCAGCAGATGATTCAAGCCTGCATGAAGGCTGTTCAAGACATCGACAGACCTGTGTGTATGACGCCTATCTGATGGAGAAAGTCTAGTCCTTGCAAGGTTGGGTACAGAAATCTTTGCAACAAGAACTTGTCAAGTCTTCGGTCTTCGAATGCATCTCGCACTTGAGCCAGAGTCCGACCCAGAGCGGGAAATACCAGACATTGGTGCGTGCCGTAAGGCCCACGGACATGGAACTCATCCAATGTCACACGTAGTCTATGCTTACCGGGATGTATGCCATCCTCGAACGACTTTATGTGTTGAGATATCGCTGTTTCATTGGATTCGTCCTGTCCAAGAGTGCACACTTTGAGTGTGACCAGGATGTCTTGACTATTACGGTTGTCAGAATGCAGTGGATCAGAAGGTATTGCCTTATGACTGGTTGCAACTCAACTCGATATCACGAGCCAGCCAAACTGTAGATGAGGTACCGTAACCCAATTTTGCCGCAACTCGGTATCTGGACGCCAATGTCTGTCCAAGATGAATTGGATAATACTTGTGTGGTTCGTAATCAGCATGTCTCTCTTCTTCAAACTCCCTGTCCTCTGGCAGTCGTGGAAAGCGGTTGTCCTGGAGCGTAGATGTCTTGGTAGAATGACTGAACAGTTTTCTGTCTGAAGCTTGTTTCGAGGTACATTGAAGGATAGCGGGGTGGTACAGAAATCGAGGGCCTTTGTATATCCGAACCCTGATCAATCTGGTATGTTGTCGAAACATTGTTATTCTCTTCGTCTATATCAAGCACATGGAGGGACATGTAACGTCGCGAAATCAGCGGATTGAGCGCGTGCGTGCATGCATGCGAACGAAATCAGCAAATCAGAAGTGTTACCGAGACTGAAACGAGCTGTATGCAAGCCAAGCGGGACCTGCCACTTGAAGGCTGTGGAAGCGGTTTGCTACAGCTGTGTTTTTGCACCCTAGCTTGTTGATGCAAATGAGAGTCTTTTGATACAATTTCAGCTTCTCCAAGATGTTTTCTCAGCTTTGCGACCATGATGCCTGCGATTTATAAGAGCAATGTCGCTCTGGACTCGTCAGGAGGAGCGTCAGATTACAGTGCAAAAGGCAGAAGGATCTATGCACTCCGAACACATGACCAGTGATACAGAGTCCGATGGATTCGCTGCGGTTCAAGGGTGAGTTGAAGTGCCCTCGCGTCTGCGGGTAAAGGCCTCAACCCCAAAGCCGTATAGCCGAATACGCCTTGGCCGCGCGTCCATTCCCGCAAGAGCAATATAGTCTCACCAACCGCTGCTGGAAATAAAAAGGCTTGGTTCCAGACCAAAAGGCTTGAGCACGCTTGTCTGAAAGCTTGAGTGTGGTCATTCGTGGTGTTAAACCTCGTTGGGCAAGTGCAGCTTTGGACATGGCTCGGGAATAACAAAATGTCCCGTCTCCATGCAGATGTCTGGTGTGCGATATATCCGCAGCCTACTCTGTACTCTGCTGTTTACTCTGCTATAAAGGATCAATTCAGCAGTTTCAAGATTGAACTTCGTGCTGGTAGTATTGAAACCCGGACAAGATCATAAAATTAACAGGATCCCGAATCGCTATGCTAAGCGTGAAAGAAGAAGAAAAGAAAAAGGAGAGACATTAGACCATATCACTCCACTCGTTATATGCCAGCACATCAGGCCCTGACCATTTCTCGCCATACGGATTGACTCTCTCACCAGCAAAGAACCCATCATGAGCAGATTGCATCACATCGAGCCACGAACTCGGCTCTGGCTCTTTCAACCACTGATTGTGAATATGGTATGTCCATGCACCGCGGAAGAAGTTCTCAAGCGTACGGTTGTTGGGTGGGTATTTGTCTTCTTGCAGTCTGTACTCTTTGACAATGCCGGCCTTCTTCAAAGCTGCAACCTCCTGTTTTGTGCTGCTGAAACTGTCCATTGGACCAGGCATAGGGGTGATGGAGATGTGATCGGGTGATGCGGCAGAATCGGGAGCCACACTTCGTGGGAACTTGGCAGAGTTCAGGGCATGGGAAACTTGCGACAGTATGCCTTCTTTGTGCGATGAAGTGGCGTTGAGATCGAGTCGTGTGAGCTGAGGATCATCGTAGCTTTCCCACTCATCTTTGAGTGCATTCGGCTTTCCCTTGAAGACAGCACCGTAGTCACGGATGCAGGGTACTGTGCAGCGACCTTGACGATCCCAGTTAAACTCCGTCCAGATGGGGTCGAAAGCGGCGGTCTCCAGCATGGGAAATTCCAGATCACGGCCTTCTTTCCAAATCATACGGCCAATAACTCGAGGATGAAAGTTCAGACCCATACGAACGCCCCCTCGTAGCAGGTAGCTAGAAAGAGAAGTATTGGCGGACAAAGACATGATTGCAGTGTTATAGTCGCCTGGATTGTTGTGGGCTCCCCATCTCTCAGCAAAGTCGTGTTTCTTGGGAATAAGTAAAGGTCGTAGGTCGCGGAGCATCAGAGCGTCCATGTCCAAGTAGACTCCGCCATGTTGATGCAGGATGATAAAGCGAACTGTATCCGAAATCGCCTGAGGGAAGAAAGTCATTTGCTTGGGGGTGAGAGTGATCCATTGCTGGCCTTGCGCATCTTCAACAAGACCGTCTGCGATGGCAACCTCGCCTTTGACATTTGGCTTGCCTTTTGTCTTGTAGTAGCCCACTCCATCTGTGTTGTCAAACTCCTTTGGCAGAGGCATTCTCGTGGGAAACTTCCATGGTAAGACCTTGATATCACCTCTTTCGACCAGAGGCAAGAAGCGAGCAAACAGAGCGTCGTGGCTCAACAGCTTATCGACGGCATCGGGAGCTCTGTCGGTATCTGCCCAAAGCCAGAGCCGACTGCAAGGCAGATTTTGTGTGTAGAAGTAGGACTTGACGAAAGCCTCGAGGCGCCATGTCGCGGGACCAGCCCAGTAGACATGATAAGGAATGATGGGACCAGCACAGGTTCCAGGAGTTGTCTTGGAAGGTGCTTTTGAATCCTTGACCGAGACGTAGTGCTTCAGTGTGTTTGCATGGCCATCTGCATTCAAGTATTCTGCCCTTCTGGGGTCTTGTTCGCTTGCACGATCGACTTGTTCCGGCAAGAGAAAGTACTTGTCCTCGCTTCCCGACAAGAACTTCAAGCAACCGAAGACGTCTCGCATCTTCTCAACACCATCGTATGTTCCCCTGCACTCTTCCACAAGCATCTGGATATCGGCTTCCGTATCGACATGCGGTCTGGGACCGAAGAAGTCATCGCGAGGAACGACGGCGCTCGAGGGACGGTTGAAGACATTGGCGTAAGGGTTGATGGTGACGGTCCGGGAGGCCCCACTGAGCTTGACTTTAACATTGCCTGACTTTGTCTGCTTCACAGCGTCGGCATCTGTTAGAAGGGCGACTTGTTGGCGCGCTTTCTGCCTTGCTGAAGGATCCTGTGCTAGATGTATGGTACCATAGATCGAGATGTAAAGAATGAAGGCCAGGAACAGGTTGCGAACGAGTGAGAGGCACGCACGAGCTCGGCCGTCAGCCATGTCTGCGCAATGCAAGGGAGGAGAAAGTGTAGGGCCGAGGGACCTAGAATCTTGGAAGTCGCAGGACTGGTATCAAAACAACCAGATCTTTCAAGGGGCGGACCAGATCGTTTTCTTCAAGGATTGAGAGGCCGAGTGACTTTCCAATCGATTTGTTGATAGGTTATTGCATAACAATGGTCGAGTCTGGGGTGTCGTGTAACAAAGGACAGACGAACAGAATGATTGGTAGGAGAGGGATACAAGTTGTGGCAGGAATAGAGTCAGTGATAACAGCGGGGAGGTCGAGGAATTACATCAGGCTGCAGAGTACCTAGCGATGGGAAAAGGCCGAGTTCATGAGTTCGTGACGGCTGCCAAATGCCCATGTTTTGGCTGAGGACTAGACAAGTCGATCAACGCCGCATCCAGCGACATGTCGACCAGGGTCCTTCTAGCGCCCGCCCATCAAAGCTTGACTCTGCCTTCCTTCTGCTAGAGATCCGTCACAATTGCGAGATCGACCTCTCTCAAGGCGACACATGTCTATCGCAAGCCATGTAGATGCGCATTGGCTGGCCGAATGACGATGCTCCGTGAATACACATCGAGAACAAAGCCTCGTCGTGAATATCGGTCTCTTTCCAAGAGCGATCGTATTGCTCCAGCCACGATGCAACATTTCAGAGAAACTTTCCAAGGGGTTCACTCCCCGCACACACGTGCCGATTTCCTTTGCCAGCCGTTCGCGACGACCGTCCAGCCGCAATTTCTTCAACAAACACACCCAAATATTGCGCTCGTCAAGGCTCGTCTAGCTTTGCCCAGAGGAAAACATCTCATAATCAGGTCTTGGTCTGCTTGTCTTCCAGCTCCTGCTCCCCTCTCCATGCTGCGCTTGGGTCGCTGTCTGCTGCGCTCCATCGAGACTTCGACTTCAAGGTTCTATTGCGCTTCCCGCAGCCATTACTCAACGCTATCATCCTCGCATAGAGAGCAGGTGACTGTTCCGTGTAGATCGAATGGACATATCACACTAAGGCAAGTCGTCGTCGTCGTCAATTCCTTCGACTCGTATATCCCTCAACGTATTTTCCACAAGTACTGTTGGCTTGCGTAACACTTCCTTCTGACTCGAATTTCCCAAAAGTCTGTTTCACCCTCGCTTTGCTTCGGGTCCCGCGCCGTCCATCATCTTGTATCTTCCTCCTGGGCCTTTGTTGCCTGCTGCCTTGCCCACTATTGATGTCGGCGCCGCACTTTCTTCAGTGACGTCGGCTACTGTCGTGCAGATCAACTATCGTTGCTCGCCGGAACATCGGTATCCTACGCCTATTCACGATGTCTTGACAGGCTATGACTGGGTTCTCGAGCATTTGGTCCCTAGCAGATCCTTCTACCGCCCCGGTCGGTCTGCAAACCACAGGGTTAAGCTAGCAGTATGTGGTGAACTCATTGGTGGCAGCCTTGCCGCCATGCTCACGTTGACTGAGTGCCGCCTTCAAGGACCATACGTTGCCGCTGCTGCAATCAATGAGCCCATCCTAAGCTGGGTGTTCCCCGAGAATGGAGAAGACGAATACGAAACATCTGTTGATCGTCTCGCCTCATACATCCAAGATTTGCAAACCGGCCGGAAACAAAGAGCCAAATCAAAACCTCGCCAGACGAGTTTCTCGGCTTTTGGAGAGAATGGTATTCTCAATGCCAGCACATTACTCAAGGCGAGGCACAATCTGTTCAGACGTCCCGAGGACTATTTCGACACATTTGCTTCACCGATTCTCAATTTCCGAACTCCAGGTGTTTCAATACCACCGCCACCACCAAAGACTCCCGCCGACGAATTTGCCGAACTCGCTTTGTTCGAGCGCGACGATTTTTATCGCCAGCAAATGAAGATGAGCTCACTGTCATACAGACTGCAAAATCCAGAACAGCAGGAAGAAGAGTTGCCAGAGGGCAAAAAGCCGCGCAAGTCACATCGGAGATGGCCTAACGCAGGAAGTGGATTGAGGTTACCTCAAATGCGCATCTCATCTGCAGCCACTAGTCCGCTATCAGATCAAGCTGGCGAGTTTGCGCGACTGATCCAGAAAAGTATTGTGTCGCAGGAGATCAAGACTGTGGAGGCCGAGGGAGACGACATGGCAAAGGAAGCGGCGTATATGCTTGCTGAACGTCAAATTTACCACCGCCAGCCTGAATCTCTACGCCTGTGGTCGCTGGGTCAGACGCACGATTTGCGACACATCGCGCACTGGTTTGAGCAGATTCTCGAGCAGTGATGGAAATTAGAAGAATGCTATCAAATCAAAGCTCACAACGCGACGTTATCCCAGAGAGTAGAGATATTGGTCTTGCCACATGTGCAACAAGTTGATGATTCAAAGAGTGTCTTGTATACAACTTCGAGCTTCGAAGTGGCTCCACAAGATTAGACTGAATCGAATACGAAAAGAACGTTTTCGAATTTATCGAATACGAGATAAGGTCAAAGGTGGCACTGTCACTCAACGGAGAATGGAACAGCGCCTATGAACTCTGTAATCAGCCACTCATATACCAACTCGGCCATTTTATCATGTTTCCACATCCTCTCGCGGTCCGCGCGCAGCAAGACAAAAAGTGCTTCCGTCCAAGTTTCACAAGTCAAAGCTTCCCCACGATTTCCCGGCGTTCCCCCAACAACCACTTGTTGACAGAACATGTGGGGGAACCACGACGAAAGCATGATGCAACATCCACTTCCACGCACCGTTTTTTTGCTAGCAACATTCCATTGATAACAACCATAAATTCGCAACCGTCATGCCAGCTCCAGAGCGCGATAGAAGAAATCCAGAACGTGGCGAGCGACATCAGCGACGTAAAGGACATCGCTACAACGACAGCACAAGCGAATTACTGCCTTCTTCACCGCATCGTCACTACAGACGTGATTCTGAGTCTCAGAGTCCCAGGAAGGAGAGACCGAGGAAGAAACGATACTTTTACCCAGAAGATGAGTCTACAGAAAGCAGTAATGCGTTGAGCGCAGGTGCTTTGGAAGAATTGGATGCACGTAATGTGGGAGACGTGAATTGGAATAGTAATGGAGGAATCAAAGATACCAGAAGGCATAGGACTGCCGAGGAAGAGGCAGAGAGGCGGGAAAGACGAGAAAGAAGAGAAAAGAGAGAACGACGGAGGAGGGAGAGAGGCGAGGGAGCTGAAGACCGGCACAGGGAAAGACGCAAGCAACCGAGAGTCGTCAGTGGGACCTATCTCGAACGTGGCGCTGAGCCTTACGATGAGAAGGTCGTGCTGGTCGATCAGAGAGCACGACTGAGAGGTGGTGCTGGCAGTGTGGAGTCCGAGGAGGATGAATCACGGAGGCGGAAACGAAGAAGGATTGGTAAGTCATGTTGGAAGGAGCGTAGAACTTCACACTGACGATTTCGCTAGGCATTATTGGCATCATCCTGATAGTCATACTGGCCATCGTGATACCAGTAGGTGTGGTTCTGTCCAACAAAAACAAGTCATCAACTCCGGCAGATACAGCCAGCGACACATCGAGCTCTTCAAATTCACCTTCGAACAAGAATTTGGACGGCATCTCGCAATCAGACATACCAAAGGAAGCTCAAGGAACAGTCTTGGATCCTTTTACCTGGTACGACACCACAGACTTCAATGTCACCTATACATCGGCAACAGTAGGCGGACTTTCCATAATGGGACTCAACGAGACATGGGACGACTCAACACAAGCCAATGATAACGTGCCTGCTCTCAATAAGTCTTGGGAGTATGGCAAGATGCCTATCAGAGGAGTCAATATCGGAGGCTGGCTCAGCATAGAACCAGTCATTACACCTTCCCTCTTCTCCGACTTCAAGACCAGCGATGGAGTCATCGACGAGTGGACGCTGTGCAGTAAATTGGGAGCAAGCAGGGCCCAAACAACACTCGAAAAACACTACGCAACCTTCATCACCGAAGCAGACTTTGCGGGCATGCAAGCCGCAGGATTTGACCATGTACGCATACCCTTCTCGTACTGGGCAGTAACGACTTACGACAACGACCCCTACGTCGCCAAACAATCCTGGCGCTACCTCCTCCGCGCGATCGAGTGGGCCCGCAAATACGGCATCCGCATCAACCTTGACCTCCACGGCGCTCCAGGCAGTCAAAATGGCTGGAACCATAGCGGACACCAAGGCGCCATAAACTGGCTGAATGGCACAGATGGCACCATCAACGGTGAACGCACCCTCGACATCCACTCCCAACTCAGCACTTTCTTTGCTCAGCCGCGCTACAAGAACATCATCACCATCTACGGTCTTGTCAACGAGCCCAAAATGACATTTCTGGATGTGGACACCGTGCTCACGTGGACTAAAACCGCAATCCAGAAAATCCGCGCAAACAACATGACCGCAATCATCACTTTCGGCGATGGCTTCAGAGGCTTGGACAACTGGCAAGGCGAACTTCAAGATTTTGATAATCTGCTGCTTGATGTGCACCAATACGTCATCTTCAACAACCAACAAATCGCCCTCGATCACAGTGCCAAAGTCGACTTTGCTTGCGGTGGCTGGACAAACCAAACTCTACGCTCCAGCAACAAGGCCACTGGCTTTGGCCCTACACTTTGCGGCGAATGGAGTCAAGCAGACACAGACTGTGCCACCTACCTCAACAATGTGGGCGTAGGATCACGCTGGGAAGGCACTCTGAATATGGTCTCCACACCCGGCGGCTCCCTCGATGGCTCCGTTCTCAATCCAACTTGCCCCACAGCCAATTCTCCTCGCTGTTCTTGCCCCAATGCCAATTCATCGCCCTCATCCTACTCAGCGGGGTATAAGCAGTGGCTCAGAGACTTTGCAGAAGCCCAAATGTTTAGCTTTGAGCAGGGATGGGGTTGGTTCTACTGGACGTGGAAGACGGAGACTGCTACTCAATGGAGTTATAAAGATGGTCTTGCTGCTGGTATTTTGCCGGAGAAGACTTGGGACCGGACGTTCAAGTGTGGTAGTGTTCCTGATTATGCTGGTTTGGGGTTGCCTGAGAATTATTAGTTCTCTCCAAGTGATGGAGTGTGTAACATATGTAGCTATAGAAATGCACAGTGACTTCGCGGGACAGAGGCATCCACAGAGACTCGTGTCCTTTGTGGCTCTCTTTGGACTTCTCTACTATCTACAAACTGCTGTGCATTGCGACGACTTCATTGCTGTCTGCGTTTGTTGCGAAGGGTCATGCCTAATTCAAAGGATCCCTTCTTTTGCCCGCTCGTAGCATTATCGCTTCTTGGTATGAGAGGTAGGGGGAGGAAGGTAGTGGTTGTGAGAATGATTCTTGGTATTCTGGTGGGTGTGTCGACACTCTGAGTCGGCAAAGGTGAGGAGTTAACTACCCATAGTAGCAAAAGATACATTGCGGAAGAACACAGAAAGAGGCAGGGAGTGTTATTGTGAATGGGCATGAACGAAGCATCTGAGTCATCAGGCATGTTGACCTCTGAGTCTGTCGACAGATGGCGTACTTCCGTGTCAGTGATAGAAGACGCGATGTGCCAAGTTTTAGACAGGAAGTCTGCGAAGGAGTTTTCGCTGGTCCTTAGAGCCCGGGATGCACAATCTCTTTCGAATGGGAGCGAAGACCATTGAGACATGCTATCGTGGTGGCACTTATAGTATTCCTTGTTGATGATGGATATCATTGTGCATTTCTAAAGGCCGGATACTTGCATGTCGTTGCACTGGGAGAGACGATGGACCTCTGCTGTTGTTTTCCTGAGGTGCCTTCCTACAAGTCTCTGGGACATCTTTTCAGCTCCGACTTCAATAGTCTTGTGTTTTTCTCACTCCCCGGACTGGAACATGGTGTTCTTTAGCGCCTGGTTATCAAACAATATACTGTTGCGGCTGTGTCCCGAATTGCTTGCTTCGCTGGACCGACTCTCGGCGTGGCGGTGGTAGCAGAGAAGTCTGTGTTCTGCCATCGAACAGGACCACAGACAATGACAGCCGGTAGAAGATTCTTATACGGACGCAAATGACGCACCGTAAACCAAGGTTCTCGACCAACATCAGCATCCGGCTTCAAGTAACATATGTCAACCTCGCTCATGATCGACTGAGTGAGGTTGGCATCCATCAAAGCAGCACATGGACGCATACATTCCCTCAACAACAACTCTGCCTCTTTCCAACGACCTGTTGGCTCATTCTCGTTGTATATATCGGTATCCCTTCCCCCGACGGGCTCGAGGATGCTGATTCTTGCTGGGTCCAATAGCCAGGGGAAGTTCTCCTTGTGCAGTTTCGCGCATTTGGCCTTGAGCTTTCTGGCGAAGACTGTCCCGGGAGCCATGAGATCGATCAGGATACTGGAATCGAGAACCAGACGAACGAGCATCATTGCGTTTCGACGGCAGGCAACACGTTTGAGTGGGTTCTGCTCCGCTTGTCGCATCGAGAGTATGAAGAGCTCTAGAAGATCTGAGGTGGGTCAGTATATCAGCCTAGTACGCCTTTACAATAAAGTGCTTTAGCAACTGCTTACTCCTCGGGATACCGATAGATTCGCCCGGTCCAAAAATAGTTTTAGAGAGATGGCCCTCCAGTACGTTGGAGCTTCGCTTGCCGAGCACGTAGCAGCCAAAAAGTCCACAGTTTCTCTCAAAGTTCGCGTACGCCGGACCCTGTGGTCTGTCGTACTTCTCGATATACCGTTGCAGCTTCCAATCGATAGCCATGCGCCAGATCAAACAGCGCTGAAGAGAGCGGACTGCATAATCTGGTAGCGTGTAATCGTATCGTCCAGTCAGCGGGTCCCATGGTATGTTGGTCCTGTATGGAGGTGGAAGAACCAACCCTCGCTCCCTACCGGAAGAGAAAAAGCATTCGAAAGGGTTGCACATCTTTCGGACGAAGCTATGCAGAAGATCTGGAGAGGGAAAGTGGAAGAAGAGAGGGATGATCCGGCCAGTTGATGAAGTCTTTAGGACCATGGCGCGGAGTGAGTTTGAGCAAGTTGAAATAAACCGAAGAATCCGACATCTTGGCTGTAGACGCATCAGATCGAGGCTACTCGTGCCATGCATCGCATAGAAATCATGCGTCTAATCATTGTGTTAACATCCATGTCAGGCTGTCGTCCGTGGCTGTAGATAAAGCTCATCGGCAAAAGACTT
>Ga0058697_10000842_pt1 | contig 12146 bp, 10 predicted proteins | sample AgamicAsMae_FD_66619 | JGI IMG/M metagenome (GOLD analysis project Ga0058697, IMG submission 66619) | Agave microbial communities from Guanajuato, Mexico - As.Ma.e | ecosystem: Host-associated > Plants > Phyllosphere > Phylloplane/Leaf | place: Guanajuato, Mexico | collected 2012-06-04
GTTTCATAGCGCAGGATTTTCGAGGTCCAAGGAGGTGTTCCATATTGAGAGTATGTTGGCGAGATTATGAGCAGTGACGAAAATGCTGGTAAAGTGTGACGAAACGACTGCAGTTTCTTGGGCGGCCGAGTGAGAATCGAATCTGTGCTCTTGTATCATGCATGAGCAAGCAATGAAGTTGATGAGCGATTCTGTCGGTATACCGATTTGTGGTTGGAGCACCATTGGTCCATGTCCTGGCCAGTCGAGAGATGTGATGCAGCAAACTGTGCTGTCGATGCAAGCGAGCAAGTTTCATGTAGGCAGGTATATGCCCATGGATAGTGTCGAATCCAGATAAAAGCCTAGCAGTGGTGAGGCGTAGCCAGTTTGAGTATGGTCGGTAGCAATCGTGTTCTGCTCCTCTCGAGCAACTCCAGTCCAGAAAGATAGCGAGGGCCGCAGCGACGAAGGGTGACGGCAATCAGCACAGTCGTTGGGGGAAATCGCCAGCGACCTTCATCCACCACTCCCCTCTTCCTTCACAACCTCCGTCTGTTGTTGTCCTTGTCCATCCTCTTTCTTCCCTTCTTCTTCCTCCTTGACCCATCCCCACGCCGGAACCTCGGCCGCAGGTCCAAGATTCCCATCTTTCTCGTAACTGGCCTGACTCCTCTTCAACAAGTCTTGCACACCATTACTCTCCCACTCCGTCCTGAGATCCCGGACGCCAGTGACAGCACCGATCGCTGCCTTTTTCAGTCCAGCAAACGCAGCGGGTTTGGATGTGGCGGGTCGTGTAAGCGGTGAGACGATGGAAGGGATAGTCGTTCGTAATGCGGTTAACTGCGTGAGAGCATCAGTGTTTGTTTGCGACGGAGGGTGGAGGACATGGATGACATGGCGTACCTTGTCGGTGAGGGCTTCTAGTCTCGCGAGGGCTGCTTCGTATTCTGCTTCGGTCCACTGATCTTCCATGTTGTACTTGAGTGTCGATTCACGCCGACAGTGGGAAATGCGACAGCGTGGTGTGTTGTGATTGATGGAGAGATGGGGATACCGAAGGGCTGGCCGCAGGACGAACCAGTGGTCCAAGCGCTGCTTTCACATGCTTGATGTCAAGCTTTCGATGACAGCAGATGCCATGGTGGAGAACAAGTCGTTGGAAGGCACAAGCTGGGAAGAGTGATCATGGTATTATGAGGAACTGATCATCCACGTAATAGAACAACATCAACGGAGAAGTTCTGCAAGAAAGATATACTCGTGAGGAGCAATGGGCACTGCTACAGAATTGCAAGGAGAGCAGAGCCGCATTACTTTACTTTCGCAATGGGGCTCGAAGAAATTGTGGGTATAAGTAATACTTAGGTATAGTGCTGGACTAAAGCAAAGGCGTCACGCACCTCCTTTCCATAGCCCAAAGCTCTACGGAGCCAGCGCCCTGAAATAATCAGGGCTGGGACAAACGCTACGATACGTGCGAGTCGTTACAGTCCGGTGCTACTCGGGTTCCTATCCACGGTAGCGACCGCCGCCACGACCTCCTCCACCTCTACGCGAACCACCGCGCATCACGTCGTCCGAGTACATGCGACCCTCATCACGGTATCTGGGACGGCGATCATCATAGCGCGGCTCGTTATAGCGTTGCTCGTTGAAGCCATATCTTCCATCTTGATAGTCTGGTTGTGCGTGACGATCGCCGCGGTCGTAGTCTTCGCGGTATGAGGCTCTACCGTCGCGAGACCGCGAGTTATTGTATGCAGGGCGGGGAGAAGGCTCGTGGGGTGGAAGAGGGCTGGGCTCGGTGGGGTATGGTTGTTCGATCTCCATCGTGTCTTCGGCTCCTTGTTCTTGAACAGGTTCGGCTTGTGCTACGACGACTGGTGAAGCGGTGCGTGGCGTGGCAGAATGGAACGATTGTGATGGGCCTGCCTCCTTAAGGTAGACATACAACAGCCTTCCGTCAGCCTGTACTGAGTCAGTTTGTGTGAAGTGAGTAGGGACATAATCAAGAACGAACCTTCTTGCCGTTGAACGTGTTGATAACATTGTCAGCACCGGCCTTGTCCAGGAAGAGCATTTCGACCATGACATTGGGTGAGGAAGATATCAACTTGCAGCCAGACATCTCACCACCGATGGGAGCCATGACGCTCTCAATGTCGGCGGCTGTAGTTCCTGGCGCAAAGTTGCTGGCGACAACACAATACGGTCCAGCAGCTCCACGGATTGTGATCTCGCTGTCGACAGGCGCAAAGGATCGCGACTTGATGTTGAATGAAGCAGGTGGGGCTTGTTGTGCTGCGGATTGGTATGCTGCATCTCTTCTTGTGTCTGGACCTCCTTGTGATTGACGGTTGTTGCGGTTCTTCTGGTTTCCACGAGACTGCTGTTGTTTGCCGAGCGTTGGGATGGATGCGGCCGAGGATGAGCGCTGCTGGAGTATTAGAAGATGGCCTGTCTATCCCTTGTTTATACCAGAACGTGCCTTTGTGATGCCGACTCGACTGGCTAGACTTCCACCCAAGGGCGTTTGCGGTCGCTTGTTGGAGTTGTTCAGTGGAGCACTTTGGCGACGGTCCTTGCCAAAGATCTCCTGGGCGAGGTTCTCTGCCTTGCGCTTTTGACGATCTATGAATGCGACGTCAATGGGGTGTTCTGTGGATGGTGTAGGGCGCTACATGCCTGCCTTGATCATATCATCGAAAGAGAGAGTAGGCTTTTCCTGTTGCTGCTTGTTCTTGGCCATGATTGGGTATGGTAGCGGCGCCTGAGCAGCGCGATGAGTCTGAAGAGGTCAAAGTAAAAGCAAAAGTGAAGTGGGTGTAAGAATTCTGAGCTTGTTCTGTTGGTGCAATGCAAACCGATCTTGCATGTGTCGCGTCGACTCCAGACGCCGGCGACGACCATCAAAAGCTCAGACCTGCGCATCATCATGATTGATTGCCCTCGGCTCCTACCGACTTTTGATTGCCTACATCTCACTCTTATCTGAACATGCTCTGCTCTCACTGCTTCACTTTGAATAGATATTGCAATGACATATGAACGCATAAAGGAGCATGAGACACAAGATCTGCAAGCTCCCGAGTCGCTATTTCGTTCCGCTGACTACTCACTGCCTGCCTAGCAGCCTTCCCTCACATCCATCCGACTAGCTAGGTGTCTTGGAAGATGAACAACTCGCCCCAGATCCTTGCCTAGCATGAGTTCGTACGCCACTCAAGGGCTTCGCTCTCCGTACCTTGTGCTCGTGCGCGTATGTCTTTCCTTTTCCCTTGTCCGCACTCTTCTTCCTTCCCTTGATGTCCTTTGTCTGCTCAGGCGGAACCTCGTCATTTCCTTCTTCTGAAGAGCTGCAGATAGCAGACGTAGCAGCATCTGCTCCACTCCCGTCACCGTTATTTGCATACTCGACATCCTTTTCCTCAACGACAAGACTATCCTTCCTCTGTTTCTTCTGCTCAACCTCTTCCGCTGCCTTTGCCTCTTCTTCCTCTTTCTGCCACATCTGCCTCAACCTCTCCTTCCTCTCATCCTCGATACGCATCTTTTCCATCATGACCTTTTCTCTCCAGGCGTGTTCTTGCAGCATCTGCCACCATTTCTCACGTCGTAGGGCAAGATGGAACGTATCCGGGCCTTCGGGGCAGGGAACACCACAAGGTGGGTATCCACGGTATGGGTTGTGGATGTTGAGCTTCTTGGTAATGATGTCGACTGTTTCGAGATCCTCATCTGGAAACGTTGGAGGTGGAGAGGGTCGTAAGCGGTCGCTGTGTGCCATGTTCGAGGATCGTGTGAGTGTGCGTCTTTTGTGGTGGGATGTGACGTCTTAATCAGATGATGTGTTGATGATTGAGGCGTTGATGGATGAGGTGCTGATGGATGGGAAACCGATGAATGTGATTTACAAAGATGGGATTCTGCTCAATGGGTTTTAAGCAGTTCGGTCGCCAATAGCTCACGATGGGATTCTGACGACGATCTGATGCTAAAATACAAAAAGACCGTGTAGAGCAAATGGTACTTTCACACTGCTATTATAGCAAAAGCTATAACAGGTCAAACGTATCCACAAAGAAGAAAAGAGGAACATGAACGAGGCGGCACCATGTCCCGCTCCCCCGTCAGCACCAAGAAACTGAGTTGAGGGAGTCTCAGCTTGAATGAGTTCGTCAGGATGACGGGCCTCTGCTCGTGGTAGCCACATGGTATTCCCAACAACTGGCCACTCAGCTTTGCCATCTCAACGGCAAGATTTACGATCAAGCTGGAATGGGGAAATGGGTCCCTGAAAGTTCAAAGTCAAGATGTTGATACATGTCTGAGTTGTTGTAACTTGGAACTAGAGAGCGGACCAAGGCGGAGAGTGGGTGTGGCAAGGGATGATGGGCAGATAGCAAGTTGAGGTTCTACGACTAGCTACTGTGCTGTGTAGCAGAGGCAATGCTGGTTTTATTTGTCTACGCAGCTTCAGGTACTCTAGCTTGCAGAGCTTCGATAATCTGTCCTACTTGGAGAACCAATTCGTCGTCGCCAAACTGTCCAATAACCTGCATGCCGACAGAGTCAACGTCCCCAGCCTCCTTTGCACCACCCTGTAACTTGACAGGTACGCTCAAAGCTGGCAGTCCTGCCAGACTAGCAGGTACCGTCAACACATCATTCATGTACATCTCAACCGGACTCAACTTCTCCACTTCTGCCAGCGTGGGTGGTAATGTCGGTGCAGTGGGTGCGATCAGAACATCAACACTGGCTGTGTCATCTGACTGCTCGGCTCGTACATCTAACAATGGATTTTGCAGAGCGAAAACGTTGTCAAAGTCCATCTGGACTAGTCTGCGCACTCGTTGTGCCTGGACAAAGTAATTGTCCATGGCTTCCGAGCTTAGTGTGTAAGCACCTAGAAGTATGCGACGCTGAACCTCGGGTCCAAAGCCTTCACCTCTTGTAGCGGCAAACAATGGAAGGTTGTGCCTTGGGTTGGCATCAGGACCCGAAGTACGATGACCATAGCGTACACCATCGTACTTGGCAAGGTTGGACGAAGCCTCTGCAGGGGCCAGAACATAGTATGCTGAAAGTGCTTGGTGTGTCGAAGGAAGTGATACAGGATGGAGCGAGTGGCCTGCATCCTGCAGTGTTGACAACAATCGAGACCAAGTTCCTCGAACCTCGGGAGAGAGTGATGCCGTGTTGTAATCCAGCGGAATGCCGATACGCAGTTTCCTGTCCTTGGACCAGGCAGTAGTTTGACCAGCAATTCTGTCACGAACCGTCTGTGCCAAGTTCGTAGGATCCATGTGGTCGAAGCGATCGAGCATGTTGAATATTTCTCGTGCGTGTCCAACATTTTGGGTCAAGGTGCCGACAGTGTCCAGTGAATTGGCGTATGCAATGACACCCCATCGACTCAAGCGACCGTAGCTGGGCTTGAAGCCGACAGTGCCAGTATATGCAGCAGGCAACCTGACGGAACCTCCAGTATCTGTTCCGAGAGCAGCCCACGCCTGATCGGTTGCGACTGCTACCGCGCTACCTCCACTGCTTCCACCTGCCGAGAGAGCTTGTCCATTGCGCGTGAACGGACTCTGTGTTGTTGACGTGAAGACCGGTCGAGTATGTGATCCCATTCCAAACTCATCGAGATTTGTCTTTCCACATATCAGGGCACCGGCTGCGGCAAGTCTGTCGACGACAGTCGCATTGTATGGTGAGTTGTAGCCGTCGAGGATCTTTGAAGATGCTGTGGTCGGGTAGTCTTTCGTAGCGATGTTGTCCTTGATGGCGATTGTCTTTCCCGCCAGAGCTGAGCCTATGCTTGTTAGTGTTCTTCCTAGAAAATGATGCACAAGAATTCATACCATCAGACTCGCTGTCAGCTATCACACTGGCTGCATCCTGTAGTTGTGTCGCCCTGGCGCAGGTGACAAAGGCATTCAATTCCGAGTACTGCACTTGTTTCTCAAGGCATTTTTGCACATGTCGCAGAGCCCTGCTCATCTCTCATGTTCCTCGTGAAATTGTTGAAGTTGATCATGTCTTTCGGAGGTTCAATTCGGCCAGCGGCGTTTATGCGGATTTAGCGATTCAGGGTCCGGGTCACGGCTTCCAGCTTGAGTCAGTGCGCAACGCCCATGCGCTGCGATCAAGCGTCCCGGAGCCCAAAGAAAAAATCACCACAAAATCATCAAAACACACCCAATCTCATTTCTGATCATATCTACACATGTTATGATGCAAAAAGAACGTATAGCAGTCTGACATAGTGCAACAAAAGCTCCACGTGGGGCTCGAACCCACAGCCTCAAGATCACTTTTCATCGGGAAGACGAGTAGAAGTCTTGCGCGCTACCATTGCGCCAGCAGAGCTATTAATGGCTCAAACTCAACTCTGAACAGCCATATCTCATGGCGTGGCTGGAGCGCTCCGTTCCCCCATCTTGTTGTGGCTCAAAACGATGACCACCCCTTTCGCATCCTCGCCCGTTCTGGATGCTCTGATCACAGCAGTCGACCTATCCACTCCAACTGACTCGTTTCGCCATGACCTACTATCTTATGGATCCCCGATGTAATGCTCGAGAAACGTTGCAAGGTGAAGCACTATATTCAAGCAGACCGATCGACGAAGCCAGAACGAGGACCATCATCTTCCATGACACGATCCATACAACACCGTCACCCAAGCTTGCAATGACATTGGCATAGCGAGAAAGGACCTGACCCTGATCTCATTTACTCCTATGGAGACCATCAGTTTTTCACAACTTCATCTGGAAACCAAGTCTTTCTACACATCTCCTCACCAACAGCCCTCCACAACCACAAAACTCCCTCACACCATCTCATCACCCACACCTAACGCCAAACCTTTATATACAACCAAATCTCTGATCCTATTAACAAGCCAAGAAAGCCGTGGTGGTGCAGTGGTCAGCACACCCGATCCTAGTAACCTACATTCCCTAAATTCGCTCGTTCACCTAAGTTTCCTAGCACACTCTCTTCCTGGATCGGGAGGTCGTAGGTTCGAATCCTACCCAAGGTACTTGTTCCTTTTTTTGCTTCATGTTGTGCTAACGGTTATGTCAGTTCACAGAAATCTTCTGGATACTCAAATGAGTCGGCAGTTGATTATCCATGGAAGTCGAGGGTCATACTCGACCCGTCACATCATTGATCTAGCAAGATGAGCAGGTATTCGGTAAAGGACACTGGGAAATCATCAAGCGAGCGGTCGCAACAAGTATCTCGGTGCTCCCGTTGCAATAATAGACAAGTAGACGCAGATCAGATTCATTATCGACAGTAGTATTAGTGGAGCAAGGCTACGAAAGAGTTTAAAGAGCATAGACAGAGTCATACTACACCACCACCTTGAGCTGTACAAAAATGTGCTCTGTTCCCCTTTTTTCACAACCGAATCATTTACAATCTCATACTGCCAAAGCCAGTTTCCAGATCCCTAGCGATGGTCACACCTTCAGCGGCTTGGTGATTGCGTCCACCGACTGGCTCACCACACTGAGGGCATACCGACTCGACCATGGGACCTCCACACTCACCTACGGTGAACGGATGACCATTACGGCAACGATACCAATGTCCGGTGCCTCTGAACTCACGGGCCATTGCATTTACCACATCTTCCATCTCTTTGTTGGTGACTGGGCTGTAGAAGGTGCTCTCGCGCAGCATCTTTTCGAGTGCTTCTATCTCGTGGGCGACAGTGCGAGCTTGAGAATGTTCGTCGCAAAAGATGCGAGCTTGTTGGAGGCGTTCTTTGGCTTGGGAGCGAAGAGCGTTGGTTGCATCGTCATTACTGTATGAGTGTCAGCTTATTCTGCATTCTGCCATTTGAGGTCTTAAACATACCTTCCTGCGTCGTCTTTCAAGCGCCATGAGACTTCCAGAGCAGCGAAGTGTGCCCAAAAGATAAGAGCCTCGGCTTGTTGAAGATAGTGCTTTCCCTCCTCAGCAATCTTGAACAGAGCTTCGCAGTCTACACGATTCTTGACAAAGTCTACCGTAGTAGTCACACCAACAGGAAGGTCTTTGGATGAACGTACGGCGAGGACATCCGATAGGATTGTAAGATCACAACGGATCAATAGTGACGTGGCTAGAGAGTATGATCTAGTCTGCAAGATCACGCTTTCGTCGAAGGTGAAGTCTTCTGCGGTACGCTGATTCAGACGAGCGTGGCGGACCAGTGTCTGTACACGCTTGAATGGTTGCTCCTTGCTGCCAACAAGACCCTTGAAATTGTCGATTTGGTTTCTTATATGGACGATGGCTCCATATCTAAGTTTCGACATGCCACTCCTGATGATGTGAATTTGTTTGTCTCGAGACTCGGCCAGATGGAGGTTTGCTTGGGCCGGTACTGCCTCTGCCAGAGTTTGCTGCAGATTCTTCTGTGCGTGGATGAAAAGCCCATAAAACATGACATAGTCTTTGTTTGACCGAGTGATGAACTTTAGCGTACTCTGGATGAGGAGTGCGCGACGAACAACTCTGCCATATCTTGGGATCTCGCGCAGAGAACGGCGGCAGTCCGGGCAGATGATCCGAGTCTTATCGACGTCAAGACCGTCTTCAGGAGCCTTCAGGGCAGTTGGCAGTCCGTTCACATCCAGAACATAGTGGTCGCCAAGACTGAGATGACCATCCATTGTCGCGATGGTGTAGAAGTGACCGCAGGTTGGGAAGATGCAAGGGTCCTCGTCCAAATCAATGTCGCTGTACTGGCTCATCATGATCAGGTCCACCACGCGAGACTTGATATTCTCATCGGCACACTCCTGACAGAAACGGACTTCCGGACAAGGTGCACCACAGACGCTTGGACATTGATGACCGCACTTGAGGGTGTCTGTACACCTCTGAGAGCAAGGAACCCAATCGCAGGGGGCTCCACAGGGCATGCTGCACTCACTGTGAGGGCAGCAAGAAGAACACTTCTCGTTGGCACATGGAGCGCATGGCTCAGAGCATGAGCGACCGCAGCGAGAATGCTCGCACTTGACTTCGCATGGCTGGTCGCAGAGACCACAGTCAGACCCATCATGGCAGGACTTTTTGCAGCTGTGAGAGCAGTTCAGGAAGTCGCGGCCGCATGGTTGACGGCAAGAACCATGGTCGGTTTCGACGATACGGCACTCGACTCTCTTCTTGCAGTCTTTGCAGAACTTTTTGCATACATGGCCACATACCAGTGTCTCACAGCACTCTTCTAAGCACAAGTAATTGTCGCTGTTCACATCCTGACAGCACTTGACTTGAACTTCATGTCCACATCCAGGAACCATGCGGGTGACAGTTTCCTGACAAACGATCTGGTCTTGTTCAAAGTAAAGCCAGCATGGAAGAGATGTCTTAACGTGACCGCAAGGCAGCTTAACAGTGATATCCTTGACGATTGCCATACATCTCGATGGGCAAATCTCACCGCACTTGTTGGGGCATGAATGCGAGCAGGAGTTACTACCTGGTTGTCTAGGACACGGCTCAAGACATTTGACAGCATCGTGAAGGACCTGTGAGTGACATGAGCTGTCGCAGGCATGACCGCAAAGCAGGCGTTGAGTGCATGGAAGGACGCAACCACCATCGGGCGCGAGTCGAACAAAGTCATCAGGTACGGCGACTTGCATGATGTCGTCTGGGTGTCTCTCACACGCCAATTCCATTACTTCGCCAACGCAGTGGTTCATCTGGAGAAGCTCAAGGACTTTTGTCCACATAGGAACGTGCTGAGTCGTTGAACAGTTGCCAATAATGTACATGCCGTTCTTAGCACGAGAGAGAAGGACGTTTATACGATTCGAAGTGCGTAAAAAGCCACACGAGTGCTGGTCGTTGCTTCTCACAAGTGAAATCACAACGACTTCAGCTTCTTCGCCCTGGAAATTGTCGACCGTAGCAAGACGAATAGCTGAGGCCATCGAACCTTTCTGAACACCCGGCGCAGGTGGTGCTCGTGATTGTGCGGCATCATCCAGACCTGCTTCTTCCAAGACCTTGATGTCACGATCATCTAGTACGACCTCGAAAGCGCTCTGCATACGAAGCTGCAGCTTCTTGAGTTGACCGACATATGGAGTGAGGACAGCGATTGACCCAGGCTTGTAAACTCCTTGCTTGATCAGGTGGGATACAAGAGCAGTGGTCATCGCCACTTCGTAGTCGTTCGAATGTGAAGTAGAATGCATATCGTTGTGTGTTTCGGGTTGATGATGATCCAGCCAGAACAATCTTTTCTTCAACCCCACGGCCTGAGGGTGCTCTATGGTTGACGGTGCATCAGAAAGTTCAGGATACAGAGTACTGCGAACCAACTCGGCGATCTCGGGGTGCATACGCCTCTGAGTGTCCAGACGACTGAAGGGGAGACGGGTACCTCCAATGGTCGCAGTAACCAGTCTTTCGAACAGAGAAGTATCGAGGGCGTATTGCTGACCTCTGACACTTTCTTGCGAGAGTCCATAGCACGAGACATGCGGACGCAACTGCAAGTGATCGCCAATGAGAATTGCATGTTCAATGGACGGCAACAAAGCAGTCAATAGATGAGCTTCAAGTACTTCGCCAGCCTCTTCACACAAAAGGATCTTTGAAGGAAGCTTGCGCAATAGTTCCAGATTGCGAGCAAGTCCTGAAGTGGTGACGCCAATGACATTTGCTTGGCTCAATGCACGAAGGTCGGTTTCGTTCTTGATGGCGTCAAGTCCTAGTCTGTGCTTGTTGAAATTGTCGACATTATCCATAAGAGAATCCAGGATCGGCTTCTGAGCCATACGAAGCCAGAAGTCATGCAACAGGCCACGTTCGTTGTTCGAGAGGTCGTACAGACTAGTAGTCTTGACGATCGTGTTGAGCGCACGGCTGCTTTTGAGATGGTTGCCTCCACGCAGCCATTTCTTGTAACGTTGGCCTTTCTTGCCGTGCCGCGCTTCCTGCCATCCGTCTTCGTCACGATCGGCGCCAAACAGTTGAACGTAGTGGTGGCGGTTTTTTCGAGCCAGATACTCTTTGATGTTGTTCGTGTCTTGTCTGAGATCCTCCAGACACTGCACAATGGCTTCCGTATCTTCGTCCATATGACTTCTCGTTCTTCCATATTCGGAGTTCTCAGCCCTTGTCCGCTCAACCTTTGCCGCAACGACCTTGAGATTGACACTGGCTAACCGTTCCGATTTCGAGTTGCCACCTATTCTGACAATCTGGCCGATGCCCTGATCAAGTAGGTGTTCAAGAGACTGGTCCAGAGCGTGGTTTGTGAAAGTGACGACCAAGATAGGACCGAGCTTAGCTGCCTTCTTGTTGCTCACCAGAGTCTTCATCAAGGCAACGCCAGTATAGCTTTTGCCCGTTCCAGGAGGGCCTTGAATCAGGGCGAACGACCTTGAGAGCGAGTTGAGTAGTGCAGAGGCTTGCGTCTCGTCCAGAGTAGATGCTTCTTGTAGATCCTTGATGTCTGATTGTTTGAGACTTGATGGGTCAAACGAAAAGTCTCCGTTCTGAACCACGCTTCTCAAGTTGAAGCGAAATCCAGCTCTTTGTGTGTAAGTCGGAGGTGGAACGACGGCAGTTTCTTCTCCACTACCTTGTGGAGGAGCAAGAAAGTGTGAGAATGGTAGTTCACCACTCTTAAAGATGGCCTTCAGTGCGGTCAAAGTGGGCATGAATGCAGGGAGGAGTACTCCAGGAAACTCGACCAACGAACGACCACCTTGGAAGTCCTTCTGTGAGAAGACACCTGAATGAGGAACTTGGTCAGCACTATTTATCTGAAGTTTAACGGGCTCGAGGGACATACCAAGGATATTTGCCACGCTTTCTGCATTCATCTCACTAGGGCGTGCGATTACACGAATGCGGTCGTCGGTGTGTGAAACAATGTTTCGGTGTGGGTCAGGGCCTCTTTCCTTGTCTTTTCCAGATTTCTTCAATGGGTCGTGTGGAAAGCAAATGCTGCAGAAGACGAACACCTGAGTGGAGCTGATGAGACAAATGAGAGCATCCCCGTCCAATCTCTTTGAATGTGCCCACCAGTCCTGACGTTGGTTCTTTGACTTTGATCTGAGCTCCGGTGGCTGATCAAAGCTGATGACGAACTCCAAGCCTCTGAGGGAGTCGAACTTAGGCAA
>Ga0058697_10000844_pt1 | contig 12105 bp, 6 predicted proteins | sample AgamicAsMae_FD_66619 | JGI IMG/M metagenome (GOLD analysis project Ga0058697, IMG submission 66619) | Agave microbial communities from Guanajuato, Mexico - As.Ma.e | ecosystem: Host-associated > Plants > Phyllosphere > Phylloplane/Leaf | place: Guanajuato, Mexico | collected 2012-06-04
TAAGAATTCTCATCCACAGCCGCCTTATTGCTCTCTTGCCTCTTCCTATCCAGTCTGCTTCCCACCACCGAAGCAGACGAAGCTTGAGAATACACATCTCTATCCCTCCAATCCGCAAATGACTGAGGTGCATATCTTCCAAACGGTACATCGGTATCCTCAACCATCAGTAGCGAGGGGTTTTGCATGTAAGGGTCCGTGCTGGATTTTTTCTGTTTGCGTGTTGTTCCAGTTTTGGGCTTGGTTGATGATGATGAGGAGGACGAAGAAGTTTTGGGTTTTGTGGAGGAGGAAGTAGATGTAGCGGATGAGGAGGCGGTAGCAGGGAAGCGCAGGTCTTTGATGATTTGCCTCAACTCTGCATCATTGCCCGTCGTTTGCGCTTTGAGGTATGCAGGAGCTTCCACTTGCTGCAAACTCGTCATCACTGCTTCTCGGTCCTTATACTCGAATCTTTGAGGTTGAGGTGGATCAGTGGGCACGATAGCAGGATCCAAGTACGCAGCTTCGCCTTTAGCGAGCAATTGCAAGATATCCAAACTTTCGCCTGCGGGAATGGGTGATGTGTGAGAGGGAGTCACGCAATCCATATCTACTTCCTTGCGCAGCACGGTATCCACGTCCACGGCTGAAAAGTATGCGCATGACTGGGGTAAGTCGTGGATACCCATTTGTTGCGAAAACATTGCGCGTGTCCAGATGTTGCTGACTTGGAGTGCCATGACGGCGCGATACTTGTCTTCTTCCTTGACCAAGTAGCGGATCTCGTCGTGTACGGTGATGGAGAGTCTGGCATTGATGTTGTAGCGTCGACACAGATATTCCATGCTCACGATCAGCAGATGCAGGTAATCGACACCTGAAGACTGAATGGCCCAATTGATGCGAGAAGTCATGAATCCTCCTTTACTGATGAACCTGCGCATCAAAGCTTCAGTGATGCCTGCGCCCAACACTGGTGTCCTGGGCCGTTCTTGCTCGGCGAAATCTTCCAACTTGTTGAAAACAAAGGACTCAGTACCGCCGCGCCAGAAGGGCCTCTCGCGCAAAACTTTGCGGGTCGTCTTTTGGCCTTTGGTGTTTTCGTACAGTTTTTTGGCCGTGTTGTCTGCATCTGCATCACTGATGGTGGGATTGAATTGGCGGAGCAGGGTAGACGCAAATCTCAATCCGGCACCGTAGATACGACCATAGTTGAAGACTTTTGCGTCGTTGCGGGAGATGCCCAGGATGGAGGCGGTGCGAGAGTGCATGTCTGTGCCTTGGGCTTTGCTGCCCTCGAGGTTCATGAAGCCGATTGCGTTGCCACCGTGGATCTGGAAGGATGCATCGCCCACGAGTCCCGCGATCCAGAGTTCTTGCGAGTCGACATCTGCGCCGACGAAACAGTAGCCTGGTGGGGCTTTGACCATGGCCTTGAGTTCGGATCCAACGCGGTTCTTCTTTGCATTACTGGCTGTCAGCCATGTGTTCTCGACTGCTCGCCGTGTGATGGTGCCCATAGGGATGATCTGCGGCAAGATGAAGCCGAGCTGATCGTTCTTGTTTTCTTCTCCACGATACACGACCATCTGCGACATAATGCGGTCCCTAGCACTGATCCAGTAGGAGCAGGACGCGTTCATCTGTAGTGCCTCCTTCGCATACGTGTACTCTGATGATAGGGTTCCGTTCTCCATAAACTGTAGGTATCCTTTCGCGAGAGGATTGGCACATCTGGCTTGCGGTCCGTCCTTGTGCGGTAAGCGGAAATAAACATGCTGGTTGTCGTCTCGTAGCTTTAAATTCTCTTCCTCTTCCATGTCGCAGTTCGACAGTCCTCGATTGATGTATTTACTCGCTTCATTATTCGGTACTTTGTAAGTCCATCCATACTTGTCAGACCACACAAGCGGATAGCCATCCCAGGCAAGACGTAGCAACAACGGTGATATCCGCGTGCGTACTGTGAGACCGATAGGCGCACCGTTCTTCACGAATAAATCCTTGTACCAGTTGGGCATACCAGGCATCTTCTGACGGGCAGCAGGCCTGGGCTCCTCACCCTTCTTCTTGGGCTTAGTCATACGGATCTCCTGGCCTGACCAGTCCAGCTGGCTCAACCACGGATCATTTTCGTATTCCTCAAGTTTGTCTTTAAGCGCGAGTGCTTTGCTGGCCAGTTCATGTAATCGTTGTTCTACAGCATCAGACAGCTTGCGGTATGTAGCTTCTGCGTTTGCAATGTATGAATCCCATGAACGATTGACAGGCAAGATCTCAGTAGAGAGATGGCGAAGCGCTGCGAAACTAACAGGATGAGGGCAAGTTTCCATAAACGCTGGGAAGACCTTCTTGTAAACTCGGTGAGTAATATCAACATCGGCAGCACAGTAATCGAGCAATTCGTCAAGCTTGTCGCAAACACCTTTTCGATCGAGCTCGGAGAACCATTCACGCTTAGCCTTGTCGATGGTGATGCCGCAATGGAACTGGGCAACATCTCGAAGAGAATTGACAGAACTACGACCAACCCAGAGTTCTTCCTCTTCATCTACATCTCCTTTGGCCTGGAGGAGCGCGGCCAGATCAGCTGCAGCATCTGAATTCGCAATCTTGTCTCTAGTCTCGCGGTTCTTGCGGTGCATGTTCCAGGTCGGTCTTTGCCTTGAGCACATTCCATTGACAGCAACGTGTAGCGACATGGTATCGATGAAGTTGTTACGCGACTGGTCAAGCTCATATTCTTCGGCGATTCGGGCTCTGTCGTAGCCAATATTGTGACCAACGATAATACGAGGCTTGCGAGGATCTCCGAGCGGGATAAGATGACGGTCACTCTCGGATTCTCCCAGCAACCAGGGCGACAACCACGCATACCAGGACTTATCACTGACGGCGCATGCCATGACAGCATATGATGATTGATGCCACAGGACTTCGACGTCAAAGGTCAACATTTCCTCATCCGGAGCTTCTACAGGCTCAAAAGAGCCATCCTGGTGGTATTTGGTCCAGCCACTCCGTCGAGCCCATTTGCGCGGTCTTGGTGGCGCATTCGCGGTCGAGTACTTTTTGGCAAGACCTAGGTACGGCTCGGCAGAATCCATAGCTAACTTGTAGAAGTGTTCGTCTAAGGTCTGACCTTGTATTTCGGGCATGTCGAAGGCGACAGGCTCTGACGAGTCCGTGTTCTTTCCCAGTAAGTCATGTCGCTGCAAGTGATCCTTGGATAGGCGAACGAGGTCTTCGGCGGCCGGGGGAGCTTTGCCAGAGAAGATTTGGGGATAAATATGGCTGCTAATCTGTTGGACACCGATTTCATTGAAGCGCGATTCGGCCGGGACTGATAGGGAAGAGCGACGAGATGCGGTGGACGAAGCAGGCGAAGGGTGGTCATTGGAGCTATCGGTTGCGTAGGGTCGTGTGCAAGAGTAAGGCGGGCGTTGGCGGACGACATGACGGAGGCGCAACAGCGAGGCCTGCTGCGACCGCATCGAGCTGGCGGCCATACTGCTAGGTACGGACAAAAAGGCAGTCTAGTGTCTATGGTATCATTGGCATGCACATGTAGGGGAGCTCTGATATGAAAGTAACTTCCAGCGGCTCCATAGCGGGGGCAATGAACTTTCTTCTCGCACAGTCGACATCATGACCTTGCGCAGTGCGGATTTCAAAGCGGCCGAACCATGACAGCGCTGATGCAAATAGCGCAAACCGTCGTCTGCCAAGCCACCCTCGGTCTATCGTTTTCTAAACACCGAAGGGACCTGTCAACTGGAACATTCATGGCCGAAAGCAACGCCCTTGGCTGCGCTGGGATACCCACGCTACGAAGGCTAGCACTGGGCAGGGCTGACGCAAGAGCAGAGCAGCATGCCCTCCCAGAATCCAGACTCTCCTCTTGCATCTCTTGTGTGACACGGCCAGCAGCAGCAGCAGACCGGCTCAGCATCAATCGGCCAAAGACGCAAACTCCAGTAATATGTCGCAGCTTATGTACCCTCAGTAGTTTCTTGCAATAAAGTGCCATGAGGCCTCATCGTCCAACACAGCAGCCGCTACCGCTATTCTTACGAGATCATGTCTTTTTCCAGTGGTAACCACTGGCCCTTTGTTGGCACTTCTTTCACCTTCCCGTCCGTCTGCCCATCGTCTCCTTGCTGCCTCTCGCATACCACAGGCTCACTGTTGCTCACAGACCTTGGAACGACACCCACAATCCCGACGACAACTCGCAAGCCAACCAACAACCCACGAACACACCTGCCCAGGGCTATATTCCACCGCCACAATACCGACATTCGCCTTCGTCTTCATATCCCCGACTGCCCTTGCCAAACTTTGCACAGTCACGACACCCGACGGCCGCTCAAGCCCGACCGCAACACCACTCGACTCCATCCGCTTCTCTGGCTGCTGCATTGAGGGAAGGTGCCGACTTCCTACCACGACCTTCGATTCTCCCGCGACTGCCACCGCTTTCTCGCCTCAACTCTGCTTCTGCTCAACAATCCAGCTTCGGTTACATCCCCAATCACTTCTTCTATTCACCACCCCAGTCGCCTCAAGACTCTGCCTCTTCACACCATACCACCACTACCAACCCACCACACCAATCCGCTTCTTCCTCGTCCGTCCAACCTCTCGCAGGACCATCCTTCACCGACCGCTCTACCGGTCCTTCCATTTTCAATTCTCTTGCACATTCTCATTCCAACAGTCACTCGACCCCACGTTTCGGTACACACCACATTGCCAGTGTTTCCGGACAATCACACTCAGACTACCACAATCCTGTCAACCAACCGCACGTGAAGGAAGAAGATACAACCACAATGCCTGCTTCGACCTCGACCGCCGCTGCAGGTCGCAAACGTGCTCGTCCATCGGATCCCGGGACGCCACCATCTGCGACTAAGCGTCGCCTGAACTCTGCTCATGCTCCGATAGAGCTAGATGATACCGACGAAGAAGAGGAGGAAGAGTTGGGTCCTGACAACGACATACTTGCTACAGAGCGTGAGGCTTTGGTGGCCAAGCAACGAGAAGAGGCTGGCAAGCCCAGTAGAATTGGAGAGCTGAACTGCATGATCTGCCTGGAACACTTCACCGGCATGACTGCCACGCATTGTGGTATGTTTACTCTTTGACGGCAGGCGGAGACCTCTGCTAACATGTTTATAGGCCATATCTTCTGCCACGAATGCCTGACACAAGCTTTGATAGCCAGCCAACGCAACTCCGACCACAATTACGGCACATGTCCAGCGTGTCGTAAACCAATCAAACCTAAGGGGAAGACACAGATCGTACCGCTTACCTTGATGAAAGCAAGGAAGAAGAAGTAGAAGTGTCGATCATGACAATGATCTGAGTTGTTGTCTTGTGCAGGATTCTGGCGTCTTTTTGGAAACATGGTTTCGACTTTCAAGCTTTATACCCACCCGCTGTTCATGACCATCACAGGCTGTCTAGGCAGTAGATCAAATTAATTACCTTGCTTTCAAACACGCTTGCACCGCTTGCATCAAACCAATGTCCTTCCCGTGTGCATCAATCCGGGGAGATACCAGGAGTACGATATTGTAGCAAACGAGCCGTGCCGCTGGTGCCTTGTTCTATGCCGACTAGTAAACTTGATTTCGTGGAATCCCTCGGTGTTCAGGAAAAACCGCTCGATCTATGCCGTAGTCCACCTATAAGCAGCTAGAGTTATCAGGGGGAGCAGCATCAGTGCGGCTCGTTATGGTCTTGTACGATCAAACCCCCGGATCGTCACCCCGCCATGACATAATTGTCGATGAACAGCTCGCTCGTCATTTGAACCACCCTCGAAACCTGAACTTGAACACTACTCTTCTAATTCTCCTGATCAATTCCCTTGTTCCTCACTTCTCTCATACTTTATCTTACGAATAACAACTCAAACAACACTATAACAATATGGAATCTATCAGAAACGCAGCAACCGCCGCAGCTAACCTTGTTGGCTTGGGTGGTAACACCGAGGAGAACAGAGGTGAGCAATCAAACCCGTGCTGGCGGTGTGAGCATGAAGCTGTTGGGAAGCAAGAGCAGCATGAACCACTGAGCTGCAGCTTCCGTTGAAGAGCTGTGTCGTTCATAGCTCTCATGGTGGTAGCTCCATCTCATCAGAATGGCTTGTGGCTCGTCATGTCCTATGCCACTTCCTATCACAGCATCATACAACTACTATATAGCACAATGCTGACTTACAATTCTCAGAGGGCGAGACCAGCCACATTGCTGGCGGTGAAGCTCCTCAGAACGTCGCTACTGGCACATCGCAATCTGGTGTGGAGCCTGTCTCAGGCAGACTTGGCCGTGGAGAGGCTGGTGAGCCCTACGATGCTGGAAACGTGGATGGTATGTCGACTGGATCAAACTCCATAAACTCTATACATGCTGACATATACAAGGCGCTTCAGGACTCGGCAACACTTCCTCCGACTACACTTCCCAGTCGACCACCAGCCGCAGCACAGGCACTGGACTCGGCAGCAGCTTGACCGGTGGCAGCGGACTCACAAGCTCGAGCGGCAACAGCGGACTCACTGGCTCGGGCCTCGGTTCGAACACCACCTCCTCATACAACACTTCGTCCTCCTCGGAACCTCTGTCAGAGAAGGTTCGTGAGACTTTCGGCGTCGGTGGCAGCAACAAGCAAGGCACTGGTTTGGGCGGTCGCAACGACGATCCCGGATACGGCACAGCTTCAAAGCGTGACAACAACAGCTCTCTCGGCTCTGCCGTCGGTCACGGATCCAACCCTGACACATACGCATACAACTCAAAGACCGCCCCTGGACTCGGTGGACACCGCATCGGTGACGACTTCACCAGCTCCAACACTAGAAATGAGGGAAGAGACTCCCTCCCTACCAACCTGGGCTCTGATGTCGCTGCAGGCAGATCAGGAGGTCACTCTTCGTCTGGAGGCCTGACAGGTCGCTCCGACAACGACAGATACTCTTCCAGCACCGGCGGCGAAAGCCTCACTCAAAAGGCCAAGGACTACCTCCCTGGCACTGGTAGCAGCAGCCACTCGAGCTCTCAGCCAGACTCGGCTCGCGCTGCCGCCAGAGAGGTCATTTCCGGTTCTGGCCGCAACGATGGTTACAACAGCTCTTCCACCTACGGATCCAGCAACACCTCATCTCTGCCCGTCCGCTCTCAGGACTCAACCCTGACTGGTGACAGAAGTCTTACCGGTAGCTCTGGCACCGGTTCTGGCCTCACTGGCACCGGATCATCAGGCCTGACTAGCGGTCTGACCGGTTCCAGCACCACTGGCACCGCATCCTCCGGTCTCACCAGCGGTCTGACTGGCTCCAGCACCACTGGAACCAGCTCAGGTCTCACTGGCTCGCACAGCCACAGCCACGGTCACGGCATCAACCCCTCCACTTTCGACCAAGGTAAACTCCACCCCTCTCTACTTTCCCATTCATCACTAACCCAAAAACACAGAACGCGAAGGCTACGTACCCCACGGTGGCCACCCCATTGGCGAAGCCGCCCACAGCACTGAAGATGGCAAGCAAACCTGGCTCGACTACCGCAACGATCCCACTCTTCCTGTCGCCCGCGCTGAGCCTGCCGATCGCTAGATGTGGTTCTGTCTATGGCCGCTGGCACAATGGTATAACGAATGGGACGTGATGAATGGAAGTGTGTATGTTTTATGATTGATACGGAAAATCCAGCCCTCATCAATGCTTGTGTATGCAAAATCAGATATTGCTTTTTGACTCCCTTGATCATTTTTTTCACATACGTGCTTGTATATGTAGAAGTAAATGTAGAACAGCCTGTGGATCAAACGTCATTGTCTAATCCAAGAATTTCAAGTCAGCGCCGTTGTCGATGAAGACTAGATATAAAGTATTGCAAGTCTCGTCTGACGCTTTTGACCGCTGTTGTCATTGTTCTCCGAAACATGTTTGCTTTGAATCTTCATAGCATTTGTTTGAGCAGTCATAATAATTGTCGTGATCTGAGGGCATCTCTAACATCGAATACTCTGGAATCAGAGATATCGAGACAAAACAACAACGACACACTACACCATGACAAGATTCACAAAACTACATCAGTGTCAAATTTTAGCACCTAAAGTAGCTATATACGAGGAATAAATCATAGGTGTGGCTATATAAAGTCGATAATCGCGTTGTTGAGCATCGTTGGGAGTACCACCCTGCTCTGTTTCATGACAGGGTTGCGGTTCGGCAGCATAAGATCGCACAAATTGCCAACGCACAGATATGCATAAAAGACATCTCTATCTGGACAGATTCAACAGCAGAATGGATTGATGAGCAGTAGCATAATCTCGAGATCCCTCTCTATCAACACATACTTTTAGCTGTAATATATGCATCATAAGCCTTTGGAGCAAGCAAGCCACAGAACCAGAAAGCAAGCTCTGCTTCCTCTCCTCTACACCTTCTCTCATGCTACGATCAACAATAAGCAGCCCACCCAGCAAACAACACCGCCAAATTCTTCTCGTCACTCGCCTGCTGAATCAACTCATTCACCGTAGCAGCCGTACTGAGCGTCTTGCTCAACTTCTTCTCCACAATCGCCAATGCCCTCGCTGCCTCTCCAGCCTCGTCTTCAGGCCTCTTACTCGCTGACCCCACTTCGTCTCCCTCTCTGCTCGGGTCTTGCATGCGTCGTGCTTTGAGGGGAGATAAAGTCCAAGAGTATAAGGGATCGTAACGCAAAACGTTCAGTAATGTCATGATGGCGTCTTTTTCCGCGCGTAAAGCATCCATGCTGAATTCGCAGCAGCGTCGGAACACGCCTTCGGTTTTTGTGACGCCCATGCCGTCGACGATGTCGCGGGTGAGGCGGAAGGGAACGACTTCGGGGATGGGCAACACGCGGCCGGCTTCAAAAGCTACTCCCAAATCAATGTGGATGGCTTCACCACTCTTTTCGTCCAGCAAGATGTTGTGGCAGTGGCGATCACCCAACCCCAGGATCCAACCAAGGATGGAGATGGTAGCCGTGCTGCGGGTGTAGTTAAGTCGTTTCTGGAACCAGTCGTCTGGGTCTTGGAAGCGCTCGAGGAAGAAGTGGCGCAGCACTGGTTTGTGTTTGGCTGCTACTTCGCGGTAGACTTTAATGCGTGTATCTTTGGGGTTACTCTGTACGCTGCCGATCTTTTCGCGTGCTTTGGTTTGTGACAGGTCTGAGGGATGGTAGTTCACGTGCGCGGGAACCAGAAATTCACCCAGAGGCATCGAGTGCGGTACGAACTCGATGATGCCGCATGTTGATGTGAGTGGCAGCACTTTGTATGTGCGAACGTGCAGGTTGCGTTGGCGAGATGTCTTGTGTGTCTGTAGCATTTTGCTGACCTCGCCAAACACTTGCTCCATGATGGCGTCTTGTCTGAGATCGTCGTTGCCACCTTTGAATAGCTGGCGGTATTCTTTACCATCTGTTCCGATAGCGACCATGATCTTGGGCGCGCTCAGGCCGTTGGCGATGCGTATGTCATCTCTGTACCGGGCAACTACCGGAACAGAGGAGTAATCGCAATCAAGGCGAAGCTCAACTGACATCGTTGCAGGTGGCACTTTCCTGGCCAACACTGTGCTGACCATATCCTTAGCTTTAGGAACCATGTTGACTGTAATCTTGCCCTTGAACTCTTTCGGGTTCAACTTCAGTTCGGCGAGATCTTTGTAGGAATCGCCCACTCTAAAGTTCTTCCTCAGAGGCTCGGCCGCCTTCTTATCACTGCTTAATTTCTTCGCGATAGTGAGAGCAGCGTCGCGTCGAGATCTTGCAGCCACATCAGTCTCCACAATGGATGAATAGCAGGCCGTGTAGATGTAGTGGACACCATGATGAGGATGATCGATGCAGATGCGGAGAATGAGGTCCAAAAGCGATTGCTGGAATACATTTGATTCATATTGCAAACGCGATGTCTGCTGGTTCATCAGACCAACGAACTTCCAGCTAGGGACGTCTGGTAAAGTCTTCTGTACGACGGCGTTGGAAGACTCTGAGTCCGAGTTCTCGAGCCAGAGCGCAAAGAAGCGGACAACGGATGGATTGAACTCGTCGGAGACCATCAGTGCTCGTAAATAGTTTTGGAGACTTTGGCGGACGAAGTCATCACGGCTGCGTTTCATCCTCTGGTACTCCTCGTCATCGAGCTGGTACCATTTGTGCACAGTCTGTTGCGCCTTCATCAGCTCTCGCTTCTTGTCCTTGGTAGTGGCTTCCTTGACGAGCTTCTCAAATTGTCGCAACTCTCCCAGTTTACGATCTCGGAGTTTTGCTAATCGTTGAAAGTCTTCCAGATTACCAGGGTCCTGGAGTTGTTGATCGCAAAAAGAGGCAAATTCGTGATGGACCTTTCCAGTCTCGGAACCAGATGTTGCTTTGTCCAGCTGCTCAATGGCTGGTCTGAGATAGTTTGCAATGACTTCTCCTGGCTTTTCAAGGCGCGCGTCTGCAACCTCGTGTCCCTATCGTTGGTCAGTAACCAGATTTCCATACATAGCCGCATTAATACTCACCAACTGCGCCAACATTCCTGCTCGGCCAACCTGGATCGACTGCTTCAAGAGATCTGTCCGAGAACAGAGCTCCTGCAGCATTTGCACCGATGTAGAGATTTCGCCCTGTCTCCATAGCGTAGTTGCTACCTCAAAGTGGGCCGCAGCGTCCATGTTCACATCAACCTCTTGACAGACAGGGACTAGCTGAGAAAGATACGTCGCTGCAGTCAGGGACTGCTGTATCAAATCGTTCCTTCTGGCAAATTGAGAAGAGCTAATGACTGATCGAGCCTCTACCGTGCGACAGTCTCGAATACTGACATGGAGAGCCTCTCTGAGATGTTTGTTCTGACTCAAAAGACTGAAAAGGGTTTCGCGACAGGAAACAATGCTTTGAGCATCGTTGAAACTAGACAAATCAGCATATTCTAATGCAGTATTATGGGAGCCAAAACACTTACCGGCCGATATCCCATCCATCCTGTCTTTGTTGCATTCGTTGCCAGAGCCCGGAGAGGTCTGCTGAACATCTCACAGTAGTGAGCTCGTCAACTTCGTTGAGTACAGCAATACTTGACAAAGTAGCGCGGACCGCCGATGCATCGAGGCGCGTGTCCTGCAGGTGCTGTATCGATAAGCCCAGAGCTCTGTTTAATTCTAGCTGGACAGACTCCAAATGCGTGGCACCAGCGAGTCCTCTGAACACACTGTACACCGTACTTGCAGCAGAACCGTTCATTTGAGGGGGAGACACATCCCATTGTTCCAGTTTGCGAGCAGCGTTGAGCATGGTGTCTGTCGTAGCTATTGTAGACTGACCACCTTTACGATTGAGCAGATCGTGAGTCAGACTGCTCAAGTTCATAGCACCAACAGAGCCTATGAGTCCAAGTCTGTCAGATTCATCTGCTATTCCACACTTTCGCATAGACGCGTCCATGCGAGCAGAATGCAGCATCAAGCCTTTGATTCCATCACCTTCGTGATGGACACGTGCCAGCACAGACTCCAGAGAGGGTGGTTGTTTTACACCGTAGAATGAATCAGGATCGTCCACACGGCTGTAAATCGACAGAAGTAGCTCATTTGAGGGCAGGTTTGGTTCAGGGAGAGTCACAGATGATCTTCGTGACGACTGAGTAGCAGTCTGAGGAGCTGCACCCAGCTCTGCAAGATACAGAGATGCGGTTGGCATGTTGCACTTATCAGCAACCTCTGCAGCAAGAAGATAGTCCAGCTCCAACCACTCCAGGCGATCCATTCTCGTCTTCTCGTTATGAATCTTCTGAGTGAGCAGATACAGGAGCGACTCCAACAACAGACGAGATTTTCGGTCAGTGTCTGCCTCACGAGTGCTGAAATGTGCATTGAAGGACTCTGATAGATAGACTCGGACGACCTGTTCCTTCTCGATCTCAGAACCGAGAGCAAGATGAACGATGTAAGGGAAAAGTTCTGCTGAAAACTCATCATCAGAGAGAAAAAGTCTCTCTAGCTGACCGATGAGTGGGTCATCTTTCGTCCATCGGCAGATAGAGACGGCCAAGTCCTGTACCCAGAGTGCGAAAGGCTT
>Ga0058697_10000846_pt1 | contig 12082 bp, 6 predicted proteins | sample AgamicAsMae_FD_66619 | JGI IMG/M metagenome (GOLD analysis project Ga0058697, IMG submission 66619) | Agave microbial communities from Guanajuato, Mexico - As.Ma.e | ecosystem: Host-associated > Plants > Phyllosphere > Phylloplane/Leaf | place: Guanajuato, Mexico | collected 2012-06-04
TTCGGTGGCGGCAATGATTCGTTCATGATACCAGACTTTGGGCTGTCGAATTCGTTCTTGCCGTTTGAGGATCCAGTGTTTAGGACTTCGGACTTTGGGTATCTTTAGTGAAGGTATCTCCAAGCCACTACTATCATTATTCGTCTCCTGAGTCTTCACATAAGATTGGCGTCAAACGTCTGGAATGTGGTAGTTTGCTTCGAGCTCTTTTCATGTTCAAAGATGAATTTCCAATCATTTATTCTACTTTTGTTCACGTGCCACTCGATTTGCAAAGGATAACGTCAAACCCATTGTGAACGTGATCGGTGTCCTTTTGTCTACCCGGTGAAATGCTATCAGAAAACTCCCATGTCCGTGCTTTTATGCTATTGCGAGAGTGTACATGAAATGAACGCAGCTGATGGGAGAAAAAAAACAGAAAGTGAATGCAAAACAGGCTATGAACAGAAATATCAAAAGAAGTCATCCGAGTCGAGTCGACCAGCAATCCGAAAGTTTCTGATTCATCTTTTAGTCATGAGAAGCAGATCAATCGCTGTCATAAGGGTTCGAGGCCTTTCTGGTAGATTGCTGGCGGTAAGGGTTGCTAGGGTTTCTGTTCATCTCTGATGGTTGGCGTCCAGATGTCGTTCTGCTTGCGTCCACGTAGCTTGAGCCTTGTACGTAAGCCGATGGGCTGGTGGGAAGTGCGGGCCCGGTATTGGGGATGTTGAGGTTCAGGCCTTGACCACCCTGAGCTTGGGTGCGGTATTGCTCATATTCGTCGACTTCAAGACTTGCTTCGGCTGCTTGGGCGTATCCAGAGTATGCTATCGGAGGCACTGGTTCGGAGATGGTCGGTACGCTGGGCTGAGACATGGGGTGGTTCGATGGGCGACGCTTTCCCTTGGTATTCTCTCTTTGCAGCAGGCCTCTAACCTCTTCAAGGTTCTGGGCACGGTCGTTGCTTGTGCGTTCGTCCAATGTGCTGCTGTCGTTCTCCATCCAAGGCTCCTCACGGGTTGTGTCTAGACCAGGTGCTTGCGAGTGAAGGTGGTCTACAATGGCTGCTTCCTTAGCCGAAAGACCAAGAGGACCGGTTCCGTTGTGCTTTGAGCGTGTTTGAGATGGACTCATGGCATCCTCGACCTTCTTGTTTGGTACAAGCCTAGCCTTGTCTTTAGCATCAGCAGAAGCTTCACGAGCTTCAGTAGCGTATCCGTCCGAGACTGAGACCGAGTATGTTGGATTGGCGGGTCCACCAAGTGCATCACTACCACCGCCAGGACCGTTGATAGGCACTCTGCGAAGAGACTGGACAAGCGCGCACATGAATTTGGATCGTCTGGCGGCACGTTGAGTCTCATTGGCGAAGTTGCCCTTGTGTCTGACTTCAACTCTGAGCTGCAACTTGGACATGTCGGAGGTTCCCAAGACTTCAACGTCGATATCAGGGAGGAAGTCGCGACTGTTGTCCTTGTCGCAGACGAAAGTGATGAGCTCATTCTTGAGGAGTTGAATATCTTCAAATGTAGTGTCGAAGCTAACGTCGAGGGTGAGCTGCTCCTTCATGAGCTTACTGCGACTGACGTTTTCGATCCAGAGACCGTTAAGCACGTTGTTAGGAATTTGGACGCATTTGCCAACCTCCAAACCACTGATGCGGCGGAAGACCGTGAACAACAAAGAGATATGGTCAACAGCAAAGTGATCGGCTCCGATATCAACACGATCTCCGATATCGTAAGGGTGCTTGACGAACAAGAAAATGCAGGATCCCAAGACTTCCTGGGCGGTGACGGAGAAGACGAATGACAGAGAAAGAAGAGTTGTTCCAGCGGTGGCCAGAGTGGTGGTGAAGCTGGCGTTGAGGAAGGCAATGAAGGTGAAGATGATGATGATGAAGACGATGACCATGAGCAGTCTGTCCAGAACGTTGATAGCTTGGTCGACATCGTGCATGCTGGTTCCGAGGGCCTTGCGATCACGGCTGATCTGGATGATCTGCTGGACAGCCTCGTCGAGGGAAATGTCACCGTTACAGTCCTTGTCGAGCATGATGAAAGCTTCCTCGGCTTCTTCTCTGCGGTTGTCACCAAGGACCTCGATAATATCGTCCTCATACAGGGCTTCCTTGCCCTCCATGACGAAGGACATCCACAAACGTCTGGCCAAGGCTTCGGAGGTACGTCTCTTCTCGAGAGCGCCAGTAACGATAGAGTGAGCACTGTTAGGGTTGAAGACCTGTTTTCCAGTAATCTCTTGAGCGACGTTTCCAAAGGCCGAAGTGACCTGATCACCAAATCTTCCGACGTTCTGCAACAGGCGGAACGGAGTGACTGATCCGGAGCGCTTGTGATCTGCTCCCTTCTTTCCACCAAGCATGGAGAGGTTCAATTGGTCGGCAATCATGTAATCTTCCTCGGCAAAGACTTCATAGGCAGGGAAGAGGGTTCTGGAGGCGTCGTAGAGCAAACCCAGCAGGAAGACATTACGCTTGGAGTCCTTGATGCGGGCGTTGAACTGCTTGCGGTGGTAATTGATGCTGATGAGCTGGATGAAGAATTTTTCGACCAACAGCACGAGGGTGCCAATCAGACAGGCAGCGAGAATCTGGTTCATGATCTTCATCCAGTGTGTTTGGCCCTGGTTGTGGGCGCGGCCGTATGGGTTGCGGGTCATGAGAGGCATGAAGGTGGCCAAAGATGTGATGGCCCATCCTGCCAGTGATAAGGGAATCTCGAGGGCCTTGATGATGAGAGAGTACTTGCGAGTACCCGAGCTGACGACACCGGCGACGAACTGGAAGACGAAGGGAAGGAAATGGGAGACGATCTTGGAGCCCCACAGACTCAACCACACTGGTCGAGAGTTAGCTAGAGGCAAGACGAAGGCTAGCGCGAGGACTTACCAATCTCAATCCATGTGAAGAACCAGACAATTGGCACGCCTCCGATCTTTGCGTGTGGAGCAGTAGTGGCTCCGATGATGATGGGAATGGCAATGCAGAGGGCGAGCGGAGAGACGTAGACAAAGTAGCGGGTGATGATGCTGAAGTTGAGGATCTTGTTGTAGATCCTGCCCATGCGATTGAGGGTATCCTCTTCACCATCGTAGCCAACTTGAGTGTCATTGATGTTCCTCCTGGCTCGTCGTCCGGCGATGTTGCGTGGAGGCTGGCGTGAATTGGTCTTTGTGAGGCCGAGGCCATGCGAGTTTGCGGCGAGAGGAGTATTGCTGTCATTCCTCTGAGCGGTCGAGTGGACCTCTTGCAAAGGAATGTCGATGGTTGCGTCGCCGTTGTTCATGTTGTCGTGTGGGATGGGAGAAAAGCCCTGGCGAGACAGTCGTTGCGAATTGGAGCGTCTCATAGACATGTCAATAGCGAGGTCGCCTTGGCCGGCGCGGGAGGCGTCTGTTTAAATGTCGACCAACGCCTCTGCTGTTGGTGAAACGACGACTCTGCAGGCTGGGAACGAGTCGTGTGCCTTGGCGATCTGTCGGATCTACACTCGAGAAATGAATGTGGGACCTGGAGATGGTAGACGTTCAAGATATGGGATTCGAGGAGGATTGTTTCTGTTCAAGAGCAAGAGCGAATGAAGAGGATCACAGGCCTCGAGGATAGTGATACGTGGCAAGACACGAAATAATGCTGTGTTTGTCGAAAGATGGTGGGCGTGCTTCAACAAGAAAGAAAAAGAGTGACGACCATACGCGTACCAAACCGTTGGCCAGCAGGACCCTGTCGCACGTAGCGTGCACGGTCCGCATCTGCAGGAACCTCGCGTTTCACAAAACATTTCTTCAAGCCACAGCTCTTCTGTTGTGCCGATCAAGAAACAATCAACCTTGCAACGCTCTTTCTGTTTACTCATACCCAAAAACATTTATTCTTTGCCAATTTTCTGCCTCTTAAACACAGCATGCCACGTCTGCTATACTCGCCGGTTGCGTCCAAGAATAGCATCGTGTAGCTTCAATGTGACATCATGGTTGAGCACCCCGCATCGCATTGCCCTTTTCGCTTCGAGAATCCTCCAGGTGCTCCGCTGCATCCGAGATGCTGCCACCTCATGGACCATCGCGTGTTCCGAGTCACGAGAAAAGCATTCTCACGCCCTGCTGATCAGTCAATCACCCGTATTGCTTGGTAAAGACTGACATCGTCTCGCACCAATGTCCTCCCTGAGGGCTGACAACCGACCAAGCCTCCCTCAGGTAAGGAATCAATGAATACGTGAATTCGTCGAGCATCACTTCTTCAATGCCATGCAGATGTCTAACAAAATACTCTGTGTATGTAACTTAGGAAGGCATTGGATTACCATTGCTCTCCCAAAGGCAGAGGTCTATTGTTGTGACTTCTCACATTGAGAAGGAAGCATCGAGTGCGAACACGTGCCGATGAACCTGCCATGCTGCCTGAATACCATGCGAAGAGAAGGCACGACCAGCGTCGGAGCAAGTCGTGAACTCTGCATCTGCCATCTCGCTGGACTTCTCCCATTTGCAACATCATCCATACCTTCACCACCATCCCTATTCTCCGCCTATAACACCTATCAATATGGTTCGTACCCGTGGCTCGGTCCAGAAACACTCCAAACACGAAGACACCAGACGTCAAACTCGCAGAGAGAGACTGCACCAACTTTGTCTAGATGCCGCAAACACCACCACTTCCAATCACAATTGGATGATGAATCCTCCTCTCACCATTACTTCTGACTGGCATTCAAACAGTATGCCGTGGCCGTTGTCCTAATGATACGTGATATACTTACATCATCAAGGGAACCAGTTCGAGCCCTTGATTCGTTTTGACGAACGCAAATCTACATGGTTCGCCAACCGCCATTCGAGACGCAGGAGAGCGAGGGATCACAAGAGAAAGGAGTTGGTTGAACTCCAGCTTGCTAATCTGGACGCCGAACTGTCATTTCGTTTCGACAATGTCATCAGGACGAATGACCACAACTCCAACGTCAAACTGCCGGGACTCGATTTCTCGCCCATGCAAGTGGTCAAATGGCGACCTTCAGCACTGCCTTCAGTGCCTCCACCTACCACTCATCTTCAACCTACCTCCGATACAGACTGGTCAAAGCTTGAGATCAACTTCTTTTCACCACCCACGAAGGTCTCGTATCCTCCACTTCCATCTCCACCAGTCGCTCTGATGACAGCAGCCGAACTCGGCCTTCTCACTCCGTTGTTGACACCTAAAGTGTCCTTGCCTGACCTCATGCACAACTCACGAGTCACCACGTCCATCCCGAGCGATGTGCCAATCGTGACACCATGGATCCCAGGCCCTACCGTCCTCGAAACCGTCGGTCACAACACACGTCTGCCAAGGGGTTCTTCAGAAGATGGTGACAGCACCTCACCATTCGTAGCAGCAAAACTACCATGGTTCCATGACGTTGACCCCTTCGATCTGGCTGCCCCTCTGAGTTTCGATCTTGAAACTAGCAAGGACAAGCATCTCAAGTCACAGATACCGTCGACAAGATGTACCTTGTACCACAAGGACGACTACGGTCTCGAGGAGTGCTCTTTACACTCTTCCCAGTCACTGCGTGGTTGCGAGGAAGGCAGAATGACAGGAGTAGAACATGCCGAGTCAGCCACTACCCAAGCCTACGCTCTCGGTGCCGAGTGGCTCGAGGAGCCGATTTTGGATCGGCCTTGCGATATCATCGGCGATTGGAACGATGCCCCTGTTCTTGACTGGAACGGCAAGCCTGTTGGCGATTGGAACGATAAGTCTATCGAAGATTATTCTGATGATCTTGTCATGATCGAGCACGACGCGGACACCTACGGTTGGACCTTCTTGTCCGAAAGCAGAGCTTTGAGTAACTGCCTCTCGACTCTGAGCTCGGCGTTCTCGAGCATGGAAGTTCTTCCATTGCCACTGAGAGACTCATTCATGGAGGAGACATCTGCCTATGAAGGGCATGTTCGTGAGTTGGCTGAGAACGAGGTAAAAATGCGCAGAATTTCCAAGTCGGCTTGGGATTCAGAATCTGACTTTTTGATTCCTGCTTTCTTCTAGGAGGGAGACAAGACTCTGAGCGAGGAAGTGTTTGACAATGCGGTGTTCTCAGTGCACCCGATACCATCTGAGGATGACTATGGCTGGGACTGGTAATAGCGGGAACATGTGCCAGTCGATATTGACAGTGCACTATCTATCTGAGTATGAGTAGATCCAAATTGGACAGACCCTACGTCTCCATGCTTTTACTTGACAAAATGGTCACTTGTGAAGCGTGACTTGATCAGCTCGACTCTCCTTATTCGTTTGGGTTGTGGTGTAGCACCGTTGGGGCGAGTCGTTTGTTCGAACAAGAAGATTTGGATTACCATTACTAAAGCGAGCAAGTCGCGAAAACGACAATCATTAAAAGGCATCAATCATGATCAAATAGCCATCTCCTTGGCAGCAGCAGCATCAGCAACAGCATCTCCAGAAGCCTGCTGTTCATATGACGGCGTGACGCTGTTTTCCTCCAACTCAGGCCCGTTGCCACCATACGCCTTCCCGACCCCATCACCCAGATACTTGTGCAACTCCTCACCATAGCTCATCCACTGCATCTTGGCCACCGTCTCCTTAGCCATAAACACCTGCATGGCTCCAAACATCCATTGCATGACCAACGGCACATTGACAAAGTACTTTACGCTCAGCGTTTCTGGGTAATGGGCGGTGAAGAGCTTGATCGCTGCTTGAGAGGCGGCTTTTACTTCTGGCGGTTGACGGAGGAAGGAGACGCGCAGGTAGTCGTGGATTTGGAAGGCGAGGTGGGGGTCGGGGCCTTTGGCGTAGTCGGGGATTGGAGTGGAGGTTGTTGAGAGGGAGAGGGAGGAGATTGTCAACTCCATTAGGGCGACGCGCCAGCGGATGAATCTAGTTCGGGTTTGTCAGCTCGAGTTTGTCCCTGCTAGGTCACTCTCTAGGCCTCGTTGTGGTGGTTGTCTTTTGCTTACTCGTCTAGATCGCCAAATGTCTTTTTCGTATCTTTTACCGCGCCGTAGATGTTGAAAGTAGCGATATCCCCGTCGTTGGGACTGCCGGGTACATTTTTGAGGCGTGTAACATATCCCAAGCCTTGGAATTTCGTCTTGTCAAACACTTGCTTCATGACTTCTAAAGGCTTGAATTCTTTGCGCCATTTCAGTGCTCCTAGCAATTGTTCGCTTGCTTTGTTGACTTGGCCTTGGTTTGCGCGGAGGAATTTTTGGAGGATGAGGAGGGTGCTGAAGGGTGCGGGTTTTCCTCTGTTTTGTTTGGAGTCTGCAGTTAGCTCATTCCTTTGTGATGATGGTAGGAGGAGGAGGAGGTGGTGGTGAGCGTACTCTTCAGCAGGGGCCGACAGCTCTACTCCATACATCTCAGCATATCCGGCCTCTGCGATCAGCTCGCCCAGCTTCGCAGACATTTTGAGCAACGCATGGCCTTCGGGCAGATTATCCCAGTCCGAGCCTGACTTTTGGATTGCGGCGTTTACTTTGGCATTGAGCTCTGCTGCATTGACCTCTGGAGATTATGTGAGCTTGCTTGTTCGTGCAAATGTCAAGCTAGGAGAAAACATACTGTTGGCATCTGAACTCAGCAGTGTACTGTTCATTGTTTTTTTGCTTTTACTCGGGTGTTTTTTGAGATTCAGGTTGCGACGACGCGATTGATAAGATGTGACGCGTTGAGAGCGGCTCGGGTGTCGGAAAGCTCACGTTGATGTCTCGTGAGAAGCACGTGTCAACTATCTTTGTGAAGTATATATACGATATCAAAGTGAAAACCTTCAACAACATCCGATATGGTCTAGTGGCTAGGATTTCTCGCTCTCAAACCGTTTCTTACCCAAAGGAACAACTAGGTCCGAGGAGGCCGGGGTTCAATTCCCCGTGTCGGAATATTTTTTTTTTGGCTCTTGTTATTGCAAGGTGTACTCCTTGATCATAAGAACACAGCAAGGCTCGGAACCTAGGGCTTCTTTTTTTGACCCAATTCTGCAACTCTTGAATGTCCCATTAAGCCACTTGTTATGCAGTGACAAGTAGATAAACTGCTTATCTTAGAGTGCGATGTCGATTCATGCGCAAGCAAGCCCGGTTTCCAAGCTTCGAGCTGATCGATTGATATTTCCGCCAATATCGGCCACATGCTCTTTAAATGCCCTGACGTGCCCCTATAAACAGAAAGGAACTTATTGCGCTCTCAATGAGACTACCTCAACCCCCAAAAGCAATGTCTATGGAGAGAAAACGAGAGTTTTCATCTCGAAGAAGTTGCCGAGACTGCGACCCTGACTCGATGAGATCAGATTTGCCCAAGATTTTTCGAGAAGAAGGCTCACGAGTTACCAACGAAGATGATATGTGGATATTCGCTTCAGCCAAATAGGATAGTCGTATAATTTGTTACAGCGTATAAAAGCCTTGGCCTTCCATGTATGAACACCCCTCTCTGTATGTTTCCAATACCTGACTGTCTACACCAAGCAAGTCACTTTTGTCCTGTTCTACCCAACCAAAACTCCTTTCCTCCTATAAGAAAGACTCTATAAGAATGCACACCATCCAATGTACATCTGACACAAGTTCCACGGATCTGTAGCCTGTCCAATCAATGCGTTTACATGTCCCTCCACACTCAACGGCACAGTCTCTCCCCTAAGGAATCCCTTGAGCTTTCCACTGACCGAATCCAGAACTTCCTGCGGAGTCTCTGGCACTCCCACGGTAGTCCTCTTCTTCTTGCCGATAAAATCTGTCGTAGGATCGTGCAAGAACGTCTCCAAGATATTCATCAACGTATCCTGGTGCTGACGGAGCAGACCCAATGTCAATTCGGCCGACTTGCGGAAAGGTCCTTCGTATCCATACGCTCCCATTGCCGCAATCATGTTGTGTGTCAGGCGGAAAGGAACGAGTTCTGGTTTCTCGAACGTGAGTCCCTTGTCGAACAGACAGTTAAAGTCGACATGGAACACGCCGCCAGTGTCTTCTTGTAGCAAGATGTTCTCTCCGTGGCGGTCACCAAGGCCGAGTACATGTCCTACCATGGACATGACGGCTGCCGAGCGGGCGTATCTCAGTCGAGCAGCGAACCAAGAGTCAGGCTCAGGAAACATTTCGGCAAACCACTCATGCAGGATCGAGGGGAACACCTTCAACACCTTCTCGGTGAAGATATCCACGTTGGCCGGATTAGCGCTTGCCTCACCGAGGAAAACTCGCAATTCGTTGTAGTTGGGCTGAACACCCTTTCGCTGGTACAGCTTGAGAAGAATATCGCGTAGAGGCTTGATACCTTCCACCCACTCGATGGTGCCGGACTCCTCACTCAACGGCGTCACTCCATACGTTTTGATGTATAGTCGTCGTTTGCTCGACTCCGTGTCTCGTTTCAGTGCTCTGTTGATCATCGTGTTGAACTCCATCAGACGTTGATCTTTTCTCAGATCATCCTTTGGCTTGCACAAGAGTCCATATTGTTTTCCATCCGAGCCTCTCACTGTCAACTTTCGTGGTCGCTGAAGAGAGTTGAGCACCAAAACTTCGTCACTGAAGCTTTGTATGGTGATACGCTCCTGGGCGAATGCCACAAACTTCCGAATATGGAATGCATCTTGTACGACTGGAGCATTCGCTGTCAAGGTAGACTCCAAGGGTATGACGAGAGGATTAGGTGCTAACTTGTGGTTGAAGTTCAAATCCTTGGACAGACTGACGTTCGCCGACCGTGTTTCAATATGAATTTCACAAGCTTGTAGCAGACCATCCGAGAGTTTTTGACCATGCGTTATCATCACGCGCAAGTCAAGACCGGCTGATTCATTCTTGGGCCTGTTCTTCGGGTCTTTCAGCTTGTTGATGATAGCCACGCCGCGACTTGCTCTGTCTGGTGCAGAGGCCTTGCAAACCGCTAGCACGAACCAAAGTGCTTGGCTAGGATGGGCCGTAACAATCTTTTGGATGATGGTTGACAGAACTTCGTAAACCTTAGTGTTTGGATGAGTGATACGTGAAATCATCTGAGGTAGAGCGTTGTAGAAAATGTACGGAGGTATTCTGTCGAAGTACTTTTTCATCTGCTTGTGGATTGCATCGAGCCAGGAAGAACGTTTGGCCATCACTTCGCTTTGTGCGTCGTTTCGGGTCTTCTGCATACAATCCATACCTAGATCCAGCCAGAGCGTGATGATCTTTGGGATTGTTTGGTACCAGTATTTCGAGCCGAATGGTACGGATCGCAAGTAGTTTTCAATAACCAGCTTAGTCAGTTCTCCAGAGACGAACGGATCAGACTGCTTATGAGCAGGAAGAGTTTTAGAAGCATCCAGAAGCATGTTGTAGTGTTTTCCTAAATAGTAGTGACCCTTCTCCCATCTTGAGTAATGCCTAGCGGCATATTGATATTTGACTACAACTTTGGTCGCCTGCGTCTGTCCAGAAGCATCCAGCCATTTAGCTAGCAGCAGATGCGCCCTCGCAGAGAGCATGTTCTGCTTCTGCTGTGCTTCATCGGAATTACTGGTGTCAATCGCCTTCTGGTCATGGGTAGCGAATGTGTTGGACGCAATAGCACCTTCAAGACTTCGAATAGCTTGTCTGTGCTGATCATCTTTCCAAAGCAGTCTAGCATGCTCTATTTTTGCTGCATCGTCTCCGCAATTGAACGCATTGAGTACAGCGTAATGCGCGACAGTTGAAACGTTGGTCTTTCTGGCAAGGCGAGCTGTCGTGAGCCAGGAGCTGCCAATACTAACTTTCGAAAAGTCAACACTCGACAGCCGCATGACTGCACGGCGAATACCAAGTAGGTACTGCTTGTCAGAGATATATGACCCGACCACGGCCAACCTCTTATCCATGACGGCAAGGATGGATGACGCGGCTGAGTCCTGAGCGACGGGAACATGGACTGCTCCACTGAGTGCACCTATCTCATAAACGATATGGAGTTTCAGGAGAACGTCATGGCAAGCCTGGAGTGAGCTTGCAGAGACAGAAGTGATGCCCTTGACTACGGTATTGCGGAGGTCGTTGACCATGGTCGACACTGCATCTTGGTTCTTCTCTTGCATAGCGAGAAGTACTCTGGCAACTCCCACATTGAAGTCGGTCTGGCTTTCTTCCGAAAGATCGCAAAGGGCATCCTTGAGAGTGTCAAATCTCTCTGTCGTCCAGCACGCCTCTGTGATATACGACAAGAGTGTATTCTTTCCGCCCTGACTCGAATTTCCATTGTAGAATGATGCGTATCGCAAGACTTGATCGTATTGACCAGATTCCCTGAGACAGCTCAGGAGATCGATTTGGCGGCTGGTATTCGAAGGCTCTTTGACTAACTCGAATTCGTACCAACTCTGTGCAGCTGACCACCTTCCCGTTCTTTGATGTTGGAAAGCTTGTTGCTCTGGACTTAAGATGTTGAGATGCGCCGATATCCCATCAAGGCCATCGGGCTCATCGATCTGAGAATATATCGAGTGCAACCGTTGGAACATCGCGTCGTGTTCTTTGGCGTCTTGGTTCGTTTGTCTCTGGGACTCGCTCCGGATGTAGCTCTCCCAATGAAACAGAGCGCGAGCATATGAGCCACACTCCATAGCACGTTGAGCAATGATGTCCGCAGGTATCGACCTTATGATACTCTCAACACTTTCAATCTGACCGACATCCTTGACCTCCTCCAGTTCCGAAGGAGGATGGCCAGCTCGCAAAGCTGCCGTTCGATACGCAGCCATCGTTCGTTTCTTCTCTTGTAACCATTTCGACATGTAGTCCAGTACGGCAAAGACGTTCTCACTGCATTGCCGAAGCGCTTCCTTCTCGGACTCAACAATCGATTCGGTCGACAAGACTGTCAGCATTTCGACCCCAATATCTTTGGCCTCCTGCACAGTACCGCCGAGAACAATGTTGAGTGCCACATAAGGGAGCAGAAAGCTGGCAATCGAGATATCATGCCGGGTGATGATGCGAGCCAGGATGGGAAATACCATCTCTGCGTTGTCACCTTTGCCTCTCCACAACATATCGTATGCCCATTCGCGAAGCCATGTGCTGTGACGTTTCT
>Ga0058697_10000848_pt1 | contig 12069 bp, 7 predicted proteins | sample AgamicAsMae_FD_66619 | JGI IMG/M metagenome (GOLD analysis project Ga0058697, IMG submission 66619) | Agave microbial communities from Guanajuato, Mexico - As.Ma.e | ecosystem: Host-associated > Plants > Phyllosphere > Phylloplane/Leaf | place: Guanajuato, Mexico | collected 2012-06-04
CGTCCTTTGTTGCATCCACTTCAGGTCTGACTTGTGGCTCGCCTTCAGCTTCTTCGGGCTGAGCATTTTCGTACTCGAGCAAACCCTCCCTAACAGCAGCCTCAACCATGGTCAAAACGTTCTCGTATGCCACAATGTCGCCAGCACGACAACGGGCGAGAGCGTCTCGGACATTTGTGTGTTTAGAAACCAACGGCCGGAGCATGTGGAAGAGGTGAGCCTGCATCGGCGTGAGGTTGGGATTCGTACATTGCTTGTTCTTCTTGCGGCCTTCGCCCGTGTTCTGCTTTTGCTTCTTGGAAGGCTGTTGGCCATTCGGCTCGTCTCCTGCCTCAGTCTCTGGAGCCTCGTCCTCGGCAGGTCGCTTTTGACCAACAGCGTTTTCGGGTACTGCCTCGTGAGTAGTTGTATCGCTCGGGACATCGTCATGACCAGGCAGGAACAAGGGTTTACGTGTCGGCGGGTCCTGACCAAGCACATATCTGTGAATAATGTCCATGTAGCGTCTGAGCACAGCGTCCATACGGTATCCACCTCTGCCATCTTTACCTCTCCAGTACTCTCGTCCTTCTTGACCGGCAGGTGGAGGGAGGGCAAAGACCGAGGGGTCGTAGAGGTTTCCCTCGGCGCTCATGACACCATCGGCACCAGTGGCCTCGAGGCAGGCAGGGATATCTTCGTGACGTAGGATGTTTCCATTGGCGAACATGACAGTGTCGGCAGGAAGGTTGTCTCTCAGATAACGCAAAACAGTCCAGTCGGCCAAGCCTGTGTTGTGTCCCTTCTGGTGGCGCTGGCGGCCGTGAACGGTGATGATGCTAGCACCTGCAGACAGAACCATTTTTGCATAGTCCAGAGTCTTTTCGGGCGTGTCGAGGATGCGAATCTTGGCGGTGACTGGGATGTCGAGATTGAGGTGGAGGTTGTTGATGAGTCTGAAGATAAGGTCTTGATCCTCCTGCAGGAAGGAACCGTAGTGACCTTTGCGAGCGATGCCCTGAGGACAGCCGAGGTTCAGATCGACGGCATCGCAGAAGGGTTGGACATGGCGAGCGGCGGCGAGCAGGTCGTCGGGGTCGTTGGCGCAGAATTGGACGAACAGGGGACGATCGGTCTCGTGGTTGCCGTCGAGATGGTGGTCCTTTGGGTCGAATTGAGACTCGTGGAAGGGGACGGGAGCTTCGGGCATGGACGTCTTCAATGGCTGGAAGTGGGTTTCGCGGTATTTGGCATTCTCATGGAATAGACGGGCGTGGAACATGGGCGTGTAGGCAAGCAACTGCTTGTTCTGGTCGGCCGGGAGGAAGGAGCGCGTCAACAAGCGCCACGCCTGTCTGTTTTGTCAGCGCTGCACCTCTGCAGTCGGTCGACATGTGTGCGACGTACAAACTCGCTCTGCTCGACCATGGGCGCGAGGATCAGCTTGGGCCTGCCGATGCTCTCGTAGAAAGCCCGCCCATGCAGCTTCGGTGCCTTGGTCGACTGGCTCATCCTTGACAATTGCGTCTTGGTCGTGTGTATAGAAGAAGTGGGCAGAGTGCGCAGTGCTGCTAGCCGTGACAGTCCTGTCTTGAACATGAGCAACTCGACTGTTTTTGCTACGAGCATTCGCCCTTGCCCCGATCGCAAAATTTCCCCCACATGCGAACCACGAGCGGCTCTGCACCGACGCCACACCCGTCCGACTCTCGAACCTTAAGTCAGCCCTACCATCAGGGTATCGCTATCTCTGCCCATCTGGGTTATTGGTAGTAATGTAGCATGGACTTTGTGTACTTTCAATAGAAGTTTACCCGCTGGGCAGAGTCCGGATACTGATACTCTCTCTTGAGTATGAAACTATCCTTGACATCACGGCTTCCAATTAGGATCATCCTCGCCAGTCAAATCAGGTCTGATGTCTCCACCCTCCAACCAAGTCTTGATCCTGCCATACAACACATCTTTCTCTGGACCATGTGCATTCAAATTCATCTTAGGCGGCTGGCTGATCTTGTTCTCCGCCCAAGCCAGATACTTGTACCCGCTTGGGTACTGCTTGACCTCATCTTCAGGGATACTGTAGATCTTCTCCGGGTTCACTGGCGAGAACTTGTCCTTGTCAAACAGCAGTGTGTAGAAGACAACCCCCCATCTGTTTCCTCTCTTCTCGACGAAGAAGAAGAACCGACAGTCAGCGTCGTTATCCATTTCGATGTCGTCAAAGGTGAAGCGGCAAGTGATTGTGATTTTCATCTTGCACACTGCACGCGTGAGGTCCGTGTTCATATCGACTTGAGAGCCAATGATGCGATGCAGGATATACATGAACTTGGAGCCTTTCTCAAATCCAGCTTTCGAGGCTTTGATGAACTCGTCAATGCTGCCTTGCTTCCAACTTGTAGCGATGTACGCATCGTCAAAGAACATTGAGCGGTAGTTCTCCCATCTGTGACTTCTGGTAAGCATCGAGTACTAATACACTCGCGACCAAGATGCATACTCTGCTGCGTCTCTGTACACGCCCCAGCCTTCACAGAGCTCACGAATCTTCATTCGCTCGATTACTTCTTTATCCAGATCATGCCCCTTGGCGTTGTTGCGGACAGCATCCTTCGGGTATGTGTCAAGTGGAGGCTGCTCTGTATGATATGGGTCGTTAGGGTTCTTGCTCTTATCTTCAGGCATGATGAACAACGGGAGGTATATGGTTTGGAGATTTCAGATCATGACAGGGGCACCAGATGGTCTTTTAATAGTCCGAAGTGCTCTCGGCAGTTGTCCTGTGGTGATCATGATGATGTATGCATCACCTACGAGCCTCCTCATGCGGAGACTCCTCCTTCAAGCTTTCCTACTGAACATCTCAATGCATCTCTCGCGAGCTCAAAACCTCTTGGCGATACCTTTCACAAGGATAAGCGATGGTATTCACAGATGATGTTGCGTCGCGATTGAACCATCCGGGTTGTCATTGGCAAAACACCGCTGCTGCACCATGACGTATTCAAGAATTTGCTCATCTTGCAGTTTCCATCTTTCCTCCACCACTTGAACGCCATTTCGTACTATTATCTGCATTATAGATTAAAAGATGTATATACTTGGAAACATACGGTCAGCAAGTTTTGGCGGTCAAGATGTCCCTCGCCTTGATGTGTTACCTTTTCTTTCTCCGTGCGAACCATCGCAAGTGTCAGCGACTTCTGTCTTGTGCTAACATACTTTGATACACTTGGCTCTCGAAATACCAGACTTGGAGTAAAGACAAGCATGTCGTAAATGTAGAGTGCACATGATTTACTAACCACTGTTTCCCTAGTCGAACACCCTATCTCCGATCAGCCCAAACCACTATCGTCAGAACCGAGAGGCAGCAGCAATGTTGCGTACATTGTGCTATCGAATCAGTATAACCATACTCAACATCTTCTTTCCACCCCTCGCCGTGGGACTCCTCGACAACTTCAGCACCGATTGCCTCGTCAACAGCATACTCTTTGTCTGTGGTGTGTTGCCTTCACATATCCACGGGTTCTACATAAGCTGCGTGTACTTCTCGCGTAGACACAAGGTGCGGAGAGGGATATACCCTGGCGGACGCAAATCGTTCATCTACACGGACACTATCTTGAACGGAGGTGTAAGCAACGCGGAGGTGAGACGGTTGGCGGAGGGAGACAGAACGAAGAGCAGAAGAGCAAAGAGTCCGAGGGGCTGATATGAGAGAGAGAGAGATGGCGATCATAGAATATAGAGAGAAATTGCACACATGATATGACAACAACAAAAGGGCAACCAGAGGTGTCAAAGACAAGTGTAGGTTTGTAGGGTACGAAACGATCGGTTGCTTAGGAATCTACGAACAGAGATGAAGCCTCCAAGGAGAGAAGCTGAGATGGACTGTTGACCTGAGTGAGCCGAGTAAGGAAATATGAGAGAGTTTCGCGTAAGAAGCAGAAGCCCCAAAACAAGAACGCCAGAGTAATGCTGCGCTGGAAGAAAACGAGAGCGGGATACGAAAATGAGCAACGAGGGCGAGGTTGTGGGTTACTCCATCTCTTCGTCGGTGAGATCTTGGTGGCGGGCAAGGACGTTGCGCTTGAACTCGTCCATGTTGGTATCCCAGAGCTCGGCGGCTTGGCCGTTGAGGGGAGAGGCGCTGAGAGGAGAGTCAGTGGGGTGTCTGGGTCTTGACTAGGAAGGAGGCTCACTTGTTGGGCTCGCCGAGCAAGCTCTGCAGGGACAGCAGGACGGAGCTGACGTTCAAGACAGCACTCCACTTGTCCTTGAGAATGTCGAGGCAGATGCGACCCTTCATGTCGACATTGGGGTGGTAGATGGGAGTGGTGAAGTGGACCTCCGGGGGCACATATGGGTAGCGGGCAGGGAAGTTGAAGCGCAGCTTGAGTGTGAGACCCGAGTAGGGCGTGTCGGCGGGACCGACGATGGTGCCGTCCCAGGCAGTGAGGTCGCCGTTATGCGGGAAGGCACTGACGCCGGGCGCCGGCGATGTCATCAGTGTCATGAGCTCGCCTTGCAGACTGTGTCTTTGGTCAGTCGATTGCTAGGTACCCTTGGCTGAACGACAAACCGCTTGATGACATTGCCATTGTCCTTGGCCTTGGATGGGCTGGCGGGTGCCTTGGATGCTGCAGCGACGGTGGCCATGTTGATTGTCTTGCTGATGGGGAGACTCGACGGCTCTTGTGAAGGAAAAGGCAGTGCGGGCACGCGGAGAGTAGAGATGCGAGAGAGGAGGTTGTGATGGAGAGGGATGGGACGACTTTTGGCTATGGGTCAAGAAAAATCAAGCACGCTGCTCCTGTATAATGTTATCGTCTCAATCTCTATTCCCGCAATAATGCACAAAGAGACCCCACGTAAACAACCGTTGCCGGGGTTCTGGCGCGTCTTCTTCGTGTCGCATTCCACGCGTCATTCACTTCTGAAACAAAAACACTCTAGCCTTGTCACAGTCCTTCATAATACTGCATAACTTAACTTCTATTCATCCTTGTCCATCTGTAGCCACCCATCATCTGTAGAGCCATCTCATCCGCTGTTGCTGTTCCTCTGACGGTCGACGTCTTTGTCCAGACTCATGCTCTCGCTAATAGATGCAACCACAACAGTAGTGCTTCTCCCGACTGACTTGCTTCCCTTATGAGACATGCCCGATCCTTACAGAACCTGTTCGAAAGTCAGAATGGCTTCAACATAATCTTGCGTGTCAAACACTCACATCTGCGATGTTCTGACGCACGATGATACTCTTCTGCCTGTCGTTGCGGCTGACGCGATAGTAGTAGTCTGTGTAGTCGGCACAGTTCATGTATCTCAAAAACTCTTCGTCGTGCGTGATGACGATTAGCTGGAAGTTCGACTGTTGTCTTCTGATGCGAATAATCTCCGACAGAGACTCTGCCAGCGAGCGGATATTGTCACGGTCAAGATTGGTCGTAGGTTCGTCCAAAGCGATAAGACCACAGTTGACTCCGAAACACTCTGCCAGGGCTAGGCGAATGATGATGGATGCAAGCACCTTCTGACCTGCCGAGCAACGACCACGCATGTCCATCTCTGCATCTTGTTTGCACATGACCACTCGGTAGTTGTAGTTCTTGTTGCCCTTCACGTTGTCGTTGTCGGAGCGAATCAGGATCGAGTCGACGTCAGTGCCGCGATAAGTCTTCTTCCAAAGCTCCTCGATAATGCGGTTGATCTCCTCCATCTTCAGAGCGTGGTATCTCATGATTGCCTTGTCGAGCGCACCACCATACCGGCCGAGATCTTCGACGGCCGCCTTTGTCGTCTCGACCTTGACGTGTGCTTCCTTGTACTTGTAGGCTGCGTCCTTGTAGTCTTGTTCCCAGTCCCGCATAAGCTGTTGCAGCTGGTCGTCTTTGCTTTTGAGCTGACCCATGATCGAGGCTTGCTCAGCTGTGAGCTTGTTGCGCGTCATCTCCCAGCGGTTACCTTCGCGCTCGTGAGTAGCCTTCTCCTCTTCAGCGTTGTGTGTCTCAAGCTCCCTTATCTCGGCACCTATGGCGTCCACGGCAGCAAGATCACGACGGTACTCTTGGTTGTCTGCAATCTGGCGCTTCGTCTCCTCGACGTTCTGAAGATTGTTCTCGAATTCCTTGACCTGTTTAGTAATGGTCTGCATATCCTTTTCCAGACGTTCGATGTCGTGCTTCATGACCTCAATGCCACTCTTGGCTTGTTCCAGCTGAGCGGGGCCATCTCGCTGGATGTAGCCGCTGATCTCTCGCTCAGCCATTTGCAGCTTGTTCATACTGTCATTCATAGCGGCTGTTTCTTCACGAAGCTGCTTGTCTTTTTCTGTTCCACGACGAGAAATGTCATCATACTTTGATTGGGCTTGTGACATCTCGGGCACAAGGTCAGCAAGCTCACGCTCAAACGACCGCTGAGAACTGATGAGCTCGTCGTTCTGCACCTTGAGCTCATGGATCTGCTTCTCGAGAGACGTCTTCTCCTTGAGATGATGAATGGCAATACTGAGCTTGGCCCTGACATCGCGAAGCTCGAGCTCAAGCGCGTTGATTGTGCTACGAGCACCATCGCGCTCGCCAACAATTTTTGTTAATGAGACCTTGGATCCACGAGACTGTTCATTGACTGACTTGATATCGTCTTGAATCGTCTCAATGCTTCGAGCAAGACCTTGGCTCTTTTGCTTGGTAGCCAACTCTTCAATCTGCGTCTCGAAGTTGACGACTTCTTGGGCGTACTTGACAATGTTCTGAACAGTTTTGGACAGGCTCTCGACTTCCTGCTTGGCTGCTTTGCGCTCGCTGACAACTCGATCTTCTTCCTCGACGTCGCTTGTGAGAGAAGATACACGGGTCTTCAAGCGGTCTTCTTCCTGTTCAAGGTTAGGAATGTCCTTGCTCTTGAGGCGTTCCCAGTTGTCATAAGTCGAGCTGATCGCGCGGACCTCTTGCAGGTAGTTTTCAGTGTCTCGAAGCTCTTCAATTGCGCGGCCAGCCTCGGCTTTGTTGATCTCCATACCGAGAAGGTTGACCAGCTTCTCAAGCCCGGCGCGATCCTTTTCGTAGCCACGACGGCACATGAGACAACATTTGTTCTCTCGAGCAGCTCTCGTCGCACTCTCATAGTACTTCTTGAGATGGCCAGCATACTCGCTTGAACTCTTGCGATCATCGCGCTCTGCTTCGGTTTCTTCGAGAACTCTTTGGTATTCGGAAGGATCCGTTTCAATGACGTTCTGGATGGTCTTGTGGCTGGCGTCCAGTTCTCGTCTGCGTGCAACAAGATCGGTCTTCGTCTGCTTGAGACGATATTCGAGTTGCTCGAGCTCACGGGCTTGACCATCACGCTGACGCTCAGCTTCTGCCACCGATTTGTTGCTGCTGCTGAGGGCACTCTGGAAATCGTTGTCGAGCGACGTGGCCTGCCACCCGCCACCAACAATGCTGTCAATCTTGGATCCATGAGTTTTGATCATGATATCGAGACTGTGCTGGCGATCCACGATCTCTTTTCGTAGGAACTCTAGACGTGCTGAGTCTCCTGCCTGCTTGGTGGAATGACCAAGCTCCAAGTCCAGCTTCTCCTTTTGATCGTCCAGACGGCGCAAAACGGCGTCAGTCTCGTTGATTTGCTTGTCCCAGTCCTTTGTCTCGAAATCAGATTTGGCTGCTTGCAACTTGCTTTCAGTGTCTTCGACCGAGGACTCAAGCATGGTTTTGGACCCTTCATCGACCTCGATTTTGTTTAGATCGGTCTGAAACCCACCAATGCGACCCTGGTTGGCCGCATGAGTGGCTTTGGCGTTCTCTTTCTTCTGGTTGAGTGTAGACTTTTGCTCACTGATACGGTTCAGGATACCTTGAGCGCGTTGCAGCTCTTGTTGTGTCTCGCGTCTGGTTCGTTCAAATGTGGCGTTCTGCTCCTTTGCCATACGACTGATGCGATCAACAAATTCACGAGCCTTTTCGTCATCAACCTCGAGGTCGTAACCACGAAGGTTGTGCTGGCGAGCAGTCTGCTTGACCAGTTGTGCTCTGTGATCGAGTTGGCGATCGTGGTTTTTTTGGTCAGATTCCAATGAGCCGACTTGACGTTCCTTCATGCTGAGCTTTTCACGATTACTCATCAGTTCCCGACTAAGTTGTTGATACCGGCGCTTTTCCTCATTGGCCTGGTCGTGCAGCTGTTGAACACGCTCCTCATACTTTTTGAGAAGGACCTGAAGTTCTTGATCCGAGTCGGTCATCTCGCGGAGGTTGCGTTTCAGTTTTTGAACGCTCTCTTGCTTAGCACGTTGCTCAATGCGTTTGCCGGTAAGTTGACCGACGATACCACCAAGGAACTTGATCTTCTCCCAGGCTGCATTGTAGTTTTGCTTAGCCTCGGTAATCTTGGTGCCCATGTCTTCGCATTTGGTTCGCATCGTTTCAATCTCCTCGAAAAGTTCTTCGGACCGCTTCTGGGCCTTCTCGCCCTTGTCCTTGTCTTCTTTGGCGTGTTGCTCGATGATTTTGTACTTTGCAAGCTCCTCCGTCTGCTTCTTCTTCATGATCTTGATGTTGTCAATGGCTTTGGTGTACTTCATAGCTTCGAAGATCGCGTCAAAGCGGTCTTTCAATTTGCCAGGCTCACTGAGCGGCCACAGACTCTCATCTTGGTGGCAGAAGATAACGGAGTCCAGGACAGCCTTGCTCACACCGAGGTACTGGGGCATGAGCTGATCAAGCTCGGCGACACGAGATGAGATGGATGTGCGCTCGCCATCTTTGATCATGAGCAGCTGGCCTTCAAGCGATTTGACTGAACGTGTGGCCTTCTTGACGGTGAGCTGCAGGCTGCGAGTCGACACCATTTTGGCTCCAGTGGTGGCCAGGAACGACATTTTGACTTGGGCAAGGACCTCTTTCTCACCACATAGCTATGCTGGGTCAGTCGAAGCAGTGTGGCCATGTCGAATCCACATACCTTGGGATCATGAATGAAGGCACCACCCTTGCTGTTTGGAGGCTGGTCTCCAGTTGTGGCATACTTGAGACACTCGATGATGGTCTTTATGTTGGTGTTAGTGTGGCTATCATGTGTGCTTCCGAAGTAAGGACTCACAGTCTTTCCAGAACCATTGTGGCCTACGATCAATGTGAGAGGTGCGAAGAACTGGATGGTCTCGCTGCGTCCGTTGTCAAAGGAACGAACTCTGTGGTACAAAATTAGTTGGCAAATGTTCAAGTGTGACTGTATGTCAGTTGCTATGCATACCCCAGGATAGAGAGTTTATCGATCTTAGCTACAGGAGGAATATCAGTGAGTGGGTCCGATCTCAGGAGACAGTCCGATTGACATACACCTGTTGGGGGAATTAGCTTCAAGAGTATTGGCCGATGCGGATCGTGGTGAACTTACATGGTGGATCAAAGCTCGGAGTAAGCTCCGGGAGAGATGATTAGAGGACGTGCAAGAGCGGGCGTGAGCAGGAGCTTTTTAAGGGGAGATGTGTGAATGTTAAGAGTTGGAGTAGTTGAAAGTGTTGAAAGTGCTGGACCAGCAGAGAAAGTGTCGCATTGAAAGAGTTGGCACTTTCGACACTTTCTTCAAGGGTTGGCAGGCAGACGCGTGTGAAGCACTGATGGCGGAAGGAGCAACCTCAAAGTGGAAGCCAGAGGGTCTTGTTGCCCAGACTTTTGTCCCGGCCTTCGCAGGGCTACACATCAGCAATTAGTGGCACGGTACATGGACATGACAGATGCACAATCGTACTGAATGTTTGCTGCGTGTTTCCAGGTGCTTCTCGAGCGCGGCTGTAAAATCCACAAGAATTCAGCGATGGTGTTTGTATGGCACAAGCATTTGCGCAATCGAGGTTAGCGATCAACGATTCGGTTTCGCTGGCCCAAATCGTTGGCCAAGGCGCGTCATCGTCAGACTTCGGTCGCAAGCAGCGACTGCGGATCGAGCAAGTCTTCCTGCATCGTAAAATTGTTTGCTCGGGCAAGGCGCGTCGCTGTGCGAGTACTCTGACTTGTTAACTAGGCCTAAAGTCTAGGGCAGAATAGGCAATGTCGTACCTGTCGTCGGTCGATGGCTCGCTAATGCCCCAAACCGTAAGTGCCTAGCAGAACAGAGTCGACTGCTTGCGAACGCCCACTGATCGTTTGTTTTGTGCATTAATAGATGACCGGGGCTGTGTCCGCATCCGACATGCTCGATTTGCAGGACCAGATTAACATGCTCCCCATGGACCTCGATCTCAACGACCCCAACCTCGATGTCTCGCTGAGCAACATTCCCTTTGCCGACCCCGGCGCCTTTGGCAACAACCTCAACTCCATGTCCTTCGCCGCTCCATCCCACCACCAACATGACGACGGCCAGTCCCAGTCCAACATGTCAGGCATCGGCGCCGGTCCCCTGCCTACTGGCTTTGGCATGGGCCCCCCTTCCAATGCCGGCAACACCTTGACCGAGTTCACCAAGCGCAGGAACTGGTCGCAGCGCGTCATCGAAGAGCTCAGAGACTTCCTGCACATCCTCACCCCTGACGGCCGCATTCTCTACGTCTCCCCCTCTGCCAAAACCCTTACCGGCTACGAACCGCGATACCTGGTCGGAAAGTTCATTGGCGAGTTCGTCCACCCCGAGGACAGCGGCATCTTCATGCGCGAGTTCAACGAGTCCATAGCTTCGGGCAACCCTTTGCGGTTCTTCTACCGCTTCAAGCGCGAGGACGGCACATATATCATCTTCGAATGTGATGGCCACCCACACATCTCGTCCGACCAAGGCGGATACGGCCATATGAGTGGCTCAGGTCAAGGTGCTATGAGTGCCTCAGGCCTTTGCCGAGGCTTCTTCATGATGGCTCGCCCCTATCCAACCAAGAACGCCGCCCTGCTCGACTCGTTCCTGGAACACAAGATGGAGAATGAGCGATTGAAGAAGAGAATCGAAGAGTTGAAAAGAGAAGAGGTCGAAGAGAACCAGCAGCAGGAAAGACAATGGCAGGAACAGTCCAGACGTGACCCATCCGAAGCTGGCCGCGTCGAGGGCTCGAGTGAGAATAGTAAGACACCAAACTACCAGGGCATGCCACCACCCGCCAAACCTCCGATATCAAACACTGCTCTCACTCGTCAAAATTTGGACAGTGCTCTGTCGGCCCAACAGCCTGACAGCATAGCAGACAAAATGTCTCGCTATGAGGGTTCAAATCACCTCGAGACTATTGAGATGCTCACTGGTTTACGCTACCGCGATGGCGAACGGAGTCATGGAATTTCAACCGGAGATACATCACCAGCACTCATTAGAGGTGATGCCGGTATCGCGATTTTGCTCGACAGGGACCGAGATGGCACCAAGGAGAAGAAAAAGAAGCTCAAAGTCGCCGAAGAATACGTATGTGCGGACTGCGGAACTCTGGACAGCCCGGAATGGCGCAAAGGTCCCAAGGGTCCCAAAACATTATGTAACGCATGCGGCCTACGGTGGGCCAAGAAAGAGAAGAAGAGAGCGGTCGGTGACAGCGGCACGAATTCGAATGCTGGTATGACTCCAGGAGGTGTACCGTCATTACTACACAAGGACAGCAGCGGAAGCAATTGAGTATAACGATTGTGACAATCAGACAGCGGGTCTTCGCTACGTCGGCGTTTGGCAGGCATGCTCGGAGCTTACGATTTACTAGCCTTTATCATTCTTCAGTGCGAGGATTTATTGACAAGATACCAGAGGGCAGGCATTAGGAGTTTTGTACTATACCAGGCATGGTTTTTATGTGTTTATTCAGACCTGTTAACTACTCTATTGGAACGGTTTTCCGGATAGTAAAAGGATTGTCCAGAATTTGTACATATGGGGTGGTCGTTTGAACTCGGGTGGAGTTTTGGCCTGCAGTCGTATTTCTTCATACATTGCATCAAACATTTCGAAAGCATGGCACACCATTTGTGAGTAAGCAATCGAAAGTCCTGTAGGAAGGCAGCAATCTTCAGCCCTGTTCGGCTCCGAGATGAATTTGTGAGGGCAAGATGAACACCGACAAGCGAAGGGCAGCTTCGCATGATCTGGTAGAGC
>Ga0058697_10000852_pt1 | contig 12037 bp, 10 predicted proteins | sample AgamicAsMae_FD_66619 | JGI IMG/M metagenome (GOLD analysis project Ga0058697, IMG submission 66619) | Agave microbial communities from Guanajuato, Mexico - As.Ma.e | ecosystem: Host-associated > Plants > Phyllosphere > Phylloplane/Leaf | place: Guanajuato, Mexico | collected 2012-06-04
CGAGGGTGAAGCAAGATGAGATGGAGATGGAGATGGAGGGAAAGCCGTCCTCAGTCGTGTTGATTGTTGACAGCCAAATCGTGCATCTCCGTTTGACGCAGGCCAGCACACGCGGAAGGATCTACAATCAAGTAGCAACTTCCCATATGCGCGGCAGCCTGCATGACATACTGCACCTTGCCGCTCGATCTCCTCCACTGGTCATATTTGACCTGTCGGAATGCACAGTCATGTTCGAAACCTGGAAAGTGACCAAGGAGAGTCAAAGTGATGTCAGCTTCCAATGGAGACTGACCCATTGCCAGACCTGCAGTGTATCACTAGTTGCAGGAAACTCAGGTATATGCTTAGGAAAGGACCTCCCGCCCCTTATCAACCAACAAACAGTGCCTGTTTATTTTGAGACTCCACCACTTTTATCCTCTGCCTCCTTCTTCTTCCTTTCGGCCTCGTCTTCAGCCTGACAGACTTCGCACGGCTTCGAGATGACATCCAACCTCTGATGGCATTCGAACTTTTGAACATGCTTTCCTCTGTTACACATTTCCTCGATGATGGCATGGCATAAGACCATCGAGTGGTCACCAAGGTGATGACACAGCGAATCACACTCATGAACACCACACCTCAACTTGACACCACAAGGCTCCAAACAGCCACCATTTGGACACCTCTCGGCAAAGTCCGCCGGTGTTTGTAGTAGCGCTGTATTCTGTGGGTGGTTCTCGCACTTGACAGGAACGCCTTGGTACATATGTCCACCGTCTTCGAGTAGTTCGAAAAGTTTCGTCCATGTTTCGCGGCCTGTGGGCGCAGCTTTGAAGGTCGAGGAGTTGCCGATGATGATCAATGCGTTACGGGCGCGGGAGAGGAGGACATTGAGGCGTTCAGGGCTATTGAGAAAACCTATGTCGCCTTCTGGGTTGCTTCTGGTTAGAGAGGCGACCACAATATCGCTCTCCTGACCTTGATAGTTGTCTGTGATGTGTGAGTTAGCTGTAGATACCACACATGTTGCACGGCACCTACCAATAGTCGAAACCTGGATCTTTGGTTTTGCTTTAGGAGCATTGGTGGAGCTTGCTACTTTTGCAGAGGTCTGGGTCGCTGCTGGTAGCTTGCTGGCAGGAGCATGAGTTACACCAGTATCAGCTCCGGCTGATGACGCCTCGAGCAGCTCTGCAAATGCGAATCGATCTGCGTCAAATGCGGCAGGCGCAGGGTCATCCTCAGCTTCTTGAGGGGAGTTCTCGACTTCCGAGCTATCCTTGATTATTCCATTCTGCTCCATCCTCTGGATATCCGAGTTACTCAAGACGGCATCGAACTCTCTGCTGAAAACTTCTTGAGACTTTTTGACTTGTCCGAGGTATGGTGTCAGAACCACGAGATCGCTGGCAGGGTAGCCCTGTTGCAGCAAGTATTTGACCGTGTTGAACGCCATCTCGGCCTCGAAGGTGTTGCGTTTAGATGCAATCAAGTTGACCGTCTCAGGATCTTCGGAAGCCGTATCTTCGGGATGTTTATGGTCGACAAAAATGACATTGTTGGAGAACCCACGCAAGTCTGGACGATTTAGTGTCTTGGGTGCATCGATGAGATCAGGATACGTTAGCTGTCTGGGCAGGTTTGATATTTCGGGTCTCATGCGATGTTGCTGGGCGAGGACTTGGTGGGGGTAGCCCTTCAACACCAGCCGTTCAAACATAGAGCGGTTGAGATCATAGCCTTCACCTTTCTCAACACTCAAATCGTAGTTGACGAATGGACGTAGTTGTTTGTGGTCGCCGATCATGATAAGCTGTTTTGCGGTTGGATTGAGTGCAGTCACAATGTGGCTCTCTAGAACTTGTCCTGTAGATAAACGGTACTGTCAGCTTATTCCTTACGTGAAACTTAATATGTTCTGATATCGGTCGTTTTGATTCAATGTCTTGAATCAGGGCTCAACACGTCACCTGGCTTGGGTGCTCTCCGTCCTGAAATACTTACCGGCTTCTTCAACAACAATAACACCTGGAGCTTCGGCTAGCACTTGTGGATACTTGGCTGCTCCGGAAGTCGTGCAGGCGATGATCCTCTTGCTCCGAATAATCTGCTCAGTGACCTGCCCATTTGCATTGCGAGCTTGGCTCAAGAGGTCGTCATGATGTTCCGCTGTTTTCAAGAAAGCCGACAGTCCACTTTTGCTAATCTCGGCCCACCAGCTGGTCGATAGCTCTCTCCTTTGCTGTAAAGATAGTTTCCAGACATCGTACTTCTTCTTTTCTGGAAAGACACCCGGGTCTTCGCCCTCGATCCAGCGTTGGAGCAGATAATGTCTGTTGGCTACTGTACCGTTTGTTGTGGTACGTGTGGTTCCGTTGCGTTCAAGGCTGATTTCGAAAGCCTGGCTGTATCTTGGATCTCCCCTCATGGCAAGACCGTCCAGATGATTGCGAAGTGCGTCCAGCGAGGTGAACTCACGATATAGATCTTCAAGTCGATGAGCTTCATCTAAGACCTGATGTTCAATGTCCTTGACGAATGACCTTGTGTCCCGACTGGAGCGTAAGGTGCTGTCAATCTTCAAGGAAGAGAGTAGTAGGGAGTGGTTGGCAGGATCTGTCCTTTCTATCCCACCCAGCCTGACGATGTCAGAGTCCTTCACGCCGACCTTTCGAATGTCTTGAATAAACTGGTCTAGAGCTTGGTTTGTATGACAGCTGATAAGATGCTTTTCGTTTGTGTTATCGAGCGAGACCTTGACTGCAAGAGCTCCAATAAACGATTTTCCAGTACCAGGCGGCCCCTGGACGAGACTCAACTTTTGTTTCAAAGCAACTACCAATGACGCTGCCTGCGAGGGATCCAGAACAACTGAACTCTTCAATTTCAAAATATCCTGTAAGTTGAGTTCTGGAGTCTCCTCAAGCTGTTTTACAATCTTCTTGACTCCTAATCGAGCAGAAGTTAGCATTTTCTTTGGTAGACAAACATGTTACAGATGTCAAGGCTACTCTACGACTTGAAGATTGAGTCGAAAGTGCTTGATGTGGCGTATGTGCTTTTGCGGACGTACCTTCGATCTTGTAGGCCTCAGACTCTTCCAGAATCTGCGAATCGTCCCAGAACAGCAGTTCGCGCTCAAAAGGGATCTCAGTGGTCTCCTGCAGCCTGCCAAGGACCGGCTCATAGGCATACCCAGCAGTGTTGAGGAGTACAAGGTCCAGATTTGTTGCATTGATCATCCTAAGCATTGCTTGCGGGATAGTTCCCCGATGATGGAAGCTAACACAAATGACGGATTTGGCGAGTAATGCTTCGTCACGCAGGATCTTGATAACGGCCACCGGTTCGCCATCTGCAACAACGAGGCCTAGAGCTCCGTCTGGCATGAATTCGATGTCCTCTTTGATAAAAGCTTTGCGCTGCTCTGAATTGAGATCCTTGAGCTCGGGTAGAGTCTCCGAGCATTCTAGTTTCAGTGACCAGGGATGTTGTCCATTTTTTCTAGATGCATCGAGGCATGATACTCCAGTCATCTTTACTTTGAGTGTTGTTATGGTGTGAGCAACCCCTGTCTCTTTCCCGAGAGCGATTCGTACTTTTTCTTTTATCTCCTCCAGCCAGTCTTGTCTGTAGAGTCGGAATAGATTCGCCAGGTAGATGTACAGCCTTCTGGTAGGATCAGGTTCTTCGAATACTTCTGCAGCCTTCCAAATACGAGGCTTGTCGTCTGACATAACTTCTTGCAAAGTAGGAAAGATACCGATGTCTTGGAAGTTTTGAAAATCGTTGTCATGCCGTGGCTGGAAGGTGTGTCGATCTTTTCGGGCCTTCGCAGCCTGATGCAGAGCATAAACTCGCTGAATTCTCTGGCCGAGATCGCGAGTATTGCCGTAGGTTGAGTCTGCCAGTATACTCTGCACCAGAGGATCTTTGGCGATCATCAGATCAAGAGGCCTGACATTGCGTGTGTTGGTGAGTAACTTCAGAAGGAACCATGCAAAGCATTGCGTGGATTTGTGGTCAACAAGTTCATACTTGACATGAGAATGGTAGTTTTTCCAGAACTTGGATCCTGGTGGGTCGACTATAGACTGCAAAGTACTTCTGAGATAGAAACCATTACTAGCAGACTGGAGAGCCGGATATTGGAGCCAGGTGATCACAGGTTGTAGAACCTCATCAATGTACTCGGGAGTAGCATCGATATTGAATGCGCGGTTGAGACACCTGAGACCATTCCGACTAGCCAGAATCACCTCGACGACAGCAATTGGATTATCCCTTTGGTTCAAGGTTGTTGACAAGAACGCTTGTGCATCTTGGACAGAAGATACTGTGAATTTCCCCTGCAAAGCTCTTTGGAACAGTGTCGGCTTGGTAGCAGATTTGCGATTGCCACGATCCGAAGAATGACGCACGAAATGTCGGGTCAAGGTCGTGGTTGGAGCATATCGAGGTCGAAACATGATCTGTAATCAGGCCATGAGAGAACGATGCTGTGTGTTTGCAAAATATGAGTTATCAATCTGGATGGTTAACAGCAGTGTCGAAACCTCAAGTGGAGCCTAATATGCAAGTCTGCGGCACAGCTGCTCCAGGCTTCATTGTAACACAAGGTTGGAGACAAACAAAAGCCATCAAGACGAGCCTCATCAGAATGTTCGCGTCAACCTCTCTGATTCTTTGATGGAGATGTTGAAAATAGAAGGCTGGGAAACGCGTCATTGATTGGGCAGACTTGATGGACGATTTGTGCATCTGTATCGACGATGCATAAGTTTGTGCAAGACATACTAATGCAGCAGAGCTTGGTACACGACCACAGTCGACATGACTCTCCTACCTTCTAACATATCGACCTCTTCTGGATCTAGATTTTTCCCAAATGCCGTGACCGCTCCTGTGGCTTTCTTTTGAATCGTCCAGGTCTCCAAGCCAGATATGTGTTCGATCTTCTCTTTGTCGAACGTGTGCGATTGGATGATCGACGAACCCTTCGAAGCCTTCGAAATCACGACATCGCGGAGCTCGAAGATGCAAGAGCTGCAACCCACGCACGCAATCCACGTTTCCACCCGTCGCAACCTTTCAATGCACGCCAATTGGCCAGATCTGATGAAGACTTACCAAGATGCATGGATTCTCCAGGATCTGGAGTGCACTTCCTGCCATGTGGGTGAAGGATGATGGAGCTTGTGGCTTGAAAGACGTCAGAAGATATACTTTTTGCATGCCGATGGCAACATACAACGAACCTCGTTTCGGCAGGTGAAGGTGGGTTAAGCAAGACGTAGGGCTGCTTTATACATATCGGCGCCCCATCTTCTCATTCCTTCGCATCTCTTAGCATCTCTTTTCTGCTTGAACTCAAATCAGCCTCACAGGTTTTGCCCTATTCAAGGCATTGACCAGCAGAACAATGGCAGATATCGAGAAGCATGTCAACCACGAGGGCGACTCACCAAAAGCCGCGTCGTCCATCTCCTCTGCCGACTACACCCACATCAATGAGAAGTCGCTTCTCCGCAAACTCGATTGGAGACTACTTCCCGGTGTCTCCCTCTTGTATCTGGTCTCCTTCCTCGATCGCTCCAATGTCGCCAATGCACGTCTCGATGGCTTGGTCGACGACCTTGACATGACTGGTGACGAATACCTCACTGGTCTTACTGTGTTCTTCGTCGGCTACATCTCGCTGGAAGTGGTGTGGAATCTGATACTCAAGAAGATCGGACCTAGAATTTGGCTGCCAGCTGTGACGATTGTTTGGGGTATCGTGACCACCCTGCAGGGAGTGTTGGTCAACAAAGTCGGCTTCTTCGTCATTCGAACTGCGTTGGGTATCGCTGAAGGCGCGCTGTTCCCAGGTGTAAGTCTTCGTTACCTGAACTCGGTGTGTGAGAAGCGTTGCTGATTGTCTGGCCTCAGGTTGTGTTCTATCTTTCCATGTGGTACAAAAGAGAAGAGCGGACATACAGAGTAGCACTATTTTTTTCTGCTGCTAGTTTGGCAGGAGCTTTTGGTGGTATCCTAGCCTATGGCATTGGCCACATGAGAGGCACGGCAGGTCGCAATGGCTGGGCATGGATCTTCATCATCGTACGCTCTTCTTTTCTTCATCCTCTCACGTACACTTTTTACTGATACTCTCCACAGGAAGGCATAGCTACTGTGCTCATCGGCATCGCGTCTTACTGGTTCATCGTGGACTGGCCCGCGAAGAGCACATTCCTTGCACCGGATGAAAAGGCTTTCGTGACTGCACGTCTCAGGGCTGACAGCGACGCCTCCAACAGCGAAGAGTTTGAATGGTCTGAAGTGTTCAAAGCCTTCAAAGACCCAAAGGTCTGGCTGTATTGCGCACACTTCCACACTCTGAGTCTTCCGCTATACACACTGTCTCTATTCTTGGTAAGTATCACACCTTCAGCAACATGAGGCAATACGGCTAACACAGCACCAACCAGCCCTCCATCATCAAGAGTCTAGGCTACACAGCTTCTTCCGCCCAACTCCTCACCATCCCTCCATATGCCCTAGCAACAGGTCTCACGGTCCTCTATGCCATCACCGCCGAAAGATTCCGCCGCCGCAACGTCTTCATCATGACATCCTCGCTCACTGGCATCATCGGCTACATCATCCTCATCTCCAACAAACACCCTACTCGTCACCCAGCAGTCAGCTACGTCGGCACCTTCTTCGCCGCTGCCGGAATTTACCCTTCGACCGCTCTCGCACTGTCGCTTCCTGCTATCAATGTATCAGGACAAACCAAGAGAGCCACAGCCACTGCTATGCAAATCACAATCGGCAACCTCGGCGCAGTGCTCGGTACTCAACTTTACCGAACTGAGACTGCGCCGCGATATGTGCTAGGACATTCGTTTGCGCTGGCATATCTGAGTATGAATGTCTGTGTTGCGGGATTGACTTGGTGGAAGCTGAACAAAGACAACAAGAAGAAAGAAGGATTGGAGGCGGAAGTGCAGCACAGCGAGGAGCAAGGCTTCAAGGGTGATGACGATGTTAGATTTAGATTCACTGTTTAGAAAGTCAGGTGGGAGTGTAGCAGTAATTGTTCGAGAATGAAACCTCAAAGTGTTTGATGACACAGTATTGGTCGATACAATTACATAGCTTCTATGATTTCTGCATGCAACAGAAGATATCAGACAAATTTCCAACTCAGTATTTGGCCGCTACAGCTTTGCCGCCTCACCTTTCAACTTCAACCCAGTCAAGCTCTCCAGCTCCTCAACAGCCTTATCTGCCCTCCCCAACTCCACCTTGACAGTCCTCATCCCCACTTGTCTCGCCGTCCTCAGATTCGTCCCGATATCATCAAAGAAGACAATATCCCCCGCCGCAACACCCTCTGTGTCCCCTCTATCTCTCGCCAACCTATCCAAAGCATCAATCGCATGATGATAAATCTCCTCATCAGGTTTGCGCATTCCCACATGTGCCGAACTGACAAACAAATCAAAACTCCCTCGCAGTTGGCTGTGAAACTGCCCATCAGGGGTATTTGGGTCGTTGAAAGGGTGATCGGCAGGGAAAATCGAAGTATTGCTCAACGCAGCAACAATAAACCCTTTACTCTTCGCATGTTTCCGCAACTGTTGCAACGCAGGCCACATCCAAGGATCAGGCTTCCTCGACACGGTCATCATCTCCCAATACAATTTTTCCCCATCAATACTCGGTGGTTGCGGCACTTGAAACACTGCTTCCTCTGCTGCTTGTGCGGCTGACTCTTTTCTTGTTTGCTGCAGGTATTTAATGTAGAAGTTTCGCCATAGCTTTTCGTCGCGGAGATCGTGAGTGAAGGCAGAGAAGAAAGAGGCATCGAGGGGTACTTGGCCGCGTTCGAGTTTTGCCCATGCGCCGGTTTTGCCAGAGGCGGAGATTGCGGTGTTGATCCAGCCGATGGGGATGGAGTTTTGTTGTTCGTAGGCGAGGATTGCGGCGAAGGGGGATACGACCTGTTGATGGAGTTGTTAGTGTCATGGTTGAACAGAGGATAAGTATAATGGGAGACAGCTTACGCAGACACCGCCAATGTCGAACAGGAGCACTTTGGGCGGTGGAAATGACATGATTGGATTTCAATTGACTGTATTGCTACAGTAAGGTGTTGTTGAAGCTACATGTTGGAAGATTGGTTGTATACCTACAGATGAAGCCCGAGGTGTGTGAAGTCATTCTCCGCAACCTTGGTGGATTGCCGAGGCTCGTTGTTTGACAACCACAACCACATTAATCTGCTATTTTCGTCATCCAACACCATACAACCTGCAATATTGACGTGAAATGACGAGGAGACTCGAACGTAACGTGGCACTGATTGTTGGATGTACGTCTTGGTGATCCCTTCTAGCTTACAAGAACGAGTGCTGAGCACGGCATCAAACACTGAACTCTCCTGCCTCAACCCTAGCCATTGCTTCCCTTGCCTCCGCTATTATTTTTTTTTTCTGCACATATTCCCTCTTCTGGTCCTCCAAGAATTCTTCGTGCTGGGACTTATACTCAAGGTAGCTTGCGTAGTCCATCGTTTGCGCATGTTCCGAGTAAGTGATACCTTGAACTCTCAACTCCTCACGTCTTATATCCTGCTCATTAGGCGGATCCTCCTCGTAGTCACAATCCCAACCGTAGCCATCAAAACGGAGCAGGACACAAAGTCCTGCATGAACTTGCTGCTGCCCGTTCCAGAACCTTCCCTTGGCTATCGTGTACCCAGGAGGATCACCGTATTCGATGTGCCAGGATCTCAAATCATCCAGTACCAGTTTTTGTAGGTGCAAGTCGTCTCTGAGACAGCGCAGTACCATATTAGGAGTAGGGTCGAAGTCTGTGAGCCCTGAGATGGCTACATCAACCATCTCCACCACCTGCAGAGTTTCAGCGAAAGCCTGAAGGATCCTGACGATCTGAGAGCGATGCATGTAGCAGGATTTGATGCGCAAGTGGGTGATCGGAGTAGCGCAGAGAGCAGTTAACATCGGCTGTCCAAGCCATTCTAGATCAAGATGGCAATGCTCGGCCATACTCAACTCCTCAGCCATCGTAGATCTCTGCTCAAACTCGACAAGACTGCGGCTTGACAACACGCGGACATCTATGTCCCCCTGTCTGATGCAAATGTTCACATTTGCCAGAGACTGAACTTGTCCCTTGTTCAACAGAAACGAGTCTAAAGCAGCTACCATTCCCCCAAAAATCTCTTGGCCGTTGAGATCGAACTCGAAGAACACTGGACGAAAGTTGACAGCCGCACAGGCTGCTTCAATTACTCGAAGTGTTGCCTTGTTCATCTTCAGGAGTTTTACGAATGGTAGACCATCGTATTCATCACAGGAGCCGTATCCGTGAATCAAGGAATGCTGAGTCTTTCTTACACCGCTGACAACATCAATAGGCGCACTGAAACGTCCGTCATTGAAGATGCCAAGAGAGACAGAAGTTCCATGCGATGAAAGATTCGTAAGGACGCCTCTAAGCATACGAGGCAAGTGGCGAGATGCAAGAAAGGCGGCTCGCTTGGTCCAGCGCTCATGGTACATCTGGAGCACACGCATCGCTTCGGCATGATCCGTGATGTAGTGTGACTTCAAAGAATCCATCAAACATCCGAGCTGGTTGGTAAGGTGGTCGGTACCAAACATGATGCTCTTGATACAGGGTCCGAAGACTGGATGAGCAGTCATGTCGAGTAAGCCTTTGAGACTGTGCCATGTGAAGATGAAGCGGCGACGAGCCAGTCTCTTCTCTCCGAAGTGCTTCGCGGCTATGTTGGCCAGAGTCTTGCAAGTAAGGCGGAAGTTTGGCAAATCCTCAGGCGCGACGTCGTCGGAGATGTGTATGAGGAGCTCATCGGGAAGTATCAGGAACTTTTTGGCGTACTTTCTGTGAGGCGCCAGTCTGCGCAGAGGTGGATCGGGAGGTGACTTGTCGGGTGCTGAGATCGCGAGAGTTGAGATCGCGGTCGACAGACCGGGCGGTTGATTGGTAGACGACATCTTGCTTGGGTAAACACTCGAGGGAGTGTTGGTGAGACTTGACGCGGACTCAAAGTGGTCGGCAAGAAGCGAGATTGACAAGATCTGATCTGTGCCTTGCTATCAGCTGGGCATTCGAAGAAGGGCGATTCTTCGTAAAAGGACTAACTAGAGGTCGCCAGTCTCTACGAATGTTTGAAGGCCTGAGGTGGAGGAGATGGTAGATTGAGGAAAGCGCCAGACGATGAAGGGGTTTGTGAGTGTGATCAAAGACGCCGACAGTGAAAGATGCGGTTATGAGTGTTGCTGGACAGACGTGAGACAAGCAGATTGGAAGTGAATGGTTTTGGATGTGTTGTTGTTTCGTGACTTTGCAGAGTTGGGGAATTGGTATGCGCATTGAAACGATCTAACTAGCTTACAGATTTACGTACAGTCCTCATAGAGCCAGGCCACAAAGGAAAGCCAAACTCTTTGGTATGGACTACGCATTTTACATCGCTCTCCCCTCGCTCAGTAACCCAAAAGCCATGAAACTAGGTCTAGTAGGTTATTAGAAATACGAGGGACTTGCCTTGCAGCAAGACTTTCGACATACTACAACTAGATAGTGCTCGAGATAAGACTACTGGACATGCAAGCATACAGACTTGCGTTGTCTCTCGTCATAGAGCCTATGCTATGGTTCAGATGCAAGGATGTTCTCGGAAGAGCGTCAGAAATAAATACTGATCTCTTGCGGAAACACCCGTCGACAGGTGTCAAGGCACCAAGAAAAAAAGATGCCATGACAAAGAGCGGCCTCGGCGTGATTCTTTGACCCACCCTGGGGTTGACTTGTTCTCAGAAAGCGTTGATCAGAAGCCGTTACTGAGCGCTCATCCGGATAAGAAAGCTGGTGCCTGAGTGAGCATCACAATGGTTCGATTATTGCATGAGGCGGAGCAAACGCAGGATGAATGAAACACGAAGAATGGCCTCATGAAGATGATGAGTGATGAGTTGCACGTGACGAGATACACGGAAGGCATGGGTTCCGAATGGAAGGCGCGGAAATGAGCATGGGTCTCCTTTCTCGTTTCAGTTTCGCGTCTGAGTTCTTGGGCCCATGGCGCGAGTGGGGGGCTTGACTCCTTGTGGCTTGGGGCAGTCTGAAATGGTCTGACTTTCCAAAGCCCATCCGCGACTCGTACCATTGCGCCGCCAGGGTTGTGCTGTGTCTATCGTTCTTTCCCTCCCGACTCTTGAATCGCCCTCTTCCACCTCTACGACTGTTCAACACATAGTCACGCCCCATGGTCTAGAAAGACACGTACGAAACAAATGGACCAAACCACCACCAGCTGGGACTTCGCACCCGCAGTCCCCGATAACCCCGATGAGTGGGAAGATTGGTTGCGTATGGACTTCGCAGACGACCCTATCTCTCCCAATAGCTCAACAAAGACGTCCAACAACTCTCCCATGCAAGATGTCAATTTCAACCCCGATCAATTTCCTCCTCACAATGTCGACCAGACCCTTGCGCCGCCGCTAATCGTTGGCGACGACGTCAACTTCGCCGACTTTTCCTTCGCCGACACCACATTCGACTTTGGCCAGCCGGATACCAAGACCGACGACTTGCCCTTCCTCTTCGGCGCCGAGTCCAGCAACCTACAACCTGTTGTCGATCACTTGAGCGCCGCTCCATCCGAGTCTGCGCCCTCATCGACATCCTTGTGGCCACCCATCGGTCAGAACATTGATGCGCCGCAGCAAGGCGAATTGCTTGCTCCCATTATTCTCGGCAGCAACGACTACCCCGCTACAGGGCCAGCATCTGTCTCGAGCACTAGTCAACATCGCAGTAGTCCTGCCTCCACTTCACACGCCCGCACAAGTGTATCGTCAATATCGCCGGCGCCAGAGCAAGCGGAACAACCTGTCAAGAAAAAGGGTGGAAGGAAGCGAAAAGTGTCAAACAGCGATGAGGAACAGCAGAGCCCAGAAGATGGAGGTCCTCCGATCAAAAAGACGTCACACAATGTCATCGAGAA
>Ga0058697_10000857_pt1 | contig 12020 bp, 9 predicted proteins | sample AgamicAsMae_FD_66619 | JGI IMG/M metagenome (GOLD analysis project Ga0058697, IMG submission 66619) | Agave microbial communities from Guanajuato, Mexico - As.Ma.e | ecosystem: Host-associated > Plants > Phyllosphere > Phylloplane/Leaf | place: Guanajuato, Mexico | collected 2012-06-04
GAGGGGGACTTGTGGTGCAGCACGCTGATGGGCGATGAGGGAGTGCCCCATGGTGTATCGACGTTGAGGGAGGCGGCGAGCGTGAAGCCGGGCAGCGACTGCAGACCAGTGCCGCCAATGACGGCAATGTGGATGGGATCTGTTTTGGTGCGAAAGCAGCCGCCGAAAGTCAGGTCCGAATGTTCTCAAAAATGTGCTTGGATCGCAAAGGTCGTGGTGTAGCGTATACCGGAATATGTGCTTGCGACGTTTGCCATTTTGCGGAAGCCTATGTGTACGTAGCGAACTGCTGGTATAGTTGGTCTGAAAGACTTGAGTTTCAGAGGCCGCTGGAGCTGGATGGCTTTCAACATTGATTTCCATCCCACCTTGAACTTTTTGGTGGGGAACTTGGTGATTGCGACATTGGCCCAAGCGCCGTCTCCTCCATCCAATGCATTCAACCCGTGCCTCTTTCACGAGAGCAAGAGCTTCTATGCAAGACTATACAAACTTTCATTGCCTTTGATCTACTTTACTTTGCCGGTGCAGGCAGTGAACATGCATTTCAATTGGATATCGACAAGCATCTATTCGTAAGAATTATAGACGGACTTGCTCGGATATAGGTACTCGAACTCTCGACGCAGAAATCAATATCACCTGCCCGCCTACTTGCATGCAGACGATCCTCTCCATCCGGGAAATCCGATCATCTACTCATTATACAGTCCGATTTTGATTAGGTATTGCATGTATCACTTTCCAGCTTCCACCGTGACGGGAAACAGCGCCATTATCTGCCAGATCAGTGGCCATTTAGATAATCGGTAGGAACTGCTTGAATGTCAGTAAATTGTGCTTGTTTGAATAGAGATGAAATGGGGGGACTCACATTCATAACAATCATCATGGGAATGTCAAAGACGTCTCGCTTGACCACCCAGCAGAACATGCAGGACACCTTGCCGTCCCGATCACCGAGCGAGTTCATGCCTGACTCGCCGCTAATAAGTGGACCCACCGGTTTGCCATTGCGATGTCTGTTTTCTCGCTCACTCAGCAGATCTGCACTCCATCCAGGATCGTCCTTGGTCTTGTACTTCAAAAGCTTGCAGGGCTTCATCATGACACCACGTGAGTCTCCGAAAGCAAGCTTTGCAAAGTCTTCGTAGAAGTCGATGACATTGTCGTCTTCCATGAGCTCCGGGAGAAGCACGGGCTGCAGTCGACCAGCCGTGTCCGCATCATTCTGTGCAAGAGGTGTAACAGTGCCTCTAGTGCTGGTCCCAGTCTGGCGCCCCGATGCGTTGCCAATGTTGATGTTCAAGTTTGATTCCTTGCCGAGCAAGACATCTCTTGACCACCCTGTCAGCAACGAGAACTCCTTACTAACGGCAGCGACTTCGCCAGTGCGACGTAGGATGAGTGTAGGAGTTCCATAAGCCGTCAAGAAGTCATCGTATTCGAATAGCGTTCTCTGGAAACACTTCTCCATGAATATCAGATCGTCGCGATTCAACTGTTTTGTACAAGAGATGAACGATGGTCGGATAGCCGCCAACGCTCTAGCGATTCGGGCAGTCTTTTGTGGCGAGTAAAGTCTTTGTAGACATGCAGTGAAGGAATGGAAGCCTGTAGTGTATGGATACGGCGCAGTGACTGATGTGTATATGTCGGAGGGGTCTCGTCGTTTTCTCTGTTGATTTGGCCGTGTATGATGTATGTCATTTGCTGAGAAGCTGTTTCTGATTTGCGGTCGTGGTTGATGGCGGCTGAAATCTTGACTCGAGTTGCGTAAAAAGTGTTGCGCCGGAGCTGCAGGACTCGTACTGTATCCTGTGTTGAAGTCCATCATATTGGCAGCGCTGGGACTGGCTCCTGACATGGAACCATTCTCGCCGATGGCAAAAGCGTTAGTGAAGTTGAGCGATCCATCATAACTATTGTCTCCAGTTATAGAAAAGACCTGGCCAGAGCTGTTTTGTCTGGCACCGTCATTGTTGCGTTGCCAGTCGTTATAACCGGTATTACCGTAGGGGAAGGTAGCTGAGTAGTTCGAGTTGGTTGGATCGTAAGGCATCGAGGTCATCATGCTGCCGTTCTCAGTATCAGGAGTTTCGACGGCACCAGAGGACATGTGCCCAAGCATGCCAAATTCTAGAGCACCATAATGATTTCCAAAGTTCAGACTTGAGATGTCAAAGTTGAAAAGCGAAGGATCGGCAGGGTCAAAGAATGGGGCGTTGAAAGGTTGGCCAGGCTTTGCTTCTCCAGAGGTATGTGCGATAGATGAGATAGGGTCCTGAGGAGGTGGCATTTGTTGAGAAGCAGCCGAAGGAAATGGCTGCGTGACCATGTTCTGCTGCGGAACATAAGGATTAGGATGCACCATGGGTGATTCGCTAGCTGAAGGAGAGTTGATGGGAGCGACGGAAGGAGTGTGACCGAAGTTCGCAAATGCTTGAGCACCAACTGGAGTTTGGTAGTATGATGAAGATTGAGCTACAGGCGTAGGCTCGGTAGCGGGAGTAGACTGGCTCATCTGGCTCTGGTTCTGGTTGTAGGAGTGTGGTATCAGAGCTTCGTTGGGAGCATCGTGAAGATATTTGGCCTTCTTCCGTACTCCATCATGGCAGTGGTCTTGCAGGCCACGTTTGATGCAGCGGAGACATGGTCGTTCGTCACCTGGTCGAGTCAGAGGAGCGTGTCGGTGAGACTGTTGGGTCGGAGTTTACATACCACAGGTCAGATGAGCCCTTTGGCAGGCGTAGCATGCTCTCCGTGCCTTCTTCCTCTTGGGTCTCGAGGGGTCTTTTGTATTTGCTCGCTTGGTCGCTGAGCCATTCTGGTCCTTGTTGGACGAGGCAGAAGCTGGCGAAGCCTTGTCGTCGCTCGGAGAGGCTTCTTGGATCGAGTCGGACATGTTGGGCTGTGTCTGGGAGGGAGTGTGTGTCTGGTTGTTGGCCGAGTCTGTGTGCTCTTCGGGCGAGGCGTGGTGGGCTGGACCGGGGGCCATGGCCGGAGTAATATAAGAGGGTCTTCCGCTGGAGTGGCACGGGGCAGGTGATTGTGGTGCTGGGGCACGTTTTCTGCAGCTTCCCGTGGATTGCTTCCGTTTCAGGATTCCCAGGTGGATGGATGTGAGATGACGAGTGGCTGTATGCGCCGTGCCACAAGGGTCTGCCAGGGAGCCAGGGAGGGTCCGCTTCCGCCCACGCGGTGCAAGGTAAGCAGGGGCAGCAAAGCGCTGTCTACTAAAGCAATGTCTACGCAGTTGGTGTCACCCTCGCTAAAGTCATCATCTCTATGCCACACCACTCTGTCGGGAATGCGCCTGTGGGCCGACGATAGAGGGTCTCGCGTCACTGCACTGTCGCGAATCAAAGCCCTATGATTTGAGCGATACGGCGAGTCCGCGACTTTTGCGCGACGACAGAACGAACTCAGAAGATGCTGTGTTGGTAGAGAATGAGCTGTTCGCACTTGCTATTGACCGAGGGACCTCGACATGCGCGCGCGACTCGGCCTTGGCAAGCCCGCATCGTTCCCGCAAAGGCCGATCCCGCCGCCTTCTCCAATCCTTCCCCTCACTCCAACGACCAAGAGATCGTGTCAAAGCGTCCATCACATGTACCCATATTCTTGCCCATCTTGTGCGCCTGGCCAACATGCTAGGTCGTCAATCATCGAGTTTTGGGGTTGCACATGCTCGCTTGTTCGTCCTGTCACCGCCAGTCATGTCTCGCTCCCCAGAATTCCTTCGTTGCACTTCCTCGTTTTGACTGGCTTCCAAATACCCAGCTGTCTGTCCTCGTCCATCAAGCGGCCCGAGCACAGATCTTTTTGGTGTTTCTTTGCCTCGTGGAAAAGACGCCATGCACTATTGTTCATGCAGTGCCACCGATCCGAATCTCATCTATTTCTGTACCTCAGCCTTCCCAATCTGTCCCTGTCCTCATGATTGCGCAAACTTGGAGTTTTTGCGAAGTCGTTTGCCGTATTCTATTGGCTTGTCAGCATTCCTCCTCGCTCCCATCTCTAACCAAGCAATGCTTCTTACTGAAAAATAGGTACGCTTATGCCAGGGTCAGCATTATTCATCCATGGTACAGGGTCTTTGCTTTTCAAGAACTCACGAAATGGTGCCATGGCAAGAGCCAAAAAGGCCAGTAATGACGACGCCTATCACCAATTTAGCATCACTTGACCATCATCATCGTAAAAAGCAGCTCACCCATTGATATCCTAGCTCTGTTCCAGGTTTCCGCATTAGTTACCGCTCTTTGATCTTTGCCCTAAACGGGTAACTTACTGTTGTACATTTGCACACCTAATCGTACAGTTAGCATGCTTCTCCATAGAGGTACAATGCAATGCAATTTGACTGACCAAAGAGTGGGAACGCTGCAGCGAAGCTCGAACGTGCGAAACTGTTGGCAGCCAGCGCGCTCGCGGCATATAGAGGGTACTGTCACAGATATTAGCTCTCTATGCACACTTCTATTGGAGCGGTTGGATGAAGCATTGTGGCAACCCCACGGTCCGCTCCGTAGCCGCTGGATGATCACCCACGCATTCGACAAGGAACGTAAAAACACCGCTAAAGACAAAGATGTTCCTGTTTGTTGCCAAGTCAGTGGCACATCCGATATGCATACTTTGCTTTGTTCTGCTTGAGTATGGCTTACCCGAGACCGAAAATGCCACTGAAGACGATGGGGACTGTTGCAAACCCAACAGTTAGTGTTCAGTCGCTCATGCGAGGCATCGAGCTCGAGTGTTCTTACCGATCCAATGTACCTGCATCACGGGGGTTAGCTGGATGTTTCTCTCTTGCCATGGATTCGGGCTCCCATCTGGCCTGTTGTGCAAAGCGGCACTTCTGGGACCAGTGGGATGCTGCGGCGGGGTTGTGTTGGATATTGGGCATTAGGTATATTGCCTCCAATAGAAACAAAGATCCTTCTGCATTGCGCCAAGGGTATATCGATGCAAGCCACCTACCGAGGAATACGTCGTCCAGCCTGTGCGATGTCATGTATCAGCCATCCAATTATCACTCTCGAGACACCTCCCATTCATTTACTTACCAAAACCGAACAGGCCGATTGGAACCAGGATTGCACCGCTGGAGAGAATGTCAGCCCACTCAAATTCAACACTCTTTCGACAGTCCCAACAGATCGACGACCTACAGAATTGTGGGAGGTAGGCGGAACTCAGGCTCAGAAACGCCTCCGTTCTTAGTGACCAGACGGGAGTAATTTCTTCGCCAAATGGGATCACAGCAGACGCCAGTAACCATACCGACAAAGATACCTATAAAAGTAAGTCCGGTCTGCCATAAAACAAAGCCGTGGTTGTTCTCGAAGACGAGTGGGAACGCCTAGAGGTGAGATTCGGGTTAGCCCATTTCTCATGCGTGAATAGAACACATGACAACCAAAAAGCCCTAATGGCTGTTGGTTCTGGGACCTCGCCTTACTTACCCCGAAGAACAAATAGAGGATGCCCAGAAGAATGGCCGAGAGGATACACAGACTCAGGCACATCGCTTCGAGAAAAAGAAGCTGGAACGGTCTGACACAGCTCCATGCGACGGTCCGAAACACCGATTTGTTCATGTTCTCGATCGGTGCTCGCCAGGCCGGGTTGCCCGTGTCTTTTCTGAGCTTGATGGCTTTTCTGCGCAACAGGACGGGGTGGTATGTTTCTGGCACGAGAAAGATGATGGCTGCCAACATTCCTCCCGACCAGATGAGGAGGACATAAAAGGTCCACCGCCAATTTGTGTAGTAGTTGATGAAGCCTCCAACGATAGGTCCGATTTCGGCTGCACGACTGTAAGCACAAAGTCTGAGTGTGCGGACAGAGCATACTTACGTCCAACGAAGGGAGCAGCAGTGTAGAACGCCATTGGCAAAGAAAGTTGTGCTTTGGGGAACAAATCTCCAACAGTTCCTCCTGCCACACTGAGAAAGGCACTGCCAGCGAGTCCGTCGAAGAAACGTGCTACTAGCATCGTCTCAATGTTTCGCGCAACGGCGCACGGTATTAGCCAGATCAGGAAGAAAGTGTATGAAGCGATGTAGATGGGCCTTCTTCCGTAGAATTCAGAGAGTGGTGACATGACCATGGGCCCCAGACCTAGTCCCACGACGAACAGAGACAGCCCAAGGGTAGCGACTATTCTAGAGCAGCCAAACTCTGGCTCTATTTGCACATAGGTTGATGTGTAGAGGGCGGAGGTGCAAGTACTAGTTCACAAGATCTGTCAGACTTGACATGCTCAACCGTGTGGATGTAGCAACCTAGACAAGCGCGCGATTGGAGACTTGATCTTTCTGAAGTTGACAAGAAGGATGAATAGAAATTCTACGTACACGCATAGAGAACTGGCAGAGAGAATTGTGATGATAACCCACTTGCGGGCATATGGCATGCTCTTGGGGTTCATGGGATCGTCATCGCCGTCCCAAGTGACTTCGAATTCCTTTTCGTTGACGCCGTCGTCACCGATGGCTGTAATGCCACTCTCTTCGTCCTTGGACCGTGGTCTTTCTGGCTCGTCTGTGTCGCTGTCTCTTGAATGACGCACTGCTCTTTCGTCTACTCCTTGGTCGACTCGCGTGTCTGGATTGGGAACCACATCGAAGGGAACGCGCTCCTCCTCTTTCTGTACAATCGGGTTCGATTCATCGCGCCGCATCTTGGGCTCAGGTATGGTGGACCAAGTTCGTGGAGGCGCGCCTGACAGGCAACGGTCTGGTGAGTGGCCTTTATGCGACAGGAAGGAACGATGGTGTTGGTGCTGCTCGGAGCAAGTTTGTCATGGATCGCACAGAGGTGAGCGAAGCAAGCTTTGTTGATTCGAATAATCGGCAAGTCGCAACTGCCATGTCTATCGTTTCTTGCCCCCTCTTTCTTGCGTGCCGTTCTTCCTCACGACCGCATCGCTGTGTCATCGTCGTATGGAGATTAGGACGAAACTCGGATCAAGATGCCGAGCTCAACAGCCTATTCCTGCCGTTTTGGGCCGATTGCGGGATAATGACACTTCCGGAGGCATGCCGGTTCTTGTTCTCTCTCTTATACCTTATCTTCGATATGAAGGCATCAGCTCCTGGAATATTCCTCTACACGGCAATCCATACGCTTGTCCCAAGGACGCGTTTGTCAGCTCCGAGAACTTTGATAGGCTTCATGTCGGCCATACCCCATACCTGCCCTGAATTATGACATTTCCAGCAGCATGACGATGATCTCTGGAGTCACTCCAAGTCTGAGAGGGACGGCTTCACACCACGCCATTTGATATGCATCTCTATCCGGATGACTTTCAATCTTGACCAGGAGCCCTTCTCGATATTCCGTTTGTTCCGCCGGAACAGAGGCATCCAATCAGTATCAGACAAGCTCGTCTGGCCGATGGGTTGTACCATTGATCAAGCGCATGTCAGATAACCCACCACGTGGCCCAGTTCTTCGCACTGTCATACGGTAGAGTTGTCCAACAGCCAGCAACAGCACGGCTCGCTTGCTCAGAGCCGGGAACCTGCATCAAACAACGTGGTCTGTTGTACAAAACCAAACCGGCTATGTGGAAGTCAGATGGCTGGCACGTTGTGACGCTGGACTGATATGCTTACATACTTGCATATCTGTTGTAGGACCTAGCAGACTGCTGCCTCTTCGTGCGCATTGGACAAAACTCTTGTCTCCAGCAAGACGTACTTGTCCTTGGTTGAAGAAGGCATCTATCTGTTGTCACCGTCGTGTCGGCATGATCACACGCAAGGCTTGGTCCTGATGATCAAAACACGGACGGCTGCTCTAGCTCTAGGCCCACTGAGCTACTCTGGCTTCCAACAACAAAGAGTCTCTCAGAGCTTATCTTGTCTTCGTGTCTGCAGCTTACTTCCTACCCACGCGCTCACAAACAGACGGCGTGAGAGCCATTGAGATGTACAATTTCTTGTAGATGGTAGACGTGACTAGAATCGCTGATGGTATCTGGATCTCAATGGAAGTTCTTCTTCCATGGAGGGACTGTGCATTATCGCGGAACACTTGCGCGACCACAGGAGACCATGAGCTCAATGGATTAGAACTTTCGTGTTGCTTCACTCGCACAAAGCTTTTGCTTCGCACAACACACACTTCTATCTGAACTTCACTTCCATTTCATTCTTCATCAACGCCCATCCCTCATCCTTACGCGCCTTCCACCACATGGCGCAACCTGCTATTAAGCTTGAGCATCCTCTCTCAACCGAGCACGCTCCAGGCGCCTCCGGACACAACAAAGACACTGCACCATCCGAATCGTCCACGATGGCTTCTACACCCGTACCTGAGACGTGTGATGATCAAGTCAACGCACAGCTCGATCTGCTAGGTCGTCCTGTGCAGAAGCTGGTCCAATTGATCAAGGATCTCGAAGGGCTCGGCGTTGAGACAAAAAAGCTGCCTCTGCCCAAGATCGTTGTGGTCGGCGACCAGTCCGCTGGAAAGAGCTCTGTGAGTTCACTGTGTTCGTTCATCTCGCGTGCACTTGAACTAACGAATGACTAGCTCATCGAAGGCATCAGCGGCATCAAGGTCCCTCGCAGTGACGGCACATGCACCAGATGTCCTCTGGAAATCACCTTGTTTTCTTCCGAAGACACTACCTGGTCCTGCAAAGTGTCGCTGCAACAGAGATTCTCGTTCAATCCAGAGGCCAGCCCTACTGGTCGCTACGGCAAGTGGCATGAGGACCACACACCGACAACTATTGACTTCGCTACCGTCAACAACAAGGATGACCTTGAGGGCATCCTTGAACGCGCTCAACGCGCTACTCTGAACCCCGGTGACAACCCCTTCGAATATCTCAACTCGCCCTCGCTCGACCACATGCCCATGAAAGTCGAGTTTTCACCCAACAAGTTCGTCCTGGCCATCACAGCACCTGGCCAACCCAGTCTATCTTTCATTGATCTGCCCGGTGTCATCCGTCAGATGACGAAGGCTAAGGACAAATGGCTTGTCAATCTCGTCGAGAACTTTGTCGCGGATCATATCAAGCAAGGCAACTCCTTGATTTTGCTTGCACGCTCTATGGAATCGGACTTCGCCAACTCGAGCGGAGCCGCGCTGATCGATCAGCACGAAGGTGCCTTTACACGTACTGTTGGTTGTCTCACCAAACCTGATCGCTGGCCTCTCGGTAGCAAGACTCAGCTCATCAAGAATGTCCTTCAGGGCGACGCTTTCGCCGTTGGTCATGGATACTTCGTCACTAAACAACCCAATCAATTGGAACTCGACAACAACATCACGGCCGAGAATGCTCGTAGCTCGGAAGATGATTTCTTCGCTCAGGATCCTTGGGGCACCGATCTGTCGGAATTTCAGGGCCGTTTTGGTACTTTCAAGCTACGCGACACCCTTTCGGTCAAGCTGACCAAGCAAATTCTTGTCACCTTACCCGAGATCACCAGGACTGTCGATGCTCGCATTGCAGAAGTCGAGCACGAGCTTACCGGCTACCCCGACCCCCCAGAGAACGCTCTTGGAAAGGTTCTCGAGGCATTAACCACATTCCGCATCACTCTCGAGAAACATGCTCAAGGAGTTCACCCTTACAACGAAATGCACAACTCGCTCAAGCAGTTGGCAAGCACTTTCCAATCCAACCTGGAGAAGCTGCGTCCTGGCGTTATCGTTACAACCCCGGAGCAGTTCCGTCAAGCTGTCGAGACTCCTGCTTTTTCTCTTCTCTCTGATGATGATGAAGCGACTGGTACTCCATGTCCTAGCGTAGAGCCGAGATCTCACACCAAGAAGAGACGAGCTGAATTTGACACTCCGACCACTGCAAAGAAGATCAAGTCTGACGCTGGTACCCCTACAAACAGCTCTGCTCCTATCGCGACAAAGAAGAAGACATTCCGCCTGCTCGAGGTGCGCGAGACTCTGAGCAAGCTGACAGCTTCAAGCATTCCTGGCGAGGTCGATCCCCTAGCTGTTAACTATCTCCGCAAGCAGACGCTTGCCGGTTGGGACCCACCCATGCTCGAGTTCATCAACAGCGTCCACCAAGAAATTCAGAACACTTTGGATCAGTTGCTTGAGGAAGCTTGTGCTCAATGGCTCAACACAGCCTTCTTCAGCGAAGCCAAGAAGATTACCAAATCATTCATCGCCAATGCCATGCGCATCCAGCTGCAGTACGCAAAGCGCGCTCTAGATCTGGAGCAGCGCAAACCTCTGACCCTGAACAACGAAGGATTTAAGCAACATCATGACAAAGAGCTCTCTGTTCTGCTTGAAGGACGTACAACCCAGCGACTCGTCGAGAAGCTCGAGAATGCCGACCGTGCTGCCGGCAAGATCATGGTCGACCCTGCCGAACGCAAGAAGAAGGCGAAGAACGACACGAAGGCGAGAAATGAACTCGGTGACGACCCCTTCAAGGATGAGATTCATGTCATGGCCAAAGTTAGAGGCTACCACAACGTGGCACTTCTCCGCTTCCTCGACCACGTCGTTCAGGGTGTCCAGGTGGAGGTTCTACACGAGTTGGAGACAAACCTGATCCAGCAACTCAAGGCTGGCTTGGAGGTAGAGACTCGCGACGCCCACGAGCGCTGCAAGGAACTGCTGGCCGAGGATCGCGACCGCGAGATCCGTCGCAAGGAGTTGCAGAAGGAGCGAATCAACTTCCTCGAGGCTCAGCGCAAGCTCGCTGCTATCGGTCAGATCGGAGAGAACGTCGCTTCGCTGTCTGATCACTAACGCAACGATTGAACATGCGCTCCGCTGTTCAATAGTTGAAATGTCGATCAAAAGATGTCGCCTGAGTTCATGGCGAACTATTCGACTGAGAAGAAGGATGAGCAAGTGTGTTACAGGATGGGTAGAAGACCGCGAACAGACTATTAGGCTGAAGCAAGAGAAGGAGACATTGAAGACTCATGGAGAGAGGACAGAGGCGAGAACTGTTTTGTACAACAAGAGATGGAATGGACGAGCGAGACGGACTCATGCCCGAGTGCTGGTTTCTCTGTACTTCAACATCAAGAGTCGATGGTAGATTACAGTCATGCAACTGCGAAGGAGATGATGTAGTTAGGATGATAACTTCTGCAATGATACCACTCTAAGGTGACCCTCTCTCCATCGGCGTAGCTGCAGGTGTGACAAACAAGTCCTGAGTGTTATCAGTATTGTAGCCATCACCATCGCCTCCAACCTCGCTCGCCGCCCTTTCCGTTTCCGTCTCGCTGCTGAGTGCGACTTCCTCGCCATCTTGCTCCTCGTCCAGCACTTCCACTTCCTCAGCTTTGGCATCCTCAACACCTTCCTCCTCAGCAAACTCAGGAGTCTCCAAAATACTGCCCCCTTGCACCCACACCTCCGCCAACTCAGCTTCAATCTCTGCCTTCCTCTTCTTCCAAGCCTCAACATGTGTCAATCGATCTTTGAGTTCTGCGATCTCCTTCTCCACGCTATCCTTCTCACTCTCGGTACCTATCTTCTGCATCTCCCACTCATCGCCATTCATACCCAATCCGAGCGTCAACACGTAATCGTGATATTTTCTCAGACTTGCTCGTGTGGAGATGGTAAGTAATGTCACACCCCTGTTCTTCAGTGTTTCGTAAAGTAAGCCTTCAACATCTGAGCTCACGGCTGAGGTTCCCTCATCAATGACTGCAAAGGAGGGAGAATGGTACAGCAGGCGAGCGAAAGAGATACGTTGTTTTTCTCCTCCGCTCAACACATCTTTCCACGTTTTTCTGGTGTCGAAGCCGCCTTCGCGGGAAGGGAGGTAAGCGAGACGCACATCGGCGAGAATGGCTTCGAGTTCGGAGTCACGGCGTGAGTTTGCTCGCATATCGGGTTCGGTGTGTGGGTAGATGATTTGATCGCGTAGAGTGCCGGGGGAGAGGTAGGGTCGTTGAGGCAGGAACATAATGCCATCTTGACCGACATTGCGAGGACGAGATACCAAACCGCGGTAAACTGGCCAGAGACCGGCGAGAATGCGA
>Ga0058697_10000858_pt1 | contig 12013 bp, 10 predicted proteins | sample AgamicAsMae_FD_66619 | JGI IMG/M metagenome (GOLD analysis project Ga0058697, IMG submission 66619) | Agave microbial communities from Guanajuato, Mexico - As.Ma.e | ecosystem: Host-associated > Plants > Phyllosphere > Phylloplane/Leaf | place: Guanajuato, Mexico | collected 2012-06-04
TGCTCAGACAGATGCAAGAGACACAAACTCCGACCGGCAGACAAACGCATCGAAGCCGCCTTTGCCGCCCTCCTGGACGGCCAGGATGCTTCCAAATTCGCCGCCGTGCAAGAACACCAACCGCCATCTGGAACTGAGGCTGAAATCACCAAAACTGTATCTAACCAAGACAGCGGCGAGAAACCACACGACAAGTATGATTACAGCAAGAGCAACAGCAAAAAGAAGCAGCAAAAAGTCAAAGGCGATCCTCGTATCTTGGTGTCGTGCAGTGAGGTGGAGACTTTGATCTATGGTTCCCGCGAGGACCCAGAGAAGACGTTTGGACGCAAGAAGAATAGAGCTAGACGTGGTGTTGCGGATGGCGATGTGTGGAAGAGTATCGACATGGTGGACTCGGACACTGATACCGACACCGGGACTGCAGAGACTGCTTCTGCAGACGAAGATGCCATCGATACACGTAGCACCAAGGTCATGGACAACAGAGGTGTGCCTCTTGCCGAAGCCCTCGAGGGCGATGCAGAAGCAGATGTTGTCAAGATCAAAGGACGCGTGCGACCTCCTCAATCAGAGTCCGATGTCAATGGCTCCGTAGGCGGAGAAAAGGGCTGGGCAGAGAAAATTGTCGAAACACCCGAAATGTTGCAGAAACGAAGAGAGGGACAGAGAAGAGCAGAGGAAAAGGAAATGGTCAAGTGCGCTGCTAGAAGAGCTGTGGTGTTTGGTCTTGAGAGCAGCAGGGTACTTGCTGGAGAAGGCAAGAAGGGGAGGAAGGGCAAGGATGATGAGGATGGAGAGGCCAAGCAGGAGGGAAGGAGGATGTGCGAGGCGGTCATGCATGGTGCTGTCGTCGAGCCTTCCTACGCTAAGGGAGACTGGTCAATTAGATGGCGTGAGGAGTAAGCGATAGCCTACATGATAATCTGAACAGCAGCTGTGTCAGGTTATAGATGTCGACTCAATACCAGAGAATATCTACTCATTTGCTGGTGTGCTCTGTCTCTATGTCAGGGTCATGCCCTCAACAACCACTTTTTGATTGAATACGACATTTACCCAGTCACCTTGCCTGCTATCATCTTCTAATTCTAGCTGGTGTATCTCAAGGCTTGCCGTTTTATGTTCAGAGGCTCTGGAAGTACGTTTAGTGTTGCTGGGTGGAGCATCGATGTTTTGATCGTTCCGAAAGTCTCATAACCGAAATGGCCATGCATGATGCCTACTGCTGACACCAGACTTTGCTTGAGCCATGAGTTCCTCGATAAATATTCTGTACTTTACAGAGGCATAGCCTAATGTATCATTATCTATTCTGTACTTTACAGAGGCATAGCCTAATGTATCATTATCTATTCTGTCAAGACCGACATTCTCTATTTGGAGACCATAATATCGGGCAATTCAGTGATTTGAGTGGTCTCCCGCGAGTCCAAATCCACCACGTGAACTGCAGCAAGACCAACCAAGCCCGTCGAGAGTGTCAGAAATTCTAGCTGTACATTGTGACAAGCTCCCGGTGGCAAAGGACTAGGAACATCGTTAGCCGTGTTCTGAAGGATCAGTGAAATACACTTACCCGACTCGCACATCTGCGTTCAGACACACGACTTCTGCCATTCGAGCCTCGCGTTGATCTTGCATGTTGTATACAATGCGATCATCCAGTACTGCATCAGCAGTATGGTGGCTGTCCTGCCGCGAGATATTGGGGAAGCGCAAGGCGTGCTGCGATTGTGCTGATTTGGCAGATTTAGGGATAGCGACAATGGCAAGCCTCTTTTTCCTGGTACTGCGGTTTACCACGAATACATCGAGATGGAATGTCTCGCCCTCGTTCACGGTGTCTGGTGCGGCGAATGCAAATGTGACACCTGCAGAGTCGGCTTGGGTCATGCCACTCAATGGCCGAGTTGTGGCCGTGCTCATTCGTTTGCTCAATGGTCGTGAGTGTAGATCTGAGGGTCCTATATTCGATGCTACACTTTGTGGTCGGAGCGGTATGGTTTTGATTGGCTGAGGCGCAGGAAAGTTCACGTTTCCGTGCCAGCGAGCCTGGATCTGCGCACTGCATGTGTCGCTGATATGAGCGACAGCGCGAATCTGGAATGTGACACTGCTTGGCCTAGTTGGATGGTGAGAGGAAGCCCCAGTCGTGTCTTTGGGGAGCGTCAGTTTGTACAGGAAGGTACTTCTGTCTCCAATTTGTAGTGTCGCTGGTAGACCCAAGACAGCTAAATCAGCAGAGAATGGTTCGACATTGATATTGTGCCCTTCTGCGTTGATATCATCTACCTGTATTTCTCCATGTCCGGTATGCCGTGCGGACTCTAGATCAAGACAAATCAGTATATCCGAGACCTGCTCGGGAGTAATGTGTACTTTGAGCGCCAAAGCTGGAGAGACAGAAAAGAGTTTCGACGATGTCCTGAGGGGACGAGCCTCTTGGGTGGCAGGGGCTGCTCGAGGTGCCACCTTATGGATGCGAGAGGACGGGAGGTATGGTTGACTCGAACTACTTTGTGAGCTGTGCTGTAAAGACTGGAGCAGGTTCTCGGAGGTCGGTAATGCACTGGTCATGTATTCGTCTTGAGAGGTCGTCTTGGATATCAATGAAGCTTCAACAGTCTTGGAAACGGCCGACGCGGTAAGGTGGATGGAGGGTCGATGAAGTTTTTGAGGCGGATAGCGAAGATAAAGAGTAGTCTTCCAGACGGAATATGAGGCATTGCCATCATCGAGAAGACCAGTCACTAGTGGTTTCTTCTCGGGCGTGATGGTGACTGAGTCCAAGGCCAGTTTCACAGGTTGCTGTGGAGGAGCTGGAGCACCACCTGGCTGCAAACGAGGAGGCGGTGAGGGTTGAGTGGCATATGCAGTTATGTACAAGTCAAGATTCTGCAACACATGTTGAGAGGAAGGCAATGAGCTGCGAAGGACAAGATATACAGGCAGCAATTCCTCTGAGAGACATTAACAAGAGGATCAAAAGTCCGAACAGATAAACGATTGCATACCGAAAAGCAGAGTATCTCTAGATACAAATTGCGAGCCAGAATTCAGATGTGCTTCAATATCAAAATCCGACGAGTCTGGAATTAGGAGATCTAGAGAGGAAGCATCGGGAAAGGACAGTATTGGCTGTGCTACAGCGTCGGTAGTTGTTGTCATTGGACCTCCATGTACGACTCGCCCCGTCTTCTTGAATATGAAAAGACTCGCAAAGCGAATGCTCGAATGATTATAGAATTACAAGTATCTACTGAATGTTGATGGACCATGAGCTGCAGTGATAGGAGTCGGAGGCCGAAAGCGGCAAGAGCCGACCGAGCCCTGGACTTTCCAGTCGCGCTTTGTTGGAGAAAGAAAGAACAAAGACAAGTTGATCGACCCAATTGACCATCGTCCACCATGAGCGCCCTTCTTAGCCATCCGGCATGGCAGGTTCTGCTCGACAAAAACACAAACAAACCGTATTATTACAATCGCTCCGCCAACATCAACACGTACACAGTGCCCGATGATCTCTTGACTCCGGCGCAGGTGAGAGATGCTGCCCTTGTGTTCCAGCCAGACTAGAACTGACAGCACCGCGCACAGAAAGCTACTGGATGGTCGCAAACCACAGCCGATGGAGGTAGGGTCTACTTCTTCCGCAAGGACGACAAGACAAAGACATCCTGGACTCCTCCCCCCGGCTGGGAAACTCCTGCCGCTCCTGCCCCAGAGGCTCCGCAATTCGTGTCATCTAGCTTCCAGGCCCACCCTCCGGCTCGCGAACAGAGAGCTCCCCGAGAGAGCAGACCTTTCCACGATCGTCGCGACGAGTCCAACTACCGAGGCCCTATTGCCGTTGCCGCTACTGGCCCCGAGTATGGCTCCCGCGAAGAAGCTGAGGCTGCCTTCAACAAACTGCTGAGGAAGTCTGGTGTCCAGCCTGGTTGGTCATGGGAGCGCGCCATGCGTGCCACTATCCAGGATCCTCAATACCGCGCAATCAAGGAACCCAGCGAGAGAAAAGCCGCCTTCGAGAAATACCTTGATGATGTTGTGCGCGAAGATCAAGAACGCGAGAAGGAGCGTATCAAGAAGTTGCGCTCGGACTTCCGCTCCATGTTGCAGACACATCCCGAGATCAAGCACTACACACGCTGGAAGACCGCCCGTCCAATGCTGGAGAACGAGGCCATCTTCCGCGCTACCGACAACGAAGACGAGAAGCGCCGCATGTTCGATGATTACCTCGTCGATCTCAAGAAGGCTGCTGAGGACAAGCGCCAGCGCGACTACGATGCAGCCATGACGGGCGTCGCCGACATCCTGCAAAATCTCCAGCTCAATGCCAAATCGCAGTGGATGGAAACGCGTGAACAGCTGCACTCGCATCCAACATTCCAGGAAGACCCCAAGTACAAGATTTTGTCACCTTCTGAACCCTTACAGATATTCGACCGCTACATGCGTAGACTATGGAACGATGCACACAATGAAAAGCAACGCGCGGCTCAGCTCAAGGCTCGCGAGCAGCGCAAGGCTAGAGAAGGCTTCGCTGCTCTGCTGGCTGAACTCAGAGAAGCAGAGACGATCAAGCCCGGTACTATGTGGAAAGAGGTTTACCCATTGATCGAGAACGAGCCTCGCTACATCAAGTTGATGGACAATCTAGGTCACAAGGACCGTATTACCGACGGTTCCACTCCTCAGGACATCTTCTTCGACTTCCTGGACGATTTTGACAAGGAGGTTCACGACATTCGCCCTGCAGTTGAAGCCACTCTCAAGGAAGAGCACTTCCGTTTCGTCCCTTCGACCACTCTGGAAGAGTTCCTGCAAGCCATTAGACACGACAGACGCATTTCGGCGATGAATCCCCATCTCTTGGAAGAGGTATACAAGAGACTGCACAGAAACGCCCTCGACAGGGAAGAAGACATCGAGCGTGATGCCAAACGCCAACAGCGCAAGGCAGTCGATGCATTGCGTTCTCGCATCAAGCATCTGGAACCCCCCGTTCTGATCGGAGACACATGGGAGCAGGTGCGTCCGCGTGTTGAGCGCAGCGAAGAGTACAAGGCCGTGACCAGTGACGAGGACCGCCAACTCGCCTATGACAAATTCATGAATAGGCTTAAGGAAGATGCCGTCGAGCGAGAGCGTCTCCGCCGCCATGATAGAGAACGCGAAAGAGATCGTGATAGACGCCGAGACCGCGACCGCCGTCGTAGCCGCTCTCCTCCCTCTCGCGAGGTTGATGCTTACGAAGCCGATCGCCGCCGCGCTGCCTCCGAACGTGAGCGTCAGTACCGCCACTCGAGCATCAGCGGGCTTTCCCCACCACCCCGTGAACGTCCAAGAGCCCGCGATGACCGCTACGAGAGAGACGTAGGCGACCCGAGAAGAGAAAGACAAGTCAGTCTCTCCATCTACGATCGCGAGAGAAGAGAACGCGAAGCCGAACGCGAGAGGTCGTACATTAGTCGTGCCGACCCACGCACCAAGGCCAGCGAACTCGACTACGGCGACGGCGGAGACAGCCCCAAGCCCGAGAGCACTTCGGGCGGCAACAACAGCAGTGGCAACAAGAGATCTGCTGCGGCCAGCAATGGCGACGGCGGTGATGCAAAGAGACAGGCCAAGCGCCCTCGTGTCGGTGAGCACTCTTCCCGCAATGGTGGTTCTGTTACTCCCGCTCTCTCGGCTGCAGGCAAAGACGACGAACCCGCGCTGCAGTCTGGCAGTGAAGAGGGCGAGATTGAAGAGGTCTAGAAAGCCATCTTGGCTGAAATTGTCAGATGGCGTGGATTGGAAAAATAAAAGCATTTGCATGCGGTACGTTCTTCTTGCTCAAAGGATGACCTACTAGTTCCACGGCAGATTTTCTCCAGAAGACCCCGTCTATTGCCTCTGTTTATTCTTTGCGTCGATGCCACAGGTGCGTTCTACGTGCAACACTGCTGCTCTTCCTAACGACAGTTCAATGTATCAAGACGAATAAAAAACAATTTCAATGTGAAATGGTCAAACTTTTGTGATTCCTTGTTTCTACTCCTTTGTGCTCCTCATGCCGTAGCTTGGTTCATCAAAATGTCATGTATTATAAATGGCGCTCCATGGTTCCCCTGTGCCGCACCTTGCTTGTTGCTCAGCTGCATGTGCACAGCTTGTGAGTTGATTGCCCAAGATATTGTCCGACAATAGTCGAATGGGAGCGATCAACCAGAGCGCCATGTGTTGCTCAGAAGCCGTCCGCATCCTCATCCTGATCACCCGCTCCTGCGTGTTCTATCTCCTCATCCGCAACAGAGCGCGAGCACTGCATGCGGCGGCGATAGGAGCGGTTGCGTCGGAGCAGAGCGGCGCGTGAGGAACCTTTCGCCGGGCGCCAAGGGGGCCAGTGTTGTGAGTCTAGGAAAACTCCCTTCAAGACTCTTCTTCCATGAAGAACTGTAATCGTTGTTAGTACATCGCGAAATATCAAGACCAGGACAAGAGGAAAACTTACGTAGTTTCCACCGTTCTTCTGCTCCTGGTCAAGCTGGGAGTCGAGCTTGTTGATACGGGGACGGTATGAGTTGGGATCACGTCTGAAGGTGACATCCAAGTTCTTCAAGAACTTGTTGCAACCAGTCAGGAGAGACTCGGGCTTGTTGGCGCGAGCGTCAACGGACGGGATACCGTCGAAGACAATGACACGGTCGGCGAGGTAGGTGGCCATGATGAAATCGTGCTCGACGATGAAAGCAGTCTTCTTGGAGTGCATGATGAAACGCTTGATGACACGGGCAGCGATAATACGCTGCTCGGAATCGAGGTAGGCACTAGGCTCATCGATCAGGTAGATGTCGGCGGGGATACCGAGGGCCAAGACAATGGCGACACGCTGCAATTCACCACCGGACAAGTTCTGGACTTCCTGGTCGATGAAATCATCCATCTTCAGGGGCTTGTAGACATCAGTCTGGAACTGAGGGTTAAGGAAGGCGGCCTTGATCTTCTTGAAGAAGAGTTGACGGACGGTACCCTTGAATTTGGGGGTAATCTTCTGAGGCTTCATAGAGATGTTCATGGGAGGAACACTCTTGGTACCATCGGGCTTCTCGGCACCAGCAAGCATTCTACAGAAGGTGGTCTTTCCGGTACCGTTCTCGCCCATCATGACGAGAATCTCCGAGTCGGTGAACTCACCAGGCTCAATCTTCAGCTTGAAACCAGAGGCGGGCTGTGTCTTGTTCATGGCGGGGTAGCCGTATTGGCGAGATTGATCGACAATGAACTCTTCTCCAGCTTCACCGATACGGAACTGCAGAGATTCCTCTCTGAAACGCAAGTTCTCGCTGGGAATGTGACCGTCGAGGAAAATGTTGATACCTTCACGGACCGAGGAAGGAAGAGTGACGACACCGTAGACGGCGGGCTTACCGTAGAGCAAGCAGATGAAATCGGACAGGTAGTCGAGAATGGACAAATCGTGCTCGACGACAATGACGTATGAAGTAGGGCCGAGCAGACTGCGGATCAGACGACCAGCGGCCAGACGCTGCTTGACATCCAAGAAGGATGAAGGCTCGTCGAACATGTAGACATCGGCTTTTTGTACACAGACGATGGCGATGGCGAAACGTTGCAACTCACCACCGGAGAGGAGATCGATGTCACGGTCGAGAATGGCGTCGAGTTCTGTTTATTGCGTTAGCTGGAGCCCAGAAACTTGGCCATGTCTGTCTTGTCACATACCCAGTGTCTTGATGATCTCCTCAACTCTAGCCTCATCGACTTCAGCACGCTGCTTGACGAGGAAGCCAACGGTTCTGTTGTCGCCCTTGACGGCTCTGGGGATCTGGTCGACGTATTGGGGCTTGACGACGGCCTTAAGGTTGTCTTCGAGAACCTTGGTGAAGTAGTTTTGCAGCTCGGAACCACGGAAGTACTTGAGAATCTCCTCCCAGTCAGGGGGGTTGTCGTAGCGGCCGAGGTTGGGCTTCAGCTTGCCGCTCAGAATCTTCAGGGCAGTACTCTTTCCGGTACCGTTACCACCAACGAGACCCAGGACTTGACCAGGTCTGGGCATGGGCAGTCTGTGGAGCTTGAAGCTGTTGGCCGAGTAACGGTGGGTGACTTGCGACTCGAGGTTGGTGGGCAAGTTGATAATGTTGATGGCATCGAAAGGACATTTCTTGGGACAGATACCGCAACCAATACAGAGACGCTCGGAGATGAAGGCAATCTTGGAGGTGTTGTCGACCTCAATACAGAGCTTTCCAGTACGGACGACGGGGCAAGATTTCTTGCACTCTTGACGACATTTCTTTGCGGGTGGTTAGAGGGTGTTCTTGTGGCTGGTCGCATGAGGCGTTCGATCGTACCTTGGGCTTACACTGCAGAGGTAGTCAGTAAGCAGATTCTAAAGCAGAGAGAGCGGCAAACTTACCTTGTCGCTGTTGACAATGGCAATACTGCAGACAGCAGGGTCAGAAAAAGGAAACCCAGAAAATTCTCTCAGCCGGCGGCAGCAGGTGCAAGTACATACCGAGTCAACTTGTCCGACATTTTGGGCGATTGTATAGCGTCGCAGGAGCTGACTAGAAACCGCGAGACAGTGAGTGTCAAACGAGGTCGTCAAACGGCGAGTGAAGACACTTGGGTGACGCGAAGTGGGCAGGAACGACGGAACAATGAGTTGCGCCCAAGCTGATTTGGTGCCTTCCTATTGGCTGGCTTGGCCCTGCCCGCAACTCGTCTCCGTCGGAGCGTCGTTCAATCTCAAGAAGTCACCCACCTCTCTCACATCTGCACCATACCACTCACGAGACCAAAAATACTCTACGCACCGTCTGGACATGGTCTCACATGGCCGGTAAGCTCGTCCTCTATTTTCTGTCACTTTCCCTGTACCCTACACGAGTGAGCCTGGTCTTGGCATTTCTTTTGTCTCTGGAGCCGATCGCCTATACCATTCGATATCGCGAGTCTACCGTCGCCTGTATCGCCTAAATCGCCTTCGGTCTACTTTGTCCGCCTTCTGTCGCCATCATTTCACGTCCGTAATACCTTTGCTGCCCATCGTCCGCCCTACATCGCGTCAACCGACCATCCAAGACTCGCGTCCACCCTCGATCTATTCCATCAAGATTCCATCTCGATACCATTTCGAACCCATCTACGAGACCTACCGCACTGTCTTTGGGGGGAAACCGGTCGCCTAGACCAGGCGCTCACCCTTGTCAACTCACCGCTCCGTCCGACCCACCTGTCTCGAGCAATCTTGCTGACTGCTCACTCTATCCAGCCGGCCAGACATCTCTGCTACCTACCCACCTACCTCCCTCCACCATGTCTTTTGAGAACGGCCATTTGTCGTCGCCTGATGAGCCGGCTTACGCGACTCTGGACCACAAACCATCTCGTAGCGAAAGCGAACTTTCAGATGTCAATGATATACCCGACCAAGCTGTCACCGAGTCCATCGACCATGTCATGAACGATGTCGCAAGTCCTCGGTCCGATGAAGATGAAGATGCCGATGGTTCTGATGATGGCGATTATGACGCCCCGTCACCTCCCTCAAGAGCCAGCGTCGACTCCCGCCATAGCAGCGTCTCCTCGGATGCCTCGTCGGTGCCCCGCAAGCGCAAGGCCGCCGAGCCCGATGTAGACGATGACCAGTACATGCAAGAAAACCCAGAGTTATATGGCCTTCGTCGAAGTGTGAGTCAGCCTGCTGTACTGCTCGTCTTCTTCTCACTGACAAGTCTTAGGGTCGTGCTCGTCCAACTCGCCGAATTGTGTGTCTTACTATACATTCTTCTAGCGCGTCCAATACTGACTCCCACACGTAGATCGAGAGCAGTGACGAAGAACAAGACAACAACGACTCTGGCTCAGATGTCAATCCCGGCCGCGCCCGCAAACGCTTACGGCCGGCCACCTCGCGCAATGGTACCTCTATCCTTGACACCTATCTCCTTTAATTACTGACCGAGACGTGCTTGTAGCCTCACTCCGTCGATCCGACTCCGAATCTGCGTCAGACAGCGATACTTACGGTGGTGCACGTGGTCGAGAGTTCGCAAAGAAGCACCGCCGCAGGCTGCAAGGAGCCTCATCTCGCTCTGCCTCGGGCCTTGCAGGTGATCTTCGCTTCTCTACAAGACAAGCTGGCAAAGTTACGACATACAACGAGGAAGATGGCGACGACTTTAGCGAAGAGGACACGGAGAACATGACACCCAACTACTGGGTTGCTGCTGAGGACAACTCTCCAGCCATAGACATCGTCCTTAACCACAGAGTTGGCGAAGGCAAAGGTTTGTTCCTCCATACCCTGGTTCTTTTCAAACATGCGCTGACAATCCCGCTCTGCAGATACCGAGTATCCCGAGAAGAACGACTACGAGTTCTTTGTCAGTACATTCCATTGATCATCGCTTACCCCTGCTAACATTGCTCCAGATCAAATGGCAAGGCAAAGCACATTACCACGCTACATGGGAGCCCTGGACCGAGCTTAGTTCAGTCCGCGGTTTCCGTCGTCTTGAAAACTACTACCGCAAAGTCGTCGAGGCCGAACACTTCTTGGCTCAAGATCCTGATGTCGCACCGGAAGAGCGCGAAAAGTACACACTCGACCGCGAGACGTACCTTGATGCTCTTGACGACTACATGAAGGTTGAAAGAGTCATCGGAGAACAAGTCGGCAATGACGGCAGAGAATACTATGTCAAGTGGAAGTCTCTTCCCTACGACTCTTGCACGTGGGAACCAGAGTCTCTTGTCAGCGAGTTGGCTCAGAACGAGATCGATCGCTATCTCGATCGCTCATCCCGCCTGCCTACTTCTGACAAGCGCGAATCGAGTTTATCCACCCGCTCACCTTACAAGCCCTTCCGTACGCAACCCGACTACATCAAGTTCGGTCAGCTCAGAGATTTCCAACTGGCAGGCATCAACTTCCTCGCACACAATTGGTGCAAGGGCAACAATGTCATTCTTGCAGACGAGATGGGTCTGGGAAAGACGGTTCAGTCAGTCTCTTTCATGAGTTGGCTGATTCATGACCGTCGTCAAGAGGGTCCTTTCTTGGTTGTCGTGCCACTGTCCACCATGCCTGCTTGGGCCGATACATTTAACAACTGGACGCCGGACATCAACTACATTGTATACAACGGCAACGAGGCTTCTCGCAAAATTCTTCGCGAACATGAACTCCTCGTAGATGGCAACCCGAGAAAGACAAAGTTCAACGTCATGCTCACGACTTACGAATACATCCTGCTCGATTCGGCCTTCTTGTCCCAGATGAAGTGGCAGTTCATGGCTGTAGACGAGGCGCATCGGTTGAAGAACCGAGATTCGCAACTCTATGTCAAGCTCATGGACTTTGGTGCCCCGAGTCGTCTGCTCATCACGGGTACGCCTCTGCAGAACGAGCTCAAGGAGCTGTCTGCCCTTATGGACTTCCTCATGCCAGGCTTGATCAACATCAATGACGACATTCCGATTGACGACTCCGAAGCTACCAGGCAAGCTCTCGACGACTTGATGAAGGCCATCTCTCCCTACATGATTCGCCGTGTTAAAGAGAATGTCACCAGTGATCTGCCGGGCAAGACTGAGAAGATCATCCGAGTCGAATTGTCAGACGTTCAACTGGAGTACTACAAGAACATCCTCACCCGCAACTACGCCGCTCTGAACTCTGGCACAAAAGGACAGAAGCAGTCGCTACTCAACATCATGATGGAACTCAAGAAAGCCAGTAACCACCCCTTCATGTTCCCCAACGCAGAGGATCGCATTCTTGAGGGCAAGACCGGCAGAGAAGATCAACTGAAGGCTCTTGTAACGAGCAGTGGAAAGATGATGCTTCTCGACCGTCTTCTTACCAGATTGAAGGCTGATGGCCATCGTGTGCTTATTTTCAGTCAGATGGTCAAGATGCTTGACATTGTTGGTGATTATCTGCATCTTCGCGGACACCAATATCAACGTCTTGATGGTACAATCGCAGCAGGTC
>Ga0058697_10000859_pt1 | contig 12005 bp, 11 predicted proteins | sample AgamicAsMae_FD_66619 | JGI IMG/M metagenome (GOLD analysis project Ga0058697, IMG submission 66619) | Agave microbial communities from Guanajuato, Mexico - As.Ma.e | ecosystem: Host-associated > Plants > Phyllosphere > Phylloplane/Leaf | place: Guanajuato, Mexico | collected 2012-06-04
GATACGCAGAGTCCGCTCGAGTATCAGAATTTCGAAGGGATTTATAGGTTCATTGAACAGTGTGATTCGCATCGACACTGATTTGATGGATGCTGTGGTTTCTCTTTCGCGCTCTCTCTTCTCCTCTCCTCTTGCTTCAGATTGTAACGATACGATACCCTTGGCGTTTTTTTTTTGGTCATATTGCTTTTCTTTCTTTCTCATACCTGAGAGACATTCCTACGTAGTATTTTTGTTATCATCGAATACAAAATATGTTTTCATCGACTCTACTGCTCCGTGAAACGGTCTTTTATCCTGCATGTGTTCCCTCGAGAGGAGTTCCAGATTTGCCCACCCTGGGACATGCCTATTGAAATGGACAAATCTGGAGGAGACAGTAAGCGCATGCGGGCACCGTGCAGTCAAAGGATGTGTGTGCAAGTGGATATGAATTCAATGATGTATATAAAGCAGTCAGTCACGCAGGTCTGATCGGTGGTTGCACCCAGTCATCAGCTTCCTCGTCAAACACATTGACACGTCTAGTCATCAACACCTCACCATCAGGAAACCAACTCTTGTTCTGCAATGACCCCACCCTCGCACCTTCCATTGACCGCGATGGCCGAGTCATTGGCTTCAACTCGTACACTTGATTTTGCTGCGATCCACTTTTCAAATCGCCGACAACGCTAGTGAAGTTTCCCATGTTGCTGTGATGTTTGGCATCATCATCCATTTGGAGGTATCCGCGTTCGCTGAACCTGGCGCCTGAGTAGATTGGTTTCCGCGAGGAGCCCTTTGAATTGTCGCTGGGTGATGATTCGCTGTTCGTGGTGTTTGTGGCATTGCTGCGGACTTTGCCGACCATGTTTTTGAATAGTGGACGCAGTGTTGCTAGACATGCTGCGTTGAGTCCTATGGCTGGCTCGATGAGACTGAACACTCCAATGTTGATGGCGTTTGTGAAGAATGCAGGTCCGGTCTTCAAGCCTGGGATGTAGGCAATCCGGACGAGAGAGATGATACTGCCCACCGCGCCGAGACTGAGTAACAGGCCAGCGGATATCTTTGCAGAGCGTGGCATTTGAGAATTCCAGAGTACGAAGACGGGTAAGAATGCAAATGTCCAGTCGCTGACGGCGTTTAGAGATGCGTGGATGTAGTTTAGTGGTTGGAGCACGTCGTCTTTGATGCAGATGCCGACTGCTTCTTTGATGAGAAAGTTGGTTGGGATGCCGCATTGGAAGACGGCGACGAAGGCGAAAGCGGTGGCGTAGATTGTGTAGATTGCCGTGGTTATCCAGATGACCCTTCGTTGCCATTGCCGAATGACGATTCGGAGGAAGAAAATGGCTAGACTTATTTTCAATGCGACGGTGGTAAGGATATATAGGCCCATCAAGGATATGATGTACTGAAAGCATAGTCAGCATTGATGCAAGAGATGTAGCAGGTATGACAAACCTTCATCAGATAGTTGAGCAAGTCTATTTGAGCACGAATGCCTTCTTCCAGTGCTCGTTGCGGTCTTTCGCCGTTCTCAATACGCTCAATGCACATCAGGAGACTGCAACACGTTGTGGACAAGCATATTGTGAGCAGCATCGTCCAGTCATCCCAGCCAAACGAGCGTAGCAAAATGGCTCGCACATAGACCCGCAGCGCAAATGAAGTCCATGAGAGTATGAGAAAGACCACGGCTACGATCAACATGACGACTGTGCGAGGCCCGATCGCAGCCACTCTCTGTGCTGCGTCTGCTATGACGTCCATGTTGGTGGTGTTGACAGAAAAGAACAGGCAAGGAAAGAATAGAAGGTAGAATATTGCTACAAGCAGTAGGGAGAAAGCGAATGGCCTACAGCCTAGATGGACAACTCCATACGATAGAGTTTGACATAGGAAGGAACGATGGTTTCCGATATCTTCTCGAGGCTCTGGTCACCTCGCTTACCGACTACGCCGTCCATAGGGCTTGACTGTATCAGCACCTTTGGGGCTGCTTTGAGGAGCATGCATGAGCCATTTGTCGATGCGACAGGCGAAAAAATGCGATGGAACATATTCGGAAGAGGGCTTTTGGGTGGAGCTTGTCGAGTCACTGAAAGACCTGCAGATTGACGATACCTTTGTGAGGCTGCAAGCATTGATGCACGTTCCAACACGAAGTTGGTTTGACAGTCAAGGGTCTTTGACATGGGGAACCATTGCGTCGGGTTCATTGGTATCCACTGTTCGTGTTTCGTCCGACCTCAGGTGACTCCAGGCTTTCAAGGCGGTAGTCCTGAAAGAGCGAGCTGCGTGCAGTGTTACAGAAATGCCTTCGCTCAGCTTCAAAGTTGGCTAAAGCGAAGTCTTATAGATTGATGTTGAATTCATGACAGCATAATAGCTGGCAGTCAACGAACGCAGCTACTCAGTACACCGACGCTGGTGTTCGGCGTATTAATGTTCGGGGAGTCGCCGTTGTTGAAGAATGCAGTATTGCAATTTAGCGACTCACCTGAGAAGCCGAGATGAAATGATCATTGTCGACATTTCCTGACCCTCCCTCAATCTCCGGGCTCACTGCATACATGAAAGCGACAGTGTCTGCAACTGGCATGAGGATGAGCCCTAGTCGATTGTTGAGAAACCAATGGAAGGAGGATCTCTGAATTCATGTCGTAAAGCGCGATGGATCACTTTACTGGAAAGGCGCAATTCGGACCGGCACGCTCCTCGGGTTTGGTCTTCCGCTGCGTGATGGCGAGGCAAGGCAGATCGAATCTTCACGACAGAAGACTGACGAATGATCCATATGAAAAGGCATCTCAATTTGAACGGTTGACAGCAGTTTCCTTTCTGGTTATGTTTATGAATCACGTGGCAGCGTGTGGTAGCCACATGTCAGGCACGATCGCTCTTGCCTGTGCTTGTGGCGATTTCCCCACGTTACAAAGGCTACAATCGCGCTAGTCGCGTCTGCCCTCAAGGATGACTTGACGATAAATTGTTCGCCTCCTTCTGACATTTGGTCTTCAACAATCACGCTTCTAACACACACTTTCTTTCCTGAAATAAGCCAAGATACTGTCACAATGAGTGCCGAAGGACAAGAACTCGCATCTCAGTCTGGCTATGAAGATGGCGCTGCTGGCGGGCCTGGTGCACCCACGCCACTCTCTGCTCTAGAGGTAAGATATTGCCATGTCTGTATTCCTTTGATCACGAACTAAGTGTAGTACAGGGAATGGCGGGTCTAACCAAGAGAGATATCCAACTGTTCGTCGAAGGTGGGTTCCACACTGTCGAATCAGTGGCGTATACTCCGAAGATGGTGCTTGAGCGCATCAAGGGTGTGTCGGAGCAGAAGGCAACCAAGGTTCTTGTAGAAGGTATGCTATTGTTGTTTCTGATCATTTGCGCCGTTGCTAATACAGCGCCTAGCCGCAAAACTTGTGCCTATGGGCTTCACGACCGCCACCGAGATGCATGCTCGCCGCAGTGAACTCATTTCTATCACGACTGGTTCCAAGCAGCTCGACACGTTACTCGCAGGAGGAATTGAAACAGGGTCCATCACCGAAGTCTTTGGCGAATTCAGAACGGGAAAGAGTCAGCTGTGTCATACTCTGGCAGTGACGTGCCAGCTACCCTTCGATATGGGTGGTGGCGAGGGAAAGTGCCTCTACATCGACACCGAAGGTACCTTCAGACCGGTTCGTCTGCTTGCAGTGGCGCAAAGATACGGGCTTTCAGGGGAAGAGGTTCTCGACAATGTCGCATACGCGCGCGCATACAACTCGGAGCATCAGCTTGATCTACTCAACCAGGCGGCACAAATGATGACCGAAACACGCTTCTCGCTCTTGATCGTCGACTCGGCAACAGCACTTTACCGCACCGACTTCTCAGGACGTGGTGAGCTGTCATCAAGACAGACACATCTGGCAAAGTTCATGCGCACACTGCAGCGCCTGGCAGACGAGTTTGGTATTGCAGTGCTTATCACCAACCAGGTGGTGGCACAAGTGGATGGTGGACCAAGTGCCATGTTCAACCCGGACCCGAAGAAGCCTATCGGTGGAAACATCATTGCGCACGCCAGTACAACACGTCTCAGTTTGAAGAAGGGTCGTGGCGAGACCAGAATATGCAAGATCTACGACAGCCCCTGCTTACCCGAGAGCGACGCCATGTTCGCCATCAAGGAGGACGGCATCGGCGACCCTAGCCCCAAGGATCTCGACAACAACTAGACGAAAGAAGGAAGACAGTGTACATGAGGGACGAGGATATTGCTTTTGAGCTTGCTTTTTTGTTTTAAGATACCAGGAGGCTGGGAATAATGGTGTTGCATTTTTGGCTTGGCGTTAGCAGGACGAGCATTTGCGGCATGACAAGATAAAGGTCTGGACGATGGCTCGGAGTTACGCAGAGTAGCTGAGTGATACCACAGTAAAACTACAATGTTTTGTTTTAATCAATCAAAGTCAGTTTCGGTTAGATGTGTGTGTTGCAAGTGAAGTGATGATGGACGAGTGAAAGTTGGTCTCGGTCGCATGCAAAAGCCGGGGCAGCTCCAGTCGCGGAAGTTTGGAAGTTTGGTCTTCTTCAGTGGCAGCTCGGCGCGCCATCATCACAGCAAACGCGCATCGAATCTCTTCCGTCGACCAGCGACAATCTCAGGTCGACATTACATGGAGATACAATGGCATTGACCGTGACAGCTCCACTGGCGCCCTGTCTATACACCGAGGCCCGCCTGAACATCGAGCCTACTTACGCCAACTCGACCCTACACATCCCTACCGAAGGCCCGTCCTCATTCTTTTCGCGCAAACGTCCAAGGGCCGATGACATCCTAGCCGACGCTGATGAAGATGCGTACGCGAAACGTCACCTAGCCACCGAGTCCTCCATCTTCTTCCGTCGCCAGAACAGGAACCCGCGATGCTTCCTCTGGCGCGTGCTTGAGGAGGGCAAGCTGCTACACATTCAGAGTGTTGACTTGATCCAAGCTCGCAGAAATACCCAAGAAAGCGTCATTACCTTCGCTCTGAGCTTCAGCAACCCCATCAGGGCCAATGGAGTCGCCTTCGCCGATGCTGTCGAGCGCGACGCTCTGGAAGTCTTCGTTCTGACCACCAGCAACGAACTCTTTACCTTCACCTTGCGCAAAGACCTCCTCCTTCGTGGCTCGCTGCCCTCGCCTGCCGAGTTCGATCCCACTAGCTGCTTCAAGGTTTACCAATCGCCTTCTTTCAGCTTCCGAGTACCTTACAAGCTCGTCGCTCTTAGTTCGATGGACTTACTCGTTTCTCTCGGCGATGGTGGCCTGTTGCGCCTCACAAGAAATGTCGGACAGGGTCAAGGATCGTGGCATGAGACTTCATTCAGCGAACCTGGCTGGGGATCATCCTTCAAGACTTTCTTCTCTATGAGAAGTAATCCCATAAAAATCAACGGCCTGGACCTCGAGCCCTCAACCGCCGCTGCTATCGCCTTGTCCCCGGATACAGCTCATGTTTTGACCGTGTGCCTGAACCATACTCTGAAAGCATGGAATACACAAACGGGAAAGCTGGGTGTCCAGACCGACCTTCTCAATGAGAACAACAGGGATTTGCAATCTGCCTCATCCCAATTTGTGATGAACACCGCTCCAGGAACTCTTCTCAAGCTTCTTCAAGTCGACGGTAGTCCCGACGGCGACATGTACTACGCTGTCACGAACTCCCCAAAAGATCATCAGTTCAAATTCTGGGCAATCATGGATGCTGATGATATCGAGCATGGCATCCGCGACGTTCAACCAGACACTAAACTCATCCCCCCTCTTGACGAGCTGATGAACACAAACGCCTGGCAACTTGTCGAGTACCACGTTCGTCCTTCTAAAGGCTGGCGCAACACTCAACTGTGGATCCGTGTCAGATCCGGTACTGTCTGCAAGATCTTCACTCTAACCTTCGATCTGATATCCCCCCCTGAGGATATCGAAGATGCATGGCGCAACAACTGGGCCTTTGTCGACGATGGTTCTCTGACCATTGAGGCTCTAATGGAAGACCCCTCGTTCCCAGGCGATGCTGATATACAACTCAGGGTGGAAGACTGTTCCAGTCTCAGCGATCAATGGCTGGACTTCTTCTTTTATCCCGGCAGGTTCAGTGTGCCTATGCTTGAAAGCGCTTTGCACATCTACAAGAAAGGCTTGAAACTCTCAACTGATTCATCTCGATCGATCAAGGAGGTTCCACTCAAGGGGAGAATCTGCGATGCGATTGCCGCCAAAATCAGTGTCGATCAGGATTCTGAGGGTCACTTAGATTTCGACAAGTACCAGTCCGAGATCGCTGCGCAATGGCACGTCTTCTTTGGTCTAGTTCGACACCTTCACACCCGACGTGGTGAATCTCTCTCTTTGGCATTCGACATGGAAACAGACCTTGCTTGGTCAATCAGAGCAGATCAAGTCGGCCCCGTCAGGCAATGTTCCGAAGTTGAGGTCATGAATCTCAACAGGGATGTTTTCCTTACTCAAGAGGACTCCTTCATCGTCAATTCCATGCCCCTTGCTGATCATCTGACCGATGAGACTAGTGTGCACATTGGCCGTCTCCTTGCTGGCGCGAGAACATTCAGAAGAGGACTGTCTTCAGAATTCCAGACTGTCTTTGAAACGGCGAGTGCGGAGGATGCTCTCAAGATTGGCGCCAACGACACAACACCAAACGGTACTCAGGATAAACACCTCGGAGACTTGCGACAACTCTATGAACTCTGTGCCCTCCACACTGAAGTTTCGGATGAGGATTTCAACCAACTAACAGACTCGATGCAAGAACTTGGTGGACTTGGTGACTTGGACAATGAGCTATTTTATGCTGCTGTCGAACGCCTCGCCGAGCCCGAACAAGGTGCTGAAGGAGACCAAGTACTTACTCGCTACGGGGACAAAGCAACGATTCGTGGTGCTCAGGACACGCTCACTTTGACAAGAGACATCATTCTTGATCTTCTCGCTTTGGTAGTCTTTATGGCTGGGGATCTCGAGGAGGAGGAACTTTCGCCTAGCTTCAGACCTTCAGAGTTGTACGAGCAGCTGGTTGTGAAGCTCAAGGAACACAATGTTCTGTTGTGGCTTGCTAGCAACGTGCGAGAGGAACCAACGAAGAAGGCCAAGGATGCCGCCGACAGCCCCGTCTCAAAGTCTAACAAATCTCAGTACCATCCCACTCTGACGGTGCTTGAAAGTATCTTCATTGGGGACTGGCATAGCTTGCGATTCCCAGCTTCGGAAACTCTACCATTCCTCGTTACTTACTGGTGCCGTGCATGGACATATGGAGCTAACATCTCCAATGCCTACAATGGTGTTGTCTGGCATGTCCTGGGCAACCTCTTGAAGCATCAGGACTACGATCTGGCCATGGACTTCCTCAAATTCGTACCTGAAGGATCCTGGGCTTCCTATCTTCGAGGAAGACTGAACCTCGCAATCGGAGAATATGCTCTGGCCGCCGAGTATTTCAGGCAAGCAGCCGAGAAACTCGCTTCCGGAGAGAGAGATCAAAGGATCGATGAACTGGATACGTCAAGCTTGATCGATCCTCAAGCGCGCAACTTTTTCAACGATGGACTCCCTCGTTACTATCTGCATATTTCGTACCTATTCGAGCGCAGCCGGCTGTACTCGTACACGGCTGACTTCGCCTCGCTTGCTGCTCAGGAGTTTGCAGTGAACTTTGAGAACTTTGACGACAACTCGTTGATCGACCTAGACACACGCAAGCAGGGAATGCACGGGAGCCCTGCGGCCACAAAGGTCAACTTGGCGATGGAGGAAATCAAGCTGTTGCGGGTGCGCGAGCTGAAGGAAGACATTCTGATGCGCGTCTTCAACGCCTCGTTGCAGATCTGCCGCTACAGGCCTGCCTTTGATGCTCTGCTTGTCTTTGGAAACCCTGTGCTACGCAAAACTTCACTTCAAGCTTTGCTACAGTCGCTTATCGCCACAAACAGGATGAGCACACTTCTTTCTCTTCCGTTCCCTGAATATCTTCTTCCCGAGGTTGACGATATTCTGCTGTCATTAGCACGCAAGCACCTGTCCTTCTCTCCAACACCAACACCTGGTCAGCCTCAGTATCACCAAGTCATGTACACATGGCGGATTCACAACAACGACTTCCGTGGAGCTGCTGAGATATTGTTTGAGCGTCTGCAACGCCTAAGACACAGCACGGCCAAAGTGTTTGAACCAGATGATGAGACTTTGGTCGAGGCATACTTGGTTCTTATCAATACACTCGCATGCTGCGGCAAGGACGAGGGGTGGATTTTTGCAGAGAAGGTCGAAGAGGAGTACCAGCGTGGCAAGAGCGTGTCAGCCAGCCACAGCAAGAAGCGCAGGATCGTTACGCTTGAAGATGTGCGCAAGGAATACCAGGCAGAGCTGGACCGCAGAAGCGAGATGCAGCAAGGCAGATTCGCATTGACAGCGGGAGATGAGATGGACATGTTCTAAGGGCAGTGTATTTTTTTTTCAGTGACGCTTTGTATTCTCTTGACTGTCAAGACGGCAGCAAGATTAAAGGATTTGAGGACGATAAAAGAGAGACGGGCAGGAATCTGGGCATAGCGCAGGAGTTTAAGGCGTATAGACATGTGTAAAGATAGTCAGTTGCCAGCTTGTATCAAGAGAAGACTTTGAATTTGTGTGAGCTTGTTGTTGCCCTTGATTGTGGTGAGTACGAAGACAGAGAGGTATGACGAAGTGAGGTAGGGCTGAGCCGAAACGACCGAGGGCGAGATTGGCGTCGGTCACATCACCGGGCAACAACGACGAGCATTGAGTTGGACAGCAAGCAACCAGACGACAACATGTCCAAATCGACCTTCTGTCTCGTGTCGCTACCGACATCCATCTCGCCATCAAATGACGCCGACGAAGCTCTGACGGCGCTGAGAGCCGTCGTGTCGACCGACAACGGCACGACGTATCCCTTCAACCTGCCCTCGTTCAAGATTGGCACTCTGGACGCCCTGGTGCAGCAGGCCGACGACCTGCAGAAGCTGGAACAAGGATGCAAAGGTGTCGTCGAGAAGGTCGCCGACTCGCTGAAGAACATCCTCGAGGGCGACGAGGACAAGATGGCCGACCAGAAGAACGTCAACGACAAGCCCGTCGACCACTATCTGCAGACCTTCCAATGGAACAAGGTCAAGTACCGCGCTGAGAAGCCCATCTCGGAGCTGGTCGATATGCTCCAGAAGGTTCGTGTCTTGCGTCTCTGTCCGCATCGTCGCATTTCGGCTAATGAGAGCATCACAGGACATTGCCAGCATAGACAACGACGTCAAGACCAAGTTCAACCAGTACAACTCTACAAAGACCTCCCTGGCCACCGCTCTGCGCTCGCGCACCGGCAACCTGTCGCAAAAGTCGCTGTCCTCTGTCGTCAACCCCAACAACCTCCTCGCGCCAGACGCCTCCGAGTACCTGCAACAACACCTGATCGCCGTGCCCAAGAACCAGGTCAAGGACTACCTGCAGAGCTACGAGTCTCTGTGTCCCATGGTCGTGCCCCGCTCGTCGCAGGAGTTGGCCAAGGATGACGAGTTTAGCTTGTTTGCTGTCACCGTCTTCAAGAAGCACAGTGCCGAGTTTGTCCACAAGGTGCGCGAGAAGCGCTGGACGCCCCGCGAGTGGAAGTTCACCGAGGGCGGGCGTGAGGCCGAGGAGAAGGAGCAGCAGAAGCTTGAAAAGGACGAGCGCCGTGTTTGGGGCGAGGCTCTCCGTCTGGGCCGCACTGGATACAGTGATGCTGTTATGGCTTGGATTCACGTTCTTGCTCTGCGTGTCTTTGTCGAGACGGTCCTGCGCTATGGTCTTCCTCTGAGCTTTGTCTGCGGTCTTGTCAAGGTAAGCAGTTTAGCTACAACGCTGAGCTATACACGAAAGCTAACACGAACAACAGACGGACAAGAAGGTCGTCGAAAAGGTAAAGAAGAACCTCGACGGCGCCTACTCGCACCTCGGTGGAAATGCATTCGGTCGCGACAAGAAGGGCAGAGTGACCAAGGACGATGCTCAAACGGCCAACGAACTGCAAGCCACCGGTCACGCTGGTGGTGAAGACTACAACGCATACGTCTACTACCAGTTCGAGATTGCATGAGCAAGCACAAAAATAGATCGATATCGTCCTCCTGCTTCCCTGCCTTAGTCTTGTTCTGGCCAGCGTTTGTTCCTTTCCTCAACCTTTTTGTTTTTGTTCTCCTTGTCCATAGATACTCTATACCCAGCCCGAACATTGCAGGTTGTCCATACATCAAGTAAAAAGAAGACAAAAACATGATCAACTTGGTGTACTTTTTTTTTCTAGTAATTGTCCGTTGTACACGAGGTAACGTTATATACAAATTTTGAGGAAATGCAAAGAAAAAAGGGTATCATGAATCAACATCTAACCCTGCTTGAGCAGACCCTTCTCCTCGAGGTACTTTGTGATGATGACCACAGCCTCCTCAACACTGGTGTTTGCCGAGTCAATGTGGATTTCAGGCTTCTCGGGGGCCTCGTAGGGAGCACTGATGCCGGTAAAGTCCTTGATGACACCGGCGCGGGCCTTCTTGTAGAGACCCTTGGGATCACGCTTCTCGGCCTCTTCGACGGAAATGTCGACGTAGACCTCGATGAAGGGCAGAGGGGTCTCTGTGTTTTCGGCCTTCTCGTGGAGTTCGCGGGCGGTTTGGCGGTCGGCTTTGTAGGGGGAGATGAAGGAGGTTAGGGCGAGGGTGGAGGAGTCGGCGAAGAGCTTTGCGACCTGCGGTAGTTCATGTGATCAGTTTCAATTAAATCTTACGTCAAACTTGAGAGATTAGGAGAGATAGAGCAAAACACACCTCTGCGATACGGCGGATGTTCTCGTTACGGCTCTTCTCGTCAAAGCCAAGGTCCTTGTTGAGGCCGAAGCGGACGTTGTCACCGTCGAGACGGTAGGCGGCGAGACCCTGCTGCAAAAGGTGCTGCTCGAGAGCAGTGGCAATGGTCGACTTGCCCGAGGCGGAGAGACCGGTGAACCAAATGGTGGCACCCTGCTGCTTGCGGAGCTCGCTGCGCTCCTTGCGGGTGAGACCAGCGTGCCAGGTGATGTTGCTATATGTCAATTCACGTCAGCAATTGAAACTATATCTGGTAATGCAGATCAAAACTCACGTAGACATTTTTGAAGATTGTGGAAATATGGTATGGAGGGGTTGGAGGAGGGGGGAAAAGATGTCTAGCTGTGCTGCTACCAATATGCAAAGATTCAGGAATCGCCGATTATTACCATTGCGTATTCCCCCCACCGACAACGCAAGCACGTCAACATCAACCCAAGCCACAGCATCAAAAGACCAAGAGCCGCTTCGTTGCTCGAACGGGTCGGTCCGGGTTGGCGCTAGCCTGCCCCTCGGGGTTGCCGTCGGCGATGGTCGGGGGAAGCTCCTTCCTATGTGGGCGCGGTTACACGAATTCATGTGAGCTTCCTTCCGAGAGCCTCAATTCTTATCGATTATCTGTTCAATTTCTGTCCTTCTGGTGACTCGAGTCCGCTTCTATAGTCAAAACAATCTACTTTGAGGTCTTCTCAAGTGTCCGAGTCACATCAGTCATCCGTACCTCTCCCATACTGTTGTCACTTCAGGATGTCTGCCATTCGCTCTTCTATCCGAGCTGCAACGCCGTTCTTGCGCTCTGCTCGGCCTAATGCTCTGTATAGAGCACCCATTGGACCTTGTGCTTCGACTGCAAGACTACAAAGATTACCAAATCAGATTCACCGAGTCACACCTGCAGCAGTACGATTCTATGCCTCTTCCAGCGAGCAAGCCAATGCCAAAACAAGTCTCTACGATCTTCATGTTTCCAAGGGAGCCAAAATGGTTCCTTTTGGAGGGTACATGATGCCTGTTCAATACAGCGATCTAGGCGTCGGTGAATCGCACAAGTGGACCAGAGAGAAAGCTAGTCTGTTCGACGTCAG
>Ga0058697_10000860_pt1 | contig 12003 bp, 9 predicted proteins | sample AgamicAsMae_FD_66619 | JGI IMG/M metagenome (GOLD analysis project Ga0058697, IMG submission 66619) | Agave microbial communities from Guanajuato, Mexico - As.Ma.e | ecosystem: Host-associated > Plants > Phyllosphere > Phylloplane/Leaf | place: Guanajuato, Mexico | collected 2012-06-04
GCCTGGTAGCTGTACCTTGTGCCTGGGTTGCTGCAGATGCATACTCTAGCCCCCGGAGCCGCCGCACCCTAATTCCAACGTCCTGGTGAACGCTTGCAGAGAAAGAGGTAAAGATGGTCCGGGCAATGCAGGTCATACTCCCTGTCCAAGAGCGCCAGAAACGTAAGGCAGACCTACCGATATTGCGTTATAAGATCTCCCCGATCGCAGGGTTGTGTGGATCTCCCGTTTGTTCCTGACAGCCCTGTCATGATGAGGAAGTGAGATATGGCGTCTCGACTTCGAAACATGGCTTTGCTGCATTGTCAGTATTGCAAAGGTCAGCTAGAAGGAAGGAAAAAGACACGATGTGGAGCTGGGCTATCGAGCCTTGTCCTCGTTAGGTAAGGTTGTTGCACAATCATGCAGCTTCGCCGCGCCCGTGTCACGCCGGCGATTTGGGTCTCGGTGCATGACCCCCTGAGAAGGATCATTGCATGTTTGGTCGCACGCTTTTGTTTTGTGTCGCCAAACGAGATGGTTCACGTCACGACAAGGAGAGTTTGGCGATGAGCGGATGATTTTGTGTGAGGACAGAAAAGGCAGCGGACCGCTCCTTCCTTCCCGCGTTTTGACAGATCGACCTTCATTTTCCCCACCACCTGTTCTTGCCAAACAACGACATCCACACGTTCGTTTCTGACAGATTACAAGCAAGAGACCCGACACCGGAAACGAACATGCATGACATGGTCGTAGGATCTAGCGGGGTCAACAACCAAAAATCAAGATAAATTGCAAAAAGCTTCGGAACCAACAACCACAGGCAAATCTCCCGCTCAAGTCTTTCATGCATGTCATCTAAAAGTTCCCACAAAAAGTGTGCAAAGGGCTGAGAAACCCCAGCGAAAGTCAGTGACGGCATTGACCTGCAGGGAAAAGCACACTTATATTGCTGTTTCTTACGCACGCTGGAAAGAGAATTCCAAATGTTTGATCGAGAGGGGATTCTGCATGCTGCAGCTAAAGTACTCACTTGCGATCTTGCCGCTACTTGTCTCCATTGCAGGAACGCGCAGAGCCAAAAGCACAGGGATTTTGCTAGAGCAAGTTTAGGTCAAGCATCAAACACGATCCTAGCCGAAATTGATACATGTCCAAACGGAGGTTTGCTGGCGCTCAGCTGAATGCAGAGCACTTCTGGAGTACCAAAAGAGCTCGCTTGTTTCGTGTAGACAGTATACAAGAAGACAGTGATCACAGATGAACCCGACAATTCGGAGCAGGCGGACTGCCGCATGTGTAAAGATGATCAAGTGATGCTTTCATTTCGGTTCATACAAAGGTGTTGCTGCTTTGTTTGCTGCTGTATCAGCCCTAAGGCATATAACCGCGACTAGGGAAGGAAAGAAACCTGAGACCCGGGCCTCAAGAGCCTGCTCAGTGCTCTCATGCTTGCAGCATTCTTACAGCTTCATGCCCAAAGCCTTGTGCACCCTCAGAGACTGGCGGATGCTCAGATCCAACATAATCTCCTCACTGCCACCGGGGATCGCATACGCCCTGACATCTCTGTAAAGACGTTCAACCTTAGCGCCCTGACCGCCGCGGCTGTAACTCAAACCACCGAAGATCTGGCTGGCCTCGCGGGCGCAGAACTCAAAAGTGGTGGTTGCTTGGGCCTTGAGACCGGCAATGGCACCGCCGAGTTTCAGCATGGCCTCCACCTCGTTCATCTGTTGGCATTGGTAGATAAGGTTTTCCATCCACGAGTAGGATGCTTCGATCTGGCGGAACATGTGGGCTAGCTTGAGTCGGATGACGGGGTGCTCGATGAGCTTCTTGCCAAAGGTTCGTCGCTTGTGGGCGTACTTCATCGACTCTTCGTAGCAGACGCGCGAGAAGCGCAGGCACTGGATGATGATGCCGATACGTTCGTGGCTGTGGCTGCTGTTAGTACTCATCTGATATTCATCGACAGATTATGAAACTTACTTGAAGTTTGTCATCAGAACCTTGAAACCTTGGTTCTCCTTGCCGATCAAGTTCTCTACCGGGACCTTGACATCTTCGAAGGTGACATATGTTGTGCCACTCGACCAGACACCTTGGCAGTCCATCTTTCTGGTTGAGACGCCACCGAAGCTACGCTCAATGAGAAGGACACTGACACCGTTCATGCCCTCACCTCCTGTGCGGACAGCAGTGGTGAAGTAGTCGGACCAGATACCATTGGTGATCCACTTCTTCTCGCCGTTGACAATGTAGTGCTTGCCGTCTTCGCTCAGCTTAGCCTCGCAAGTCAGGTTGGCGACATCAGAACCAGCGTCAGGCTCGGTGATGGCCAAGCAAATTCTCTTGTCTCCGCTCAGGATATCCGGCATGATTCTCTTGACCAACTCTTTCTTTCCGTACTTGAGGGCTGGAGGGGCACCGATGCCGAAGCCACCGATCAAGTTCCAGACGAAGCCACCACTGCCAGACCTTGAGATCTCGTCGGTGATGATCATCTCGTGGAAGAGATCCCATTTCTCTGCAGGGACGGATTTGACGCGCTTGTCGGTGAGATCCTTGGGATAGTGAACGCCCATCAGACCTGCGAGGTATCCCTTTTCGCCCATGGCCTTGTACACCGAGTCTGGTACTTTTCTGCCCTCGTCCCACTCGGTGATATTTGGAATGATTTCGTTGTCCATCCATTCTCGGACTTCGGCGCGGAGGTCGGCGTGGGATTGGTTGAAGTAGGGCGAGTGGTACTAGATGTATGTTAGTGTATACTCAGGCTGCGCAGTCGGCATCACTTACAGATTGGTACCAGTTGGGGTCTCCACCGGGGATCATGTCACCAAACTGGTCAAGGGCTTCCGACACGGCGACTTCTTTGGCGTCAGCGCCAGGCTGAGGAGCCACAGTACCAGGAACAGGCTCGGGCTTGACGACCTGCTTTTCCTTCTTTGCTGCTGGTGGAGGCGTGGCGGGTGGTGTCGGGGGAGCGGCCTGTGCCTTCGAGTCCAGCGAGCCGACTTGAAGTTGCTTCTGGTACTTCTTCAGGATGCCCTCATTGTGGTACTTCCAGAACTGCTTGCTGGCATCCTTTCCAGCCACTCGCTGGAGGATCTTCTTACCACCAGGGTGCTCTTCCTGATTCGAGATCGTTAGCAACTGTCGAGCACGCTGTGAGGACGTCCTGCTTACCTGGAACTTGGTCAAGTCGTAGACATCGTCGTCGACAATGATCCAGAGGTTGTCGGCCTTGTTGTGCGATTGCACGTCGGCTTTAGAGTATGTGCCTGACATGATGTATGATAGATGTGAGTACCCGTGTGAATCTCAGGCTTTGAAGAAAAAGGTCGAGGGTAGAAGCAAGGGGTGCAAAGGAGTCAAAGGGTAATATCTGTGTTGCTTTCATCACATGTCAGCCCTTTAACCTTCACTTCAAGTCTTCCGTCAATCCGCTAACAACATACCACAAGTCACGAGGCCGCAGACGGTGCTTTCTTGGTAAAGGTCAAGAGAAACGGACACGAGAGCGAATCAAAAGCCCGACATTACGCTGCCGAGGTACCGAGGTAACTTTCACATGTTTTTTCCCACCTTCCCCAGCTTTTGGTCATCTCCACAATCCGAAGTCCGCATGTCCATGGCCGAGGACCTTTGCCAGTTGCACAAGACTCTGGGGCATGTGAGATTATTATATGAATGCTATCGGCTTGGCTTGTTGTGAGCATGACAGTCCGATACATGCTCTTCTTCTGGGCGAGCACCTCCAAAGTTGTGGCCAGTCCATCAAGAATTGCCGTAGCATCCGTTAGAACAGGCAAGTGATTACGTCAAGGAGCAAACAAACCCACTTGGACAAGAAGCATGAGTTTCCTTGTCCTTTGTATGAAACTCTCTTCTGCCATTTCCTCTAAAAACATATCACATCAGCAGCCATGTCTCCAAGTGAAGTCCACGTAGTCAAAGCCGCCGACATCCAGACCTCTTCCAGCGGCCAAACGGATGGTAGGTGAAACGAAATCCACTCAACACTACCCTGAACATGACTAAACCTCCACCAGGCATGACCCGTATGCCAGCCATAACAAAGCTCGCCTCAATCTGCAGCTCCATCATGCTGGCCGACCCCCACTCTGCCTCTGCAGTCCACCATCACGGCGCTCAAGACACCATCGTCTATGCTGTACGAGGTCAGGGTGCTGTAGTCAGTGAAGGCGGCAAGAAACGACAGGTCCTCAAGCAAGGAGATTTCGCTTTAATTCCTGCGTATCAAGAGCATCAGGAGGTCAACGATGGGGACGAGGAGGTCGAGTGGGTGATTGTGAGGAGTGGGGGTGAGCCTGAAGTTGTTAACCTTGAGGGCTGGGGTAAGAATTAGATGCAGCGCTTTCTATTTGACTATCTGTACATACATGTTTACAACTGCGAGGAGAGTGTCATGCTTATTCTCTGAGCTTCAAGTGGTACGTCTTGAGTTGATCCTCAGTCATGCGTGTTGGACTCTTGACGAGCAGATCTTCACCACGCCCGCTTTTGGGAAAAGCAATCACATCTCTGACACTTTCCTTTCCAAGCATGACTGCAATGAGTCTATCGAAACCTAACGCCATGCCAGCATGTGGCGGACATCCTGCTCTTAACACCTCGATGAGATGATCAAAGTCCTTGAGTCTTTCCTCGCTCATCTTCAAGACCTCACGCAGGACGAATTGTTGCATGGCTGCCGAATGAATTCTGCGGCTACCACCTCCGAGCTCGACTCCGTTCACCACCAAATCGTAGTGCTCAGCCTTGACAGCTGCAGGATCGGTAAGCAGGAGATCCACATCTTCAGCTGTCTTTGGGGCGGTGAAAGGATGGTGGGTAGAGCTGAAACCAGCAGCACCGCCCTGTCCAGGCTCGTTGGCCACAGAAGGCGAGAACAATGGGAAGTCGGTGATCCAGAGGAACTCGAATCCTTGAGGAGCAGGCATGTAGTTGTGTTGTACAGCAAACTTGTGTAGAGCCAGACGCAGATTTCCAAGTGGTGTTGAGCCACCTGCGTGAGGGGCATTCTTACGAGCTTGAAGGACGACCAAATCCCCTTCTTCGAGGTCTAGTGTTTCCTCTATCGTCTCTGCAGCTTCGAAGCCGAATACCGAAAGTCCCGAAAGTGGTTTACGAGGGTCACAGATGAAGATGCCGGGTTGGCCTTCTGGATTCTCGTTGAATGGTTTAGCTGCTGGCGAGTCCATGAATTTAGTCACAAATCCACGGGTCTCTTTTGCGTCTGCCGAAATAGGAATCTTCAGCACCTCAACGATAGGATCATGCAGAGGACCAATCTTGCGGATAAGGTCCACAGGCAGCATGTACTCGACGCGGGAAATCTTGGATCCTAGGCGAACGTCGGGCTTGTCAGAGCCATATGTCGACATGGCATCTTCATATGAAAGTCGCGGAAAAGGCTCTTCGTGAGATATACCAAGCAGCTTCTGCCAAAGTGTCTTGACAACAGCCTCTACAGTGGTCATGACATCTTCTCCAGTCGCGAAAGACATCTCCAGATCGACTTGTGTAAATTCGGGCTGTCTGTCAGCACGAAGGTCTTCGTCGCGGAAGCACTTAGCAAATTGCACATAGCGTGGAATGCCACTTGCCATCAGAATCTGCTTGTACTGCTGGGGGCTCTGAGGCAAGGCGTATGCAAGACCAGGTGTGCGGGTGGGTACCAAGAATTCACGAGCGCCCTCGGGAGTAGACTTGAACAACAAAGGCGTCTCGATCTCGACAAAGTCTTTGCCTTCGCAAAGCTCTGTGCGCAATATGCTGGCTGCTTTGCTCCTAAAGGCGAGAGCATCTCGGAGCGACTTTTCCATTCGTAGTTGCAGATGTCTCTGCTCTGCAGAGAAGACCGAGTCCTGAGTAATCATGATGTCCTTGGGAAAGTGGTTGAGCGGCGATACCTTGGTCAATTCAATTTCGACCTCTGCTACTTGCTGCACGGCTCCTTCTTCCGCCTTGGACGAGGATGCCTTGGCTTTGCGAGTCTTGATCTTGCCCTCAATAGCCACCGGCGTCTCGATGTTCAATCCGCCGAGCTTCTCGAAGACACTTCCCTCCTCTGAGCTGGTCTTGTTTGAGGCCACCAATTGAATGGAATGTGACAGGGTTGTACTCCGGAGTTCAGCAAAAAGCAGATTCTTACCAGCTTGACGCTGGGTGCCTAGATAGCCGTGTAGTACAACATCCTCTCCGACATCTCTAGTGGCTACATCCTCGAGTTTGCAAGTTGCCGAAGGGAAGTGGACTGGGCAACCTTATCAGTTTGGTGTCATAATCTGGCTTCCATTTTGCTTACAGTTCTCCTTGAACTCAGACAGCAGCTTTTCTGTTTCATCGACTCGAAGCACCTGATTAGAAGAGAAGTTTCTCGCATTATATGTTGATACTGGTGGTCGGATCACCCATGGCTGGCGAATTGGTTTCAGCGATGCATTTCGTAGTAAACGTCCGCAAGATACGGCATGCGCGAATTTGCTATGCAGCATCAGGGTGTATATCAACTGTACACGTTGACTAGTACAATGAAAGCGTCAGGTGTGTCAATTGAACTCAAATGTCGAATGGTCGAGATGGGTCATGAAGAAGTGACGGGCCAGGCCGGGGGGGCAGCCGGGGTTTTGCCATGCGCATGGTTTTCTTCTTCGCGCGTCGCGATGGATTTGAAACTTTTCATGACCTTCCAAGTTCAAAAAAAGTGAGTATACATTTGCTACAGACACGCCGAGACCCTCAACTAACAAAACGCGCAGATGATGAAAGCCTAGTGTGTATCAGTCGAGTCGTCCGCAGCAAAGGCATAGCGCTCTCCTCTTCGGAGGCTCAAGTGGTTCTATGACTTTGTTGCGGCGGCATGAGATCTGCGTTCGGCACACACCCTTGTTACCAAACGGACGCGAAGATGGCATCTCTGATTCAATTACTTGGAAGGCTCTCTGTACCTTCAGCTCATCCTGGTATGTATAGTATATGGTTAGATAGTCCTTGTATCATTTTCTCTCCATTTGTCTTTTTTTTGTTCTGTCGTCAGTGAAATGCCACGCTAGTGTCAACCTCATGAAGTTGCTGGAACTACACTTCTATTCCACTGCCTTCAACCGACCAAGCGAAGAACGAACAACATCATCAACAGGTTGCACATCCTTGACTAGTGGGGGTGTGACCGTAACATGATTGTGACAAGTTTGAAGTCCCGCCAGAGGTGATGCATAATAGAGTCAGTATAAAGATGCACAAACAAGATTTCGAGGTCATCGTCATTTGCCGGGGTTAGCGCGTTTGAGCATCCGGAATCCGAGATGAGCGAGTCGCGCCCAGAGTTGGCAATTGCAACTTACAAGTGTTGAAAGCATTCTTATGAGAGCGCGCCTGCCGTTTGAGAACAGCATGAACTAGAGAGCTTGAGCAGCCGTCACGTATCATCCATCTTCGACAGCACGCGCCATCAATGTCGAGCTCGGTCGAGAAGTCGGTCAAAGGCGGCACCAAGGTCAAGGTACGGCGTCCTCTTACGCTACTGCACCTACCCACCGTTCATGTTTGCTGATGGCCTCGTGTCTCGATTGTAGCTTGCGCCGCCCAAGTCCAAATATGTCGAACACATCCTCCTGGCCACGTCTGGCGGCGAGGCCGGAGTCGCCGAGATCTTCCGCACCCTGAAAGAGCGTCTACGCGACACTACCTGGACCATCTGCTTCAAGGCTCTGATCATTGTCCATTTGATGATCAAGGAGGGAGAACGCGATGCCACTCTCAAGTACCTGGCCACCGCGCCCAAGAACCGCCTGGCCATCAACAGCTATACCGACGGTATGCCTCGTCCGCAGTCCACAACCGTCTCATACGTGAGCGCTGACGCGCGTGAACAGTCCAGACACAGGGTCAGAACATCCGCCGATACTCCAACTACCTCATCCAGCGTGCAGAGTCATTCGCCGACACACACGTCGACCACATTCGCAATCCAGGTCGTCTGAAGACACTATCCATCGCGAAGGGTCTACTACGAGAGACAGAAGCAATTCAAGACCAGATCAGAGTTCTGATCAAATGCGACGTTGGTACCCTGCTCAGCTCCGAAACCACAAACTGACCCAGTACAGCCTCTCGAGAACGAGCCCGAGAACGACATTTCGCTAATGGCATTCCGCTTGCTCACAAAAGACCTGCTCGACCTGTTCACTGCCATGAACGAGGCCGTCATGAACATACTGAGTCGGTTTCCCATGTGTTTCAAATCTGCTTCAGACTTCTGACAAGCCATCGCACAGGCCACTACTTCGAACTCTCCAAACCAGACGCCGAGCATGCCATTGGAATCTACAAAGCCTTCGCAAAGCAGACAGACCAAGTCGTCCAGTACCTCAGCATCGCCAGACAATACGAACACATCACCAAGCTCGAAATTCCAAAGATCAAGCACGCCCCTACCAGTCTGGCCAACTCGCTTCAAGAATATATCGACGACCACGACTTTGAGACGAACAGACGCCAATACCTCGCCGAACAGCAAGCAAAGTCTGGCAAACCAGTCAAGTCCTCGAGATCTGTCACCTTTGCCGAAGCTACACCAAAACAAGAGAAGACCACCGCTCCAGCACCCACCGCTTCGAAATCCGCTAAAGGCCCAGCTCCTGATCTTATCGATTTCTTTGGCTCGATCGAAGATCAGCAACAACCCATGGCTCAGAATCCTCCCCAGCAATACGCGCAGCAAACAGGGCAACCCTTTCCTCAGATCTATGTTCAACCTGGAGCCGAGCCTGCTTTCCAAGCAGCTCAATCGACAAATCCATTCGGTGCTCCTCAGGCCTCGCAATACATGGCCCCACCTACTGCTCAGCTTCAACCACAGTTCACTGGCGCTGGGTTTGGTGGTTATGGTCCCCAGCCTCAGCAACAGGTCCAACCACAACAGACCGGCTTCTCCTCGAACCCCTTCCACTCAGCTGGGCAGCAACCTTTCCAAAGCCCGCCGCTTCAACAACAGCAACAGCCATCCTTCTTGCAACAAGATGCATTCTCCATGCAGCAACAGCAACAAGATCCGTTTGCCATGCAACAGCAACAGCAACCCGCACAAATGCAATCACCACCGCAACAGGTCCAGCCACAGGCAACTAACCCTTTCCGCCAATCAATGATGCCCACTGGTCAGATGGACGGTTTCATGCAACCGCAGCAGACACCTCAGCCTCAGCAGCGTCAGACCAGCAATCCTTTTGCCAGACAGGCACCTCAGCAGGACCCTATGCAGACAGGCTTCCAACAGCAGCCACTGCAGGCGCAACCCACGGGAACGAACCCTTTCGCGAAGCAGTCTCCTCAGATAGCCCAGCCGACCGGACAGTCAGCATCCTTCCTCACCCCTGCAGCTACTGGCAGTACGAATCCATTTAGACAGTCCATGTTTATAAACCAACAGACTGGTCAAGGCTGGCAGAATACGCCACAAGCAAGCATGGGAGGCTGGGAGCAACTGAATACTGTCCCTGTTTTCCCTCGACCTGGACAGTAGGTGGATGTGCAGCACTAAGTTCTGCGCCTTTTCGAATCTACCTGCTATATTTCACTCTAATTTTACGGGCCTTTCTTTTGCGTTAGCGCGGCGTTCATTGAGCAACGGGCCCAAGGGAGAACCACTTGAGAAGCATTGATATGGCGAGCATTGGGCATCTTGTATTCAGAGAAAGCACACTTAATTGACTGGACAAACAATCGCTCCTGGATTAGAACCTAGTTCATGCAATTTACGGTCGTCTCTTCCACCTTCTTTCTTCAGCCTCGGATGACAAACATGAAATATTCCTGGACAGGACTCTGCCCATAAACATGCGCGTATAGCAGTGTCCGATCTCGGCGTCGGAACGAGTGTATCGCATTGATTTACTCTGTGCCTGCCTAGAAGAGGTTGGCGTGGCTATCCCATCTCCAGATTTTGAGACGGCAGACGGCATGTCGTTCCTGAGATGTGAGCAGCGATCTGCAGATATCTACACCTTTCGGGAAGGTGGGAAAAATACCCTAGTGGTTCGCCTCCAGCTTTCTCTGCTTTTCCGACTCTATCAACTTTATCAACTTCATGTCGCCATGGAGCCAAGGCTACAAAGCCCTGTCTTTCATATCGACACCTACCCCAACCACGGCAGATGCAATTGACACTTTGGGGAGACATCCATGCAAGATATCGGGGTCTTGCAATCTTGCAGCGGCTCGGAAGAAGAATGGGGATTTACGTTATCGACATTATCTAAGTGGGCAGTGTTGAGTATACCTGGAGTGGCTAGCTACAAATATGAGGCAATGCCGCTGACTTTTGAGTCGTTCTGCTATCACGATATTACACAAGGGTTGGGAGTGTATCTGCTTTCGTTCCTGATACTGTCTCTCGCTGTTTGTCTGTCATTGACTTATCTGGTTGACCTACGCATACCTCGAACCATGCGTTTCCTCAGCTCGCTGTCTGTTGGTGTTGTCCTGGTCGGCGCTGTTGCTGGCTTGGTGACTCCGTACACTAATACTTCCACCGGACTTGGAGACTTCCCCTCGCTCATCAATGTCACCACTGAAGACCTTGCCACAGGTCTTGAGGCTGGTCGTTTCACCAGCGTGGATCTGGTCAAGGCCTACTCGGCCAGAATCATGGAAGTCAACAGCACTCTTCACATGGTCACTGAGCTCAATCCTGATGCTTTGGCAATTGCTGCTGAACTGGATGCTATGCGAGCAAACGGTACTATACTTGGACCTCTTCATGGCTTGCCCATTCTCATCAAGAACAACATTGCTACTGCTGATCTGATGAACAACACTGGTGAGTATTCGAATCTCGTAAGAAGAGAACTAGTGTCTGACTCGATGTCATAGCTGGATCTTTCGCTCTGCTCGGCGCAAAGGTTCCTCATGATTCCACTCTGGCTGCTAAGCTGAGAAAAGCTGGCGCCATTATCCTCGGCAAGACCAATCTCTCGCAGTGGGCCAACTATCGCTCGAACAACAGCACCAACGGCTGGTCTGCATACGGTGGACAAACTGAAGCTGCTTACTACCCTCACCAAGACCCTAGTGGTTCTTCCAGTGGCTCGGGTGTTTCTTCTTCGCTTGGTTTGGCTCTCTCTGCTCTTGGCTCTGAGGTAAGTTGTAATTTCTGCAGCATTTTGTTGCAGATACTGACTCGTGCTAGACATCTGGTTCCATTCTTTCTCCCTCAGACGTCAACAACCTTGTCGGTATCAAGCCTACTGTTGGTCTTACCAGCAGATATCTTGTCATTCCAATCTCCGAGCATCAAGATACCGTCGGTCCCATGGCAAGAAGCGTCAAGGATGCAGCCTACCTCCTCCAAGCCATTGCCGGTGTAGACCCCAATGACAACTACACTTCCGCCATCCCCAACAACGGCAGCCTCCCCGACTACGTAGCTGCCTGCGACTACTCAGCTCTAGCAGGCAAACGCATCGGCGTAGCCTGGAACGTCATCGACATCTACGGCCCCATCGACTCACCAGTAATGACCGCCTTCCTCGAATCCATCGCCATCATCAAGCGAGCAGGCGCAACCATCGTCGACGCAAACTTCACCGCCTTCCCCGAATACGTCAAAGACAACAACGAAACCCTAGTCCTCAACGCCGACTTCCTCACAAACCTACACACCTACCTCTCCGAATTGAGCTACAACCCCAACAACGTCACCGATCTCGCCGAAGTCAGAAACTTCACTCACGCATTCGAGCAAGAGGATTGGCCTGATCGCGACACTGCGGTTTGGGACGACGCACTCTTCAACCAAGGCTGGAACAACAGCGACCCTCGTTTCGCTGCCGCCTATGCCGCAAACCTTTACTACGGAGGTGAAGGCGGTATCCTCGGTGCTCTGTCCCGCAACAATGTTTCCGCCGTCTTGCTGCCTACTCAACTCTCCCCTGGTATTCCTGCTCTAGTCGGCAGTCCTGTTGTCACCGTACCCATGGGTTTCTACCC
>Ga0058697_10000862_pt1 | contig 11998 bp, 11 predicted proteins | sample AgamicAsMae_FD_66619 | JGI IMG/M metagenome (GOLD analysis project Ga0058697, IMG submission 66619) | Agave microbial communities from Guanajuato, Mexico - As.Ma.e | ecosystem: Host-associated > Plants > Phyllosphere > Phylloplane/Leaf | place: Guanajuato, Mexico | collected 2012-06-04
TATCACGGACATGTCACTTGCAAATTTCCACCAGTCGTGATGAACACGGAGGAAGTTGTTGGTCATGGTATTGGTGTTCTGCCAGCCAGGACATGGTTTTTGAATTGGCTCCATATCGAATGCGCCTAGAGTTTGAGCTATATTGGAGACCCGCCTCTCCATGCTTGCTAACAATAAACAAAGTCCAGCCTGTTGTTCCACGAAGAGTCTTCCTTCAGAATCTCTAACAGGCTTCATTTTGGCATCACCCTCAGGTTTGACAGTCATCCTACGCAGCTTAAGCCTTGTAGTTGGCAGTGCCCTTGGTGGTTTTGCCAGAGGTCTGATCAACATCTTTGACCACGACAGTATCGCCGTTCTCGGAGGTGACTCTAACCCATGCAGTTTTCGAACCAGTTCCGCCGTTCCCGGCCAGTGCAAAGTAGTTGTTGACGTTTCTCGTGGTTGCCTTCCAGGTCTTACCGCTGTCAGCACTGACCTCAAGCTTGGTGGTACGCAGACGAGCGTTGAAGACAGTGGCAGCAAACCAGTATTGAGAAGCGCCTCCGTGCATCTTGATCTGGAGACCATCGGTGATGGGGCAGGGAACAAACTGCCACTCAATAGGGATCTCGCCGAGGTTCTTGTTGGCGAGTTGAGAGAACATGTCAGGTGACATGTCCAAATGGTTCTTGTCGCCGCCGGTCTTGTTGGTAACCTGGACATAATTTCAGCACACGTCCTACTCAGAATTTGAGATTTCTTACCATGGCAATCTTCTTAGCACCACCCTTGTACGCAATTTCTACGCAGCCACCGCAATCGGCGCCATTGGCCCAGATGGTTTCGGAGACACAGGTAGAGCCAGCAATGGTTGAGGGGAGAACGTAGTCAGTAAAGGCGCAAGCGCCCTGCTGCCAGCAAGCCTCCTCACCACAGCTCTCGCCGTACCAAGTACCCTTGCCTTCGTTCAAGGCTCTCTCATAGAGAGCGGGGTTGGGACTGGTAGCAGGGGCAGCAATCGCGAGAGGTGCAAGCACCAGAGCGGCGGCCAGCGCAGCGTTGGAGGAAGAAGAGAAGAGCATCTTTCCAAGAGTGACTGTAGTTGAAATATGGAGTTGGAAAGAGAACGAGTAATTGAACCAGATATCTATGAGTCCGAGAAAAGTTGTGGTCTTATAGCATTTCCAATGGTGAAATTGCACTTTCGAGGCAGGTGCTCTTGGCCGCATCACCTACAAGGTTTAGCTGCAACGCGCATTGCTTGTTTGACCATCATCGTGTAATCAGGCCTTCAAATCTCGAGTACATTGACGTCGGGCCTATTTTTTGATGTACGCGTGAACTATCGGGAAAGCTGAAACTTGACTTATTGCGTCAACCCTGTCGTGAGGTGGAGCCAACATTCATTTAGTGGCTGACATAAGGCCTCAATCATGCGTCCCATTCTTTTGACTATTCCATAATATGTGCCTGACACAATTCATGGGTAGATGTCAACGAGAGCCGTCAGGAGATTCTGACAGTCTCATTTGACTACAGCATGTCGAATACGCAACCGATCTCTTCAGTCCTGCTTGATATGCGCACGATATGTCTCACTACAGCTGTGTACTGCGGATGGTTTGGATTGACATTATGAGGATGACGACGACGATTCTTGACCAGATCGTCGTGTACACTAAGGTCAATTCTTAACTCGCGGTGCTTGAGATTGGTGAAAGCTTGCTCGAGGGAACACAAGCTGTGTCCATATCTTTCAAAATCGTGTTTTGTGATAGCGGCTGCAAAATCATCTTGGCTGGTATTCGTGCCGTCAGGCTTCACTCGGCTGGGCTCGACGTTGTCGTAGACGCGATATGTACCAAAGCTGAAAGAGCCTACCTAACCATCAGCAAGCTCCAGAATATCTCCAATCCCATAACACGGCGCATACACGCAATCAGCGATGTCTAAGGAGGGTTAGACAAGTACAAATTATCAATACTTGTCTAAGCGTGGCCTCTTGTGATTTGACTTCTTGTTGTTTCCACCTCTTGTTTCCACCCCTTGTTCTCTCGACTCGACCTCTCGACTAAATCTTTTGTACTCGTACCATGTGTCGGTAGATCGATCGCTGGCAAACTCGCTGGTAGGATTGTTCATTCCCTGGTCGCCCTGATTAGGAAAGAAAGAAATAATGGTCCCGGCATCACATCTCCTCCCTGTCATCAGTCTCCATGCTCGTGGTCATCAGACTCGTGGCCGCTGAACATCGACAAAGCAGTCGTCTTTTCTTTCGCATGGCCCAACAATTCGACCAGCGATAGCTTGCGTCTCGCACCTGGATCCAACTCCTGTGCTCTGATGATGGTCTTGGGCACCTCCTCCAAAACACCGCTCTTCGTGTACTTCACGATTCTTCCTGCCAAACCCACCACTTTTTGGAGCTCCGGCTCGCGGTCGACAAGCTTCTCAAGCAATGGCTTGATTGTTTTGTCCGAAACCTGGTCCAAAGTGGACTGCCACACAGACTTGCGCATTAGGAGCAGCGATCCCTCGCCGAAGACGGTAACAAACAAGCACATATTCTTTGCGGTCATCTTCTGTGCCTTGAGCAGCCTGGTTTTCTCCTTGATGTCCTCCTCAGAATGGCCGCTGGACGCGCCATATCCCAGAACATCGAGTAGGTGACGAGCAAGGAATGTCATCCTTGTGACAGCGGTATCCCTTGCACGTCCACCTCGGGTGTCCAGGTACTCACGGGCAAGCCCCTCCAACTGATCATGCGGTACCTTGTCCACTTGATCGAGCTGAGCCTCCAGCTCCTGAAGAGACAAACCCAGATCGTAGTAGGCGGAAATCTCTCTGCACTGCGACATGGTGGATGATTCGATAGCGCTCCACAGTGCCTTGAAGCGCTGTGCGACAATTCGAACGGGGCTTTTGATCTTTCTGACGTCGGCTAGAGTCTTGGCTGCCCGATTGACAGCGATGGTGTCTTTGGTTCGGTACAGCTCGTTAGCCAGTCTGACAAGATCATCAACGCTTTCGTACGAGAACATATGCTCCAGTATACCAGTCATACCAGCAGCCCACCCTGCATTCTCATGGGGCTTGATGCAAATGCTCCACGATGCGTGCCACTTTTCCATACCGCGGGGGATTGTAACGTCCTTCTTTTTGTGGCGCGAGGGGCCTGAAGGTCGTGATTGAGCAGCGGGCATTCGTGGGGGTGTAGCGAGTGCTGTCTGGCCGAAGTCCTCGTCCTCGTCTTCGTCTGAACCTGGATTCTCGGGCTCCGAGACTGTCGTGGTTTTGGCGGGTTTTGTCGTCTTTTGCGAGGCTTGGTGAGGCGGAGCCACGCTGGCTGAAAGTACCAGCTTCAAAGCCGAGTACGAGATTGATCCATTGACACTTCCTTGCTCTTTCTTCTTGGATTCTCCGAGCAGAAAGACATTCTTCACGATGTACTGCCATTTCTCGGTAGCTTCTTCGGCGGTCGATGTTTGATTTAGGAAGTCGGCAACGATGTTCCAGAACTGTTCAGATTGCGCGGTCAGGATGGGATGAAGTCAACTCTGGCAGAAATCTAACCTTTATGCCCAGTCTCTTGCCTGTGACATCAATGCCTTCGAGATCGTCCCCGTCGGAAACAGGGGAGTTTTGTCGCTGCTTTTGACGCTTGTTGCTTGTAGGGGCTTCGGCCATGTTGCGGGCGCGTTTGATCCTTGTGGTTGAAGTCGGCATGATCGATAACGGTATACTGCTCAGGAAAGGATCATAGGAGTTACAGGAACAAACATGATCTTGACCCGGCTCGGATTACTAATTGTGAAAACACCTATGACACATTGTCAGCTGATCAGTAGTATGGATTAGACATTGTTGCTGTGAAGTTCAGAGTAACGCTATTGATGCCGAATGATGCCTATTATCGGTTACAAGGCGAGACAGTTGTACAACAATAGTAGTGACATTGTAAGAAGTCAAAAAGACTCACAGCTAGTAAGGTGTGGACGTGACCGAACGTCCTCGACTGTGTTCTGCGCGAACAGACCTGAGATGAGGTGTGGTTGGCTGGGTAGAGAGATGGTGGGTTTTGCGCCTACACAGCAGAACGGATGAGCCTCTGGAAGTAACAACAGCCCATGGGCGCAAGTCAATATCCAAGCGGGAAACTCGCGGGTGGAGGTCGCGGCCACTCTCGACGTCCGCCAAGCAAGCAAGCAAGCAAGCAAGCAAGCAAGCAAGCAATCAAGCAAGCAATCAAGAGACACAACAGTGCACTGCCTCGTTGTCATTGCTCTCGTTCAGTTCCATCGTTGTGTTCAGTTGCTCAACAGTCTTGACAAGTTCATCAATCATGTTAGCAATTTGTTCCAATCCTCTACTTTCCACTTTCTCTTCAACTACCAAAATTCGACTGTCCCTTTCGTAGCTAAGCATGCACAAGCTCAGTGTCTCCAAAGCCAGGCCAGTCTTGAAGATTTCAAGCAGTTCGATTCCATCTTCGGTGTTGTCAACATATAGAGTTGTGTTGGATACACTCAGATGTCGCAAGGTCCTTGAGTTGCTCCATAACATCTCAAAGATGGACCTATCAACAAAACAATGTTCGAGTGATACGCGCTGTAACCGGTACTCGGAGTTTACAGCATGAGCGAGATCGCTAAAACTCGCAGAATCGAGTTGTGGCAGGTCAGTAATTTCGAATGACTCTATTGATATGGATCTCAGACGTAACCACCTGCCCTTATTACACACTTGAATGACATGCGGTCCAACCTCGTCACATGGATCCGTGAGCTTCACAGTTATATCCCATCTAGGTATGTATCCAACCGTGTCATTGAGCGCCAAAGATTCGTCCGTATCATAGAGGGCCAGCTCCCTGAGCAATCGGTGCAATCCAATATGTCTGTTTATCACCGATGACTCGGACGAGTTCCATTGAAGATCGAGAGAGACTCCGCTTATCAGACAGGGCGGCCCCTGGCCCACAGTGATCAGATCCTGAAGAGTTTGTGCCACCAGCGAGCGGCCACAGCGAGCAAGATCGACTGAACCGTAGAGTTTATCGTAGCCATATCCACGGCGGTAGTATCCTACTCCTGACACATCGCAAATCACATCCTCGTACAGCCCTATCCTGGGCACGACACCGTGTCTATTCAGATTCTCGAGCGCCTTGGTAAGTAGGACTAAGGATAGACCACTTTGCTGAAACGGGAATTGTATGAGGGCTGCGACATTTGCAGGACTTGCTTGCATGTGTGGATGAGTATTCACGAGATGTTTCCTCATACGATAGGTGCCGATCACGAATGACTGTATACAAGGACCAAAGAGCGGGTGAGCTGTAAGATCTACTAGACTCTGTAGACTGTACGGCGAATACACACATCGAAGGTGTCGAAGTCGTGTCGATCCGAAGCGCTTGCTCGACAGGTCGCACCACAGTTTGCTGGCAAGACGAAGACTGGCCAGGTCTTTCGGGTCAGCGGCAGCAACAATCATCTCAAGGACCTCCGGTGGGCACGACGATATGTCTGATACCATTGCGAAAGTTTGTTGGCCTGGATACCAGAGATTTTGATTTGATTGTTGGCAGTTGTGAAGGACAGAAGGTCTCAGTCACTACAAGCTTCCTTGTCGCCAAGCCGCGGCTCCGCAGCTCCGCACTTTTCTCAACTCGAGACAGAGAGCTTTGCGTCCTCAAACTTATCGTCACAGGCGCAGTGATAAGTGTTCAATCCCGCTACTGCTTGCTGTGCATCTTGGTGACGACAGCCTGCGTGCATATTGGCTTGAACAAGGCAACACCGCTGCATGATGTGCTGGAGCTTCACGCGACTATGTACTCACACGAGCTAGGATGTGCTCGATCTTACGTGATTGGTAACACCAGTCACACAGCTCGGGACCGAATGGTCGGCCGAGTGGTTTACATGTCAAGAGCATTTCCATACTAATAATACAGTCGAATTCAACCACAGCTATTGACGGATTCCACTGGAATATTATCACCTCATCATGCCGTCCAACCTCGACCAACTTTGGTGCACTCTTGTCACAGCAAACCACATTCTAGACTACTTCTCGCTCGTGACTGGATATGGGCACATCTCTTCTCGCAACCCCCTGACCAACACCACATTCTTCTTCGATCCTGTCGATCCGCCATCGCTCGTCACCTCCGGCGCTGGCTATCTCGAATGGAATATCTCCAACGGAGCTTACATCGGCAAAAGATCTGTTTCTTTGTCGCCCAGCTCAGAGATATGGATCCACCAAGCCATCTACAAGAGATATTCAAGCATCAACAGCGTTGTCCACAGCCACACTCTCGAGCAGTTTTGCCATTCGCGGATACCAACAACCCTCTTGTGCCTCAGTTCAACCTTGAAGCCGTGCTTGGTCAACAAGTCCCAATCTTTGATATTGCCGACTACTACGCTCCCGATGAGTCACATAACTTTCTCGTCAACCTACCACACTTGGGTGCAGCACTGGCAAATACATTCTCTACGTCTGAGAACAATGCAACCAAGCAGAACGATCTACCGGATTATCCAGTCGTGTTGCAGAGAGCGCATGGACTTTCAGCTGCAGCGAAGAGCATCGAACATGCAGTTTGGGCTGCTTGGTCCGCGCAAGACGCAGCGAACATAGCCAGCAATAGTCTGACAGTGCTCAGCGCTTATCAAGGTAGCGCTGCAAGATTGACCAAGCTTACTGAGCGAGAGCTGCGAGATAGTATGGCTTTGAGTCAAAGTGGTGAGGTCAAAGACTGGCCGTGGTTTGTCGATCAAGTCAAAAGAAAAGGAGGTTACAGAAATGACGCTTGTTGATGAATTGTTCGTATCCAAGACTCTTGGACACTGTCTGTGCTTTCGTTCTATAGGTCCTGTGACTGCAGCCCATCCTGGTTCCCGGGTTGCTGATCGGACAGAAGGAAATTGATTGCTGATCAAATGAATGCTTTCCCAGAACGCCGGTGCTATAACATGCTCTTGCTTAAGATCTACACGCTGATCTCAGGGACCAGAAGATCTACTCGGTCTTTGTCAACCAGTCGACACCAGCCTGTGCGACCTCGAGATCCTGGTCGGGAGAGCCTCCACTGACGCCGATCGAGCCCAGAAGGAAGTCGTTCTTGTAGAGAGGCAAACTGCCACCGAAGATCACCAGACCGCCATTGGTCTCCTGGATCCCTGCCAAGTTGTGAGCATGTGCAACAGTGTATGGGATCTACGTAGACTTACCGTAGAATGGAGCACCAGGCTGTGCGAGATCATAGACAACACCGCTGGGTAATCCATTGAACAGCACCGTGGTACGGGCTTTCTTGATGGCCAAATCAATGCTACCGGGGTATGCATTGTCCATGCGCAAGAAAGCGACCAGGAGACCAGTGGGGTCGCAGATGGCAATGCACTGCGGGGTGACGGTCTCGGCGTGCTTTGCAGCAGCATTCAAGACACCATGTGCTTGAGCAGCGGAGATGACATGACGCTATACGTTGATATATGGTCAGCACTGTAGACGAGAGGAACGGCTGAAATGGTATTCTGCGCTGACCTGTGCTGGCGTGCTGCCAATTCTGTTGGTGGATGCTTGGTCGCCTTGTGAAGAACTCATGTTGGAAGTAATGACTGATCAAAGATGTTCTTGCTGTCTGCCGTATGAGGGTCTTGAATACTTCAAATGTAGAAAGCGCTCAGAACTCAGGGCTCGCGAAGTGAATCTCACAATACGAGACGCCTCGGTATTAAGCTTACTTGCGCCTCACTTTCGACTCCACTCACTATTGAATATGTCACGGTATAGCTCTTGCCCATTCACGAGTCACAATTTCCCTCGGACCAGACTGTGGTACCCATGCTCTGGAACCAATGGGACCACAGGGAACCAAAGATGCACACCGTCTCCAGGTCGATCTCTAATGCCGGACCCTACCGCCCTGCGGGCCACCGAGAGCGAACCCGCTGATCGATGGCTAAATCTTAGACACGGGCCGTGCTTTTCTCGCACGTAACAGACCACCGAGTCAAGTGCTGTCAAATTATGTGGATGATGAATATCCACTCTAGAGCATGTCTCCATACAACGTGGAAAGTGTTTATTGATCCTTCGCGTGGAAAACAAGCGAGAGCTAGAATTGATCATTTTTGCGGTGGATATGTCATGTCATCTATTTGAAGCACGGAAGACTGAGGGAGGACTCGTTTGAATGGGTGGTAACAAAGGAATTGGATTATTCATGAATGCATAAGAAAAAGATCTGTCTGGTTCAGACTGAGTATTGAAAGTGTGTAGAAGAAGTGAATGATGTCGAGACTTTGACGAGCTTATACTGCTTCGCCAGCTCTGGGCAGGTCCTTCAGAGGGATCTGTGACTCGTCAGAGAGACGATGTTGGTCGCGTACCGTGCTGAAGGGGTTGTTCGAGTTGTAACGCGGTGCGCCATGATTGTTGTAGCTGTCCTCGGCCGAGTTCCTTGATGATATCTTGCCCAGGTCGTCGTTGTGGTTCTCGCTGTCAGAGTCTCCGACGAAAATCTGAACCTCTGTCTGTCTCTGAATTCCCTTGACATCTTCTCTGTTCGTGCTAGCGCCTGTATGACCGATGTGCGCAGTGTTCTTTGCTCCGTTGACCGTATCGCGATCGTTGAATGTACGCTGAGGGTGTGTTCTGCTCTCGGGGAATGGCGTTCCAGATGATGTGTGATTGGGGCGGACATCAATCTCAGAGGTGGTTGCAACCTTGACAATAAGGTCTGCCATGCTCATCTCGATGTAAAGCTTGACCATCTAGCATTGATGTTAGCATGCTTCAGACTAGACAGCACAAGACAAGGGCGAGACTTACATATGCGACAGGGTGGAATTGGATGTAAACCACCTGGTTGGGTAGCGCCATAAGGCCAAGAAGCATGACGTCCATGCAGATGGATAGTATTCCAAGACGAGTGTAGTAGCCAATCAATGGCTTGTACTTGCGTAGACCGTGTTGCTTAACAAGGCGGGCATCGACGACGTGGATGAAGTACCTAGAGTTGTTAGTATGAAAATAGCTGAGGCTTGTAGGAATTGTCAAAGTACCAGTTAAGGCCTGCGTCGACAAGGCAGATGAGAATTTTCGAAACACGATCCCAGTACTTATTAATAGCGACGTAGGTTTGACTCGGAGGTTTGGCCATGTGGGCGGGAATCCACTGTAAGGTTGTTAGAGCTCGAACTTGATGCGGGAGTGTAGAGGGGCGTACGATGCACATAACACAAATGTTAACCAACGAGATGAAGATGGCAGTGGCCCATTTCAGCTTGGCCGCCATAGTCCTTCTCTCGACAATGATGGCAATACGGTTGATGATGATCTGAAGCAGTAGTTGGACTTCAAACACATAACAGAACAGAATGAAGAACAGCACGATAGGGCTATCAAATCCATGTTAGCTGTCTGTTCGCATGTCGCAAGATCATGGTCAACGTACTCGGCCTGTAGGACATCGTTCAAGAACAGCCATCCCAAGATACCAATCAGAAGATTCGCCAGGATCTCTCCCCATATCATATAGATGAAGGCACTTCGGTGAGGTGACTTGTTTTGCTGCGTTTGTTTAACAGCCCTCCATGTTGTGAGAGTTCCGAAGCTTGAATACTGTCAGCTTGGAATGGTCAAGTCACAAGCTTGAGACTTACCCCAAGGTGAAGCCCGCTGCTGCAGCAGCAAGCTGCAGGTCTCCTGATGAGGTAGGCATCAAGACGCGTAAGGAACGTGATTTGCGATGGGAAGGGTGAGTATCAGGAACCCAAGACAGAACAAAGGAACATGCACAGTATAGATGCAAGGTTGGAACAGGCTGATATGCGGCAGCGGCACACCCGTGTGCCTATGTACGTGAATCGAGAGCAGGTCCAATAAAGAAAACCCAATCTATCCGTGGAGCACTGCCGTACTTAGGTCTTCGTTCACACTTGGCTAGTCATGACCACATGGTCCTCAAAGACTTGGAAGGGTCCCGCTCTTTGTAGGGCGTACGCATCACTTCGCCTGAATGGCAATTGTCGAATGGAGCCATGGCCACCGGCCATGAGGAAGATTGGTGAGCAGACGGTAGGAAGCGAGACTCGGGTGTCTTGTCGCTAATCCCCTAACTGAATTTGCAGTTAGTTGCAAGGGCCTTGCCGTCGACCAGGCTCGAGCTTTCACGTGGCCCTGCATGCCTCGGTATGCTAGAAAGATCTGGGGTGCACTTCGTTTAATCATCATTTTGCGCGAATACGATTTCGACCTCGAAGCGAAGATTCCTTCATCTCGGTGCTCTCTATATCGATCACAGGTAAGCAAGTTGGTCACTTAATCTCCAACCTTGGATATTTCGAAAGATGCAATGCACACTTTCCAGCTCGTTGGGAGGCATGTTGAGATGGTGGCTTCTGTCGCATCATTGGTGGCCGAACTTTTCCGCCAACCTCTGGAACGGATGGCGTGCCATGAGGCGCAAGTAACACAAAATTGAGTCTGTGGATGAAACGAGGGCGGCCGTTGCTCGCGCCTGGCTGAGCGTACCGCAACCTAACTCTGTTATGAACGACGCAGGGTTGAAATGTTCGCACAGAGCTAGGTAAAATTTCGGCATTGGCACCCGTTGTCTACTCTGAAGACTGGGTACCTTGCCCTGAAGTTGTACCCTGACGTCTGAGATCATTCTTGGTACAACAAGATTCCAATTGTGGGCGGCGAGAAAGTTTTGGAATCGATTGCTAACCAGACTGGACAATATATCGAAATCCGGCGACCTGGTGCTTGGATTTCACGACTCGTGGTAGCCGTTGGTCTCGGAAGCAGTCCCGGAAGCAACGAGACTGCATGTTGGCGCTTTCTGCTCGTACTTGCCTTTTCTCGGCAACCCGGCATATTTATCCAACTGTTCACTGGAAAATTGGATTCTTCCTTTTGCCGCTGCCACAACAATGACGATGGCAAACGATGTCGTCCAGACATGAATCTTCACCAAGACATCGCATTGCACTAATCCCGGCAAGAACAAGTTCATCTTGATTCTAAGTGTTAGTTCGTCTAAGGACGCTCAGCTAACTCCCTCGAACATCTCCAACGCGAGACCGAGACCTGCCAAATCTGGGTACTGGACGGAACCAGAACGACCTTTGCACAAATGGTCAACTTCATCTGGCTGGTTGTGGGTCCCCCATAGTCGGACTACGAGGGCTGGCTTCTGAGTAGATCATTTGTCAAGCGTGCCTCTTGAGATTTAGGGTGGCTGGGACGCGTCCGTTTGAATCGCGAATAACAGACTGCATGTGCCGAAACTACGTCTTTCCCACGAGTCAATGAGCTGTTCTATCTCCAGTGCTATTTGCCGGATCTTGGAACACCAGGTATACCATCGCCGCGGCGCCGGACCGTGCAGATCGTTCACGCCATCTCTATCATATGCTCGAGCCTGTCGACACCCTGAGCTTCAGCCAAAATCGGAACACCTCTCCATCAGACGGCTTGGAAATATGATTTTGAATCAAAGTCTCCATACCCTCGTTGTCAAGGGTCCGTTTTGTACATATACGATTTTACATGACTCTACTCGACCCTGGAACCCCGATTCAGGAAGCAAGAGAATGCGGCACACGATCTGACTGGCATTTCCCTGAGGAGACTTCAAACTCCACTCTGATGGCCTCCACCGTCATCGGTCTCTCTAGTCTCCATGCTGCTCCGGTCTTCCGCCCGATTCTCGGTGTATGAAAATGGACCCAATGGCCATGATCGTAGAGCTTGCTTGCAAATGCGTTGGATGTACGAGTATCGCCCTAGCAGGACGGTTTGTGTTTCGCAAGTCATGCAGGCTAGTGATGAGCTTACCTCATGCTGTATATATTACTATATAATTGACATCCAAGCACATACGGCCACAGTCAGCTGAAAACTGGGCATCCCGTCCGCTCTGCCATACATAAGCAGTTGAACGGCAGATTAGTACTACGGTGGGTGACCACGTGGGAATCCCTGCTGC
>Ga0058697_10000866_pt1 | contig 11947 bp, 9 predicted proteins | sample AgamicAsMae_FD_66619 | JGI IMG/M metagenome (GOLD analysis project Ga0058697, IMG submission 66619) | Agave microbial communities from Guanajuato, Mexico - As.Ma.e | ecosystem: Host-associated > Plants > Phyllosphere > Phylloplane/Leaf | place: Guanajuato, Mexico | collected 2012-06-04
TGGTTTGCTCTCCTGCCATCGATAGATGAGGCAGCTGTACCAAATCTACCAGATTCAAAAAATCTCCCGGCATCTGATGTGTTACGTGGACCCCTTGATGCCATCTACAAGGATACCATTCCGATACATCTCCACCAACGACAACCCTCTTCTGCAACCGGCATGAGATCTCAACCTCTCGGCTACTGACTGCCGCCAGTCGGGCGATATATTGACAGCTCTCGGCAGTGGTTGGTCGCGCGAACGAGGCGAATGACCTCTTGGGTGCTGTTACACACTGCCTGAGGTGTGTGGGAGTGTGTTGTCGTCCTCACCGCCAGTCAAATGGGTCGCTGACTCTGTGGTCGGGCTGCGTGCAGAGCACATCATCTTTGTGATGCGCATCAATATACTGAATTTACCGGCCATCAGTGCCAATCTATCGCCCCAGTATCCAAACCAGAAGACTGGTCGACATCTGGGAGATCATTGAGATATAGGGCTGTAGATTAGGCTCAATAAACCATCGTCGCGGAGCTTTGGTGCCGGCTTCCCCGAACCAATGGCTTCCCACTATCCAAGGCCTCGGGCGTGGAGTACAGGTTTAGTTTTCTGCTCCGCGCTGGTTCCACCTCAAGGTTTCATGACCAACAGGGGAAGCATGGAACCTTTGGTACTTCCGCGATCCGCGAGATGCTCGCCCTCTTGGTCAATTCCTTAGGAATGCACTTCACCGACTGCAACGGCGACCCGCTCTTGCAAGACGTGCCTGTCAGCGGCAAAGTCGAGATGGGGAATATTAATCTTCCGCCCTGTCTTCTCTCACTTGTTCCATCACACACGCGCCACCTGACTTGTCCCTCTTCACCGTCTCTTGACTCGTACCACCTACTCCTGCACGTATCCGCAGGCTTCTGCTTCTGAGTCCCACTACGTTCGCAGCAACTACCCGAATCCGCGGTTCTCGCGTTCCACCACTTGAATAAGACATTTCCATCATTCATTGTCAGCCGCTCCAAGACAGTTACCGGGATTCGATTTGTTCATAAAGGGCGTGCCCTTGCCAGGACTCGAAACAGTTGTGCTCTTGTTCTCCCTTCAGCTCGCACAAAGGAATTGGAATCCTTCACCGTCTGTTCTGTCACACTCTCAACCGCACCATGTCGCCTTCACATGCACAACGTCGCCGAGTGCAACAGCAATCGAGTGCCTTCCCTACTCGGCAGCTGTTCGTGCTAGGTATGTCTCGATACCTTCACTGTCTTTCATGTACAGATGGCTAACGATATCCAGCGTTGTGCCGTATATGCGAGCCAATTGCCTTCATGTCAATCTTTCCTTATGTCTATTACATGATCTCTTCTTTCCACATTACCAACGATGAGAAGCAAATATCTCTATATGCGGGCATGGTCACATCCGCGTTTGCCTTCGCCGAGTTCTCAACGGGAGTGATGTGGGGTAGATTGAGTGACAAGGTTGGACGCAAGCCAATTCTTCTTATGGGATTGGCTGGAACTGGTATCAGCATGATTGTCTTTGGGTTCTCTCCGAACTTGACTACGGCTCTTATTGCTCGTGCATTGGGAGGTCTCCTCAATGGGTAAGTTGAGCAGTGTTACATCCGCTCCTCATCCTGACGGACAACAGGAACATCGGTGTTTTGCAAACGACCGTCGCAGAAGTAGTCACCGTCGAGGCTCATCAAGGTCAGCAAGTTCCTCACTTCCATACATTGACAGGTACTGACATTATATAGCACGTGCCTATTCAATCATGCCCTTTGTCTGGTGCCTTGGGTATGCTTGCCGTTCATACCATTGCTGTCATCTTTACTTATACTATCAGGTCAATTGTCGGCTCTGGTCTTGGAGGCACCCTCGCGGATCCCGTACGCAACTATCCTGGTTACTTTGAGCATGGCTCCTTATTCGACAGATTCCCTTATCTTCTTCCGAACTTGGTCTGCGCCGGAGTTGTCATCTTTGGCATGGTGATCGGCATACTCTTCCTGGAAGAAACTCATGAAGACCTCAAGGATCGCAGAGACTATGGTCTCGATATTGGCGACTGGATCTTGGACTTCTTCCGACCCAATCAGCTCGAGGAGAAAGCTGGCGAGACGCTCGCTCTTTTCGAAGATGCTGCTCCTGGCTACTCGTCAAGCCAGTCATCCCCAACTGTGAATCCAACTCTCGTTGGAGAGCTACCGAACGAAGCACAGCCTGTGTCATTGCCTATGAGCTCGCGTCGACGTGATGCTGCCGTCTCCAAGGCTTTCACTTGGCAGGTCTGCCTCAATATCGTTGGATATGGTATCCTTGCCTAGTGAGTCTACTCAGTCACATTGTGGGTAGCAATAGTATTGACAACCCGATAGTCACACGATCTCCGCCGAACAGCTTCTCCCTGTGCTGTTCAGTCTACCCGAGTCTCATGAGACTCCCCACCTACCATTCCAATTCTCTGGTGGCTTTGCGCTACCCACCAAAGTCATTGGGTTCATTCTCTCCGCTCAAGGGTTCATCCAGATGTTCGCCACGCTGTTCGTGTTCCCATTTGTCAACCGCAAAATTGGGAGTCTGGCTACATTCAGACTCGTCATTCTCTCCTACCCGCTTCTCTATCTGATGGTTCCTTACCTCACACTTGTGCCGACAGCTCTGCGCATGCCCTGCATCTACTTTGTGCTCGTCTGGAAGGTCACAGCACAAGCTCTCTCATACCCGTCACTTGCCATCATGTTGGCGAACGCGGCTCCCTCGAAGAAGGTTCTCGGCACCTTGAACGGAGTGGCTGCCTCATCCGCAAGTTTGTGCAGAGCATTCGGCCCCACGTTGTCAGGTTTGGTTCAATCGCTAGGCCTTTCGGTGGGAGTGCTTGGCCTTCCATGGTGGGCAAACAGCTTCGTCGCGTTGATCGGTGCCATTCTAAGCTTGCGCATGATCGAAGAGAAGCGCCGATACTCAAAAGTTGAAGAGGCAAGTCTGGACTCGGAGAACCTCCCGTTTCTGGATGCAGACGAATTGGAAAGCTCTGACGAGGAACTCGGCCATTGATTTTCCTGGTACATCTGTGATTTCGATCGATATGCGCCACAAAGGCTTGAATACGTTTCACAAGATCTGGTTCATTCGACTGTTCTGCAAAAGTCGCCATTCTTTTTACAATTGTTCCGATTCGATTCGATTCATAAGTTCACCTAGACGAAAGCAGCTCAAGGGCAGGCTCCGTGATTTACTCGAGCGATCTGGGATCAGCTTTACAGGGATTTTTTGTTTCTATCTGGGCAAGGTCTTTTGGGCGTTAATCTTTTCTGTATCTGGCAAGGCCAGCACAAGGAGTCCGGTATGGGGCTGGGTGAGTTGGGCAGTCGGAGCTGTATACCCGTTCTTGCTTTCACTCAAGGGAATTATTTGGATGGATGAACATGGCGTTCTGGTTCTGTACGAGATGCGATCTGAATTATCGGAATGCCGCATTCGCTGTAACAACGATACGAATAGCTTAGCTGCGTTGAGATTTCCTGATAGATCAGGCTGGGTGTGTCATTTACTCAATTATCAACATTCAATCGATTCACGCTTCTGTGTCATTTCCATTGAGCTCGAATGCCTCCTTCGAAAGGTTGCAAGTAAGCAAAAAGATCTTTGGTAGACATCATGCTTAGAAAAGGATACCATCGTGTTACCATCTAGATAGGCCAACCCCGCCATCTCTCGGCGAGGCGATAACGGTATTGATCAGCAACCCGACTTTCAACTCTTCGACATATCATACATCTTTCTCTCGGTCGTCTTACTCTTACATCCAGTCATACACACAGCTCTCAATCATGTCCAGCAAAACCGCAATCCTGACCTCCAAGGCACCCAAGCCTCTCCCCGGCATCTACAGCCAAGCCATCGTAGCCAATGGCTTCGTCTACTGCTCGGGAGCCATCGCCATGGACCCTTCCGGCAAGATCATTGACGGAGACATTGCAGCTCACACTGTACATATTTGCTGTCCTGATCCCTCATCGGCAGCAAAACCACTGACACGCACCACAGCATCAATGCATCAAGAACCTCACTGCTGTTCTCGAAGAAGCAGGCACGGATATCAACAAAGTCATCAAAGTGAACGTGTTCTTGGCTAGTATGGATGATTTTGCAAAGATGAATGAGGTGTACAAAACTTATTGGGGGAACGTGAAGCCTAGCAGGACGTGAGTTGTGATGGGATGAATGAGGTGAGATTTGATGTGCTGACTTGAAGCGTAGATGTGTGGCTGTCAAGACTTTGCCGATGGGCACTGATGTTGAGATTGAGTGTGTTGCTGTGCTATAGCTTGCGATCAGATGATGGAGCTGTTTGTCGATTTGATCGTTCTGATGGATGTCCGAGCAGGGTGTTAGCCTCGACATATTCTTGAGATGGGACTTAAGAGAATTGCAGCCGACAGAAACCATCTGACTGCTAGTTTAATACCCTATACCATCAGAGATATCTGAATCTCTATGCTTGAGAAGTGCCATGGCCATGTCGTAGATGTTGCGGCCTCGGAAGCGAATTTGAACAAGACAGCTGAGTCGGCGATTCATAACGACCAGCATTACCTCACCTCAATGCCACATTCTGGCATTCGAAATGTCATAAGAGCGGCGTACGATACTGTCAGTCAAGGCAGCCTATACCATCACGATTGTGATTTTCCATCTACTAGATAATGCATCTCAAAGGAAGCCAGTCGATGATCAATATTTCCCCTTATTTTGCTGAATAGAAAAGTCGTCTTTATCCGAGGCTGGAGACCCAATACGGTTAGCCGACTATCTCCATGCCCAACCGTGTTCCGGCAACCTTCTCCACCACGCAGCGCAAAAACCCACTGAGCTGGGGCTTATCTTGCATGAACAGATATCGGCGGGCATAGGAGAGACAGGTCAACAAACGCGCGACGAGTCATTGTCATCAATTTCGACTCGAAAACACTTGCATCGCAAAAACCCAAAGGGCAACATAAGGAGCTACTTTACGCGGAACTCTGACCCGTGTATGCGCGTCTCTGTGCAACTTGACACAGCCAGAGACAGGACCCCGGTGGCCTCCGCGTAGCCGCTTCGCGCTGCCTTTGCTTTGCGTGAAAGAGCGATGCCGACCGCGAAATGAACAACCCTACCGAGTCATCCAACAAGAAGAAGCGTGCCAATCCGCAGGCGACATCTGACGCTGTCGACGAGGCTGCTGACGGTGGTTCTGGAGATGGTGCTGCTGTCGCTGGCGCTGCTTCCAATGGCGCGTCTTCGGCTTCGTCATCGAACTTTCGCAATGTCAGCGCGTGTAATCGGTGTCGATTGAGGAAGAACCGCTGTGATCAGAAGTTGCCGGCGTGTACGAGTTGCGAAAAGGCTAATGTCAAGTATGTGTGCTGTTGGAGAAATGCGATGAATATCTTGACTTACCAATTGCCAGATGTGTCGGCTTCGATCCCGTCAGCAAACGCGAAATACCAAGGAGGTGAGAAACCACGATTGTAAAGGTGTGCACTTGATGCTGACATGTAAAACAGCTATGTGTATTATTTGGAGAGCCGAGTGCAGCATCTGGAGTCTTTGCTCCAAGCCAACAGCATTCCTTTTGCGCCGACGGATGACTTCAGCATGAGCGTAACATCACCTGTCTCTCCTACTTTACCGGCCGCAGGCGAAGCAGCGGTTGCCGGCGCGCAAAAGTACATTGACAGCAATGCTGGTACCGTTTCTGTATCCAGCGAACAGACCGAGCAGAAGCATCTCTCTAACCTTGTACACAACATTGGAAACGTGTCGGTACTGGGCGCTTCAGATTCTCGGTATCTTGGATCTACTTCTGGGATCTCATTTGCTAGGGTTGTCTTTGCCGCAGTCAAGAGCTCGGTATCAGGATCCACATCCGAGCGTGGTGGTGTCCGTCCATCGAAACCGCTTACCAGTGCAGCTACTGGAGGCACCACTATGAGAGATTCATTCTTCGGACTTCAGACTAAACCAGCGATCAAACCCGCAACATTCCCTGACAAGGACATCGGACGACGATTGATGGAGCTATACTTCGAGCATTCGAATCCACAAATACCCATTCTCCATCGAGGAGAATTCATGGCACTGTTTGAAAAGGTTTACGCTACTGATGAGAAGAAAAGGACACCAAGGGAGCTATATATGCTCAACATTGTCTTTGCCACAGGTGCTGGAGTCATCCTGGAAGCCTCTGACAAGAACGGTGATGCAGAGAACGCAGCCGATAGCAAAGCTGGGCATAGCCGCAAAAGACAAAAGCTGTCTCATGAGCAATCGCGACCGGAAGAGTATCATGCTTCGGCTATAGTACATCTGGAATCGTTCCTTGGATCTTCTTCTTCTGGAACGGAAGGTATAGGAGGCGGTCTTGAAGAACTGCAGGCTGTTCTCCTTCTAGCAGGATTTGCATTACTTCGGCCCGTTGCACCAGGTCTCTGGTATATCGTGGGAGTTGCTGTTCGTCTTGCCGTCGATCTTGGTCTTCACAATGAGGACCCGGAAGCTTCGACAGAGGCTAGCGCAGAACAGACCGAGATGACCAATGCTGCGAGAGAAGAGTATGGACGCCGCCAGTACATTCGAGATTTCCGAAGAAGGCTGTGGTGGTGCGTATATTCTTTCGATCGCCTGGTGTCGACGTGTGTTGGCAGACCATTCGGCATCACCGACCAGGTCATCACTACCGAATTCCCAACATTGCTTGACGACAAGTACATCACGCCCAGCGGTTTCTTAAATCCGCCACAGAACGAGTACGGCAGTATACCGAGCTACAAGCATGTTTCATATCATTATTTCCGCCTGCGCTTGCTGCAGTCAGAGGTACTGCAGGTTTTGCAGCATCGCCAAACTCAGCAGTTCCGAGAAAGAGGCACAGTGAATGGTGCCAACCGATGGATGCACACGGATCTCCCTTCACCATTCTTATCGAGATACTCGAGCTTCAGAGAGTGGCGAGGTGATATTGATCGAAGGCTGTACGAGTGGATCGAGTCTTCACCCACACAGACAATGACTGGAGTTGCCTTCTCGCCACTGTTCTTGGAGCTCAACTACTGGCTTACAGTGACCATGCTATATCGACAATCGCTTTCAGTACCTCCATCACTTGCCGGAGAGTTGGATGCCGCTACAGGCGACGATGTCACCAGTCCGGGTCACGTCGACTACGAAGAAGAAGACGAGGAGATGGTGTTCTTGAAAGTGGCTGAAGCTGGACAAAAGACACTGAAAATTTACCGTCAACTACATCGTGTGAGATTGGTCAACCATACATTCCTGGCTACACACCACCTATTCATGTCTGGTATATCTTTCTTGTATGCCATCTGGCACTCTACCGTGGTGAGGTCCAAGCTCACACTGGACGATGTCGACTTTACTATTCTGGCAGCAACATCTGTGCTGGGAGATATGATTGAGAAGTGTCCCCCAGCCGAAGCGTGTCGTGATGCATTTGATCGCATGAGTAAAGCGACCATTGCAATGGTAGAGCAGACAACAGGATTCGGATCTCAAGCGCTGCGATATATTGCACAAGCACAAAAGGTACAGCAACACGCGGATGTGTCTGCTGCAGGGGAGCGCAACGCCAGAAAGATGAATCCCAATACAGCCATACCGGCTCCCAGTCACGGCAGGCCCCAACAGCAGCAACAACAACAACAACAACAGCAGCAGCACGCGCAACAAGCTAGACGACCTATGCCACGATTTGACATGAATCTACGAGATCTGTTTACGGACGACGAGTCGACCAATCGACCGTCGGCACAACGAAGAGCACCGTTCCCAATGGCCAGGCCACCACCTGCGGCAGTCAAACGCGAAGGAGCAGCAGGGTTTCCTGGCACGCCTACAGGAGCTGCTTACCAGCAGAAGCAGATATCTCCCCAGCTATATGCGCCCAGCCCGCCCATTGATCCGTCACTGCAGACGACGCCGCCACCAATGGCTCGCCAATCACCTAGCCAGCATCACTATTATCCTCGTGGAGGACAAAGCTATATGGCACCTGGATCTCAGGCAGTAACAAGCCATATGGAAGGATTTGAATTTTTGCAGGACTTCCAGCTTCCAGATCAAGGAGTTCTAGGGCAAGCGGGACAAGCACCTGGCAACTATGGAGAGTTTGACATGGGCTTTGGTGCGGGTGGATTGGCCTTTGATGGCGGCGGACAGCCTTGGGATGAAAACGGAGGGTTTGATCTGTTTGATGGATTCTTCTTTGGCGGGACGAACGGTGGAGGCCAGAGGTAGGAAAAGTAATGGACATAGCACGAACTATCTCATGGTTGCCATTTATTTATTGATCTTTCCATTCGGGTGAAATGTTCTTGCAAAAAGGGCAATCGCAAGCGCGCGGATGTGGCCCGTGCAGATTGCGGAAGCTGCGATTTCTCTTCCAGTGACGTTAATTGGAAGCGAAATATTTCACATCCTCACATAACGCAATCATGCCGATGAAAAAGGGCAGAGGTGTAAGCTGGAAAGACATGAAATGGCACACAGCAGCTGACAAGTCGACAGAACTTCAGAAACAAGGGCAAGGGCCGTGGAGGCGGCGGCAACAACTGGTCGACGGAGCGCAAGTCGTACGCCGAAGTGCCCAAGGTCAACGAGCAGTTCGAGAGACTGTACAATGACATGAACATTGTCCCCGAGGGTGAGGAGCGCGAACAGTTCTGGGCTGCTCTCCGTCGCGAGCTGCCCAACTCGTTCCGCTTCTGCGGTAGCAAAGGGTATACACCATCGAGGCTTAGAGGATCGCGTAGCAGCGACTGACTTTTCGCAGACACGCTCTCGCCGTGCAGAAGAACCTGGACGAACACTTTATCCCCCAGATCAAGTCGATGAAGTTTGACGACCAGAATGTCGAACCTCCGATGCCCATCACATGGTACCCGAACCAGCTGGCCTACTACATGACCACCCCGAAGAACGTCATCCGCAAGTTCCCTCCCTTCGCCGCTTTCCAGAAGTTCCTCGTCTCCGAGACCGCCGTCGGCAACATCAGTCGTCAGGAGGCTGTTTCGATGATTCCCCCGCTTCTTCTCGATGTCCAGTCGCACCACACCGTTCTCGATCTGTGCGCCGCCCCTGGAAGCAAGAGTGCTCAGTTGATTGAGATGCTGCACGTTGGAGAAGAGTCGCGTATCCGCAAGACCACAAAGCAATACCAGGACGAGAAGGCCGATCTCGCGCTAGCCGCCGACGAGACTGTCGAGGGCAATGACTGGAGCGACGATGGTAGAGCTACTGGACTTTTGGTCGCAAACGACGTCAACTACCAGCGCGCCCAGATGTTGGTCCACCAGGTCAAGCGCTTGAACAGCCCCAACTTGATTGTCACCAACCACGACGCTACCATGTTCCCTTCGATCGAGCTTCCTTCAGACCCCGTTCCCGAAGGCCAGAAGAAGCAGGGCAAGTGGCTCAAGTTTGACAGAATTTTGGCCGATGTTCCTTGCTCTGGTGACGGTACCTGCAGAAAGAACCCCAACATCTGGAAGGACTGGATCCCTGGAAACGGTCTTGGTCTCTACATCACTCAGGTCCGCATTCTTGTTCGTGCCATCCAGATGCTCAAGGTCGGTGGCCGTGTCGTCTACTCGACTTGCTCCATGAACCCCGTCGAGAACGAGGCCGTTATCTCCAGCGCCATCGAGCGTTGCGGTGGCATTGAGAAGATCAACATCGTCGATGTCAGCGACCAACTTCCCGAACTCAAGCGCTACGCTGGACTCAAGCAATGGAAGATTATGGACAAGGAGGGCCGTCTCTGGAACTCGTGGGAGGAAGTCGAGGACGCAAAGTCAAAGAAGTTCGAAGCTTCGCTCGAGCGTGTCGTTCCTGGCATGTTCGCCACTGCTGGCCACAACCTTCCCCTGGACCGCTGTGTTCGCGTCTACCCTCACCAGCAGGATACCGGTGGTTTCTTCATCACTGTTCTGGAGAAGAAATCAGAGATCAGAGCTAAGCCCGAGGCAGAGACTAAGTCTGCCAACACTGCTCCCTCAGTCGTCTCTATCGCCAAGGAGATTGTAGCCGCACCCGAGTCTGAGGGCGTCATCCCCAGCAAGCTCGAGACCGTCCAGGATTATGCCCCAAGCGACCCCAACCACACTGTCGAGACTGGCACTGCTTCTGCTGCACAACGCCAGAACAAGGAGGCCATCCCCGATCTCGAGACTGCATCCAACAAGCGCGGTCTGGACGATGTCGGTGATTCTCATGCTCAGGATATCAAGAGAGTAAAGACCGAGAAGGACGAGAGCGTTGGTCAAGGTGCCGTTGGCGAGGTTGGTCAGATGGAACACTGGCCCATGCCTCCCTCTGCACCTCTCAGAGCAGACGAAGTCACCCCTGACGAGCCCGCCGCCATCGCCGCTGCAGCCGGCCCCCGCGGCCGTCGCAACAACCAACCCCATGAAGAAGCCTTCAAGTACCTATCGCCCACCCACGAGGAACTCGACGGCATCTTCTCCTTCTACCAGCTCTCGGAGCGCTTCCCCCGCGACCGCTTCATGGTGCGCAACGCCCTCGGCAACCCCGTAAAGGCCATCTACTACACCACCGCACTCGCCAAGGACATTCTCACCAAAAACGAAGGCCGCGGTATGAAGTTTGTGCATTCGGGCGTCAAGATGTTCGTCAAGCAAGACGCTCAGGGTCAAGATATCTGTCGCTGGCGCCTGCAGTCCGAAGGCCTTCCCATCGTCGAAGGCTGGGCCGGCTCCAACCGCATCATCCACTGCTACAAGCAAGCCACCCTCCGCAAACTGCTCATCGAAATGTTCCCGCGCGTCAGCGGCGAGCACTGGAAAGAGCTAGGCGAGATTGGCGAAAAAGCAAAGGATATCGGCATGGGATGTTGTATTTTGCGCGTCGAAGCTTCAGACCAAGAAGATGGATTTAAAGAGAGATTGGTGCTGCCGCTTTGGCGCAGCATTTCGTCGTTGAATTTGATGTTGCCCAAGGAGGAGAGGAAGGCTATGTTGTTGAGATTGTTCAAGGATGAGAGTCCGTTGATTGATCATAGTCAGCAGCCTAACCGCAAGAATGCTGCTCCTGCTGCTGCTGATGCTGATGCTGGTGTCACTGATGCTCAGCCAGAGACAGTGGTTGACAGCGATGGCGGCGTGGCACTCAATGATGTTGATGCAGACATGGAAGATGCAGATGCCACTGCTGCTGTTGGAGAGTCTGGAGTCGCGACCGAGGAGGCAGGTATGGCTACCGAGGATGCATTGAGGGCGCAACAGCAGGTCGTTGCTGATGAGGCACAAGCTGTTGCCGCGGCGCCGGAACGTGAAGGCGAGACTGATGAGGTCAACACTACCGTCTAGAAGATTGTGGATGTTGCGTTTCACTGCTAGACGTCGAAAGAATGAACTCAAGCGAAGCAAAAAGAATGAATGAAAAAGAAAATTGCTTTTAATGCTTTGGATGATGCTTGCAATGTGATTTCCCACACTTTTTTGTGAAGAATGTGCACCCCATTCCTCCCTGACTTTGGTTCTTCGGATGTGTGCCTCGATAGACCCAAATCTATGAATTAAAGCGAAAGGAACAAGAAAGAAAAGAAAGACTATACAAGGCACACAAGGTCTCCCCAAGATGCACGAAGAAAGAATTACATAAGAGTAAAACACGATGGATCGCAGAGCCATCAAATACCAAGAAAGATGTGTATATTGTGATGGTGAGAACACCATGATCGGAGGATCAACAGGAGTCTAGCTACATAGAAGAGTTAAAAAAAGAAAGGGGGTATAGAAGCCTTTGCGCAAAAGTCGTATCCAAAATCAAAGATCCATGACCACAAAAAGAAACAATAAAAATCCAGGATATACAGTTCCTAGCCAGACGCCGAAGAACAGACAAAGAAAGATTAGACAAAAAAAAAGGTATGGAGAAAAAAA
>Ga0058697_10000867_pt1 | contig 11931 bp, 15 predicted proteins | sample AgamicAsMae_FD_66619 | JGI IMG/M metagenome (GOLD analysis project Ga0058697, IMG submission 66619) | Agave microbial communities from Guanajuato, Mexico - As.Ma.e | ecosystem: Host-associated > Plants > Phyllosphere > Phylloplane/Leaf | place: Guanajuato, Mexico | collected 2012-06-04
GGTTTGGCGAGAGTCGTCATCGTCGAGGTCGGCAGGGTCGTCGACAGGCATGTTTTCGTCTTGCAATCTACGGCGCACTGCCGATGGGCGCAGCGACAAAGCGTATCTGCCGCACATGGTGAATCGATGTAGTGTGGTGATGTGGGGAGAATTGGTGAGTTCACTCGGGTGGAAAGTCGAGGTGAGGGCGATGGTCAATCATGACGTCTTTTGAAACACTTTTGGCTTTTGTTCAAAGTGAAGCGGCGTTGCGATTGAGAAAGCTTTCAAGTTGCTACACACACACGACCGCCATGTTTTCACGACCAGCGACGAACGCCCTAAGGGGTGCTTTCGTATCACGCACAGGCAGTAGCCGCTGTATCTCATCCCTCGGACGGGCCAAAACACGCCCTCAGACCAACTTCCACGCTAGAACATGGCATCGAGGCCAACAGTCTCGCGGAAAGGCCTCATTCACCCGCGGCGCCAAAGAGCTCTGGACCGCTCACCCCTACCTGGTCTCGTTAGCAGCTGCTGCCATCCTCGCCGGCTCTGCTGGTATTGCCTACGCCAACTACCTCTACTCGTCCTACATCATCGCCTCGTTCCACAACTACCCCGAGCCCGTCGCCCAAAAGCTGCGTCGCGCCATCTACTATACAAACATCGACCTCGACCCCAAGAATGCCCTCAAGTACTACAAGCAAGCTCTCGAGATTGCCAATGATCTCGGCATGGATCCCTTCTCCAACGAGATCATCGGCGTCAAGATCCAGGTCTCGGCCCTGATGGAAAAGATCCAGAACTACCCCAAAGCCATTCAAGTCCTCGAGATTCTGAGAAACGACTGTCTAGCTTGGGAGGAAAAGTTCGGTCAACTCGACGACCACAAAGAGAAGCGCACACGCATCATGAAGCAGCTTGTTGCCATGTCCGTCAAGCTCGGCGATCTATACTCGAACCAATACGTACAAGACTCCAAAGCCGCAGAGGAGAGACTCGTTTGGGCTCTAGAGACTTCGCTACGGGAAAAGCAACGCAGACGAGAGCCCGCTGTGCTGGAGAAGGAGGGCGAGTGGATGTCCGACAACGAGATGGGTGCATCCATGGAGGCCCTCGCTCATAACTACGAGGAACAAAACAAGCACTACTTGGCCACTCCTCTCTTCCTCCAAGCTCTGAACTTCAAGGCCGACAAAGATTGCCATTCTGTCATCCTCATGAACAATCTTGCCATCTCTATCGCTCAGCAGAATCATCCTCAGTCCCCTGAGTCAAAGGCTCCGTCACGCGGTGTCTTGGTGGAGAATGCTAAGAGCTGGGCCCAGAAGGCTCTCGACCTTGCTGCTGATATCCAGCCGCCAGTCCGCGATGAGGAATGTGATGTCGGCTGTGCTGTTGCTCTACACAATCTTGGTACGTAACACCCAATCTCCGCTTGTGCAAATTGCTGACCCTTGTTCCTAGGCGAATTTGCCGAGATGAACAAAGACATCAAAGAAGCCAAGAAGCGCTACAAGGAGGCCATCAGCCTTGCCAGAGCCATAAACTTCGAGGATGGCCTCGAGAATAGCTCGGCTGCTCTCAGGCGACTATCGTAGACCACTGATCAACAACACCTCCTCACTCTTATTTTGATACCCTGTGCTGCGAGATTCTGGAGAAAAAAACATTATACACATACTCAATGTCATGATACTGCATTAAGACCTTTGGTCATACACATCCAACCAGCAATGTCTGTTTACTTCCTTCATTACCTCTTCCTTTGGTTGTCCGTCTTCCTCATAGCTTTGCATACACAGGCTTGGTTTTCTTAATGCCCGCTGTCAATGAGTCGGTGACATCTGCAGTGTTGCAATACGCCGCATTCCACACCGAGACGTATCTCAAACCTAGTGAATACAGTCAGCATACGATGAACAGTGAAAGCATTTTGGCATCAGACTTACCATCTTGCACCGAGTGATCTCTCGAGTAGTTCAAGACCTCTTTGGTACCCATGATGGCTACCGGACTCTTGCTAGCGATCAGTGTGGCCTTCTCGATTGCCTTTGCCAAAGCCTCAGCCTTGGTGTCGTAGACGGCAGACACGATTCCGACTGTCAGAGCCTCCTGTGCAGTGAATATCCTAGCAGTCAAAGCGACGTCTTTGATGAACGACATTGGAACGTTGGCCTTGGGTAGGCGTGTGAGAGTGCCGATATCTGCTGCAAGTCCGATATCGACCTCCTTGACTGCAAATTTTGTGGTAGAGACACAGATACGAATGTCGGCGCAGAGAGTCATATCTAGGGCTAGACCAAAGGAGACTCCATGCAGTACAGCAATCACGGCTGTTCCAACCAATGTCAGAATTACATTCCACACAATTTGAACAGCAGCAATAACTCACGTTTCTCGCACTTTTCGATTTGACTGATGCTTGCTTGGAACTCATCGATGTGGAGACGGAGTCGTTGTGCCACTCTTGCAGCATCGATTCCGTCGTTGCCTGATAACACTCCGGTCTCCGATGCTGATTGTACGTCGAGACCTGCCGAGAAGGCTCTGTCGCCAGCGCTGGTCAGGACCACACAGCGTACATCCGGGTCGTGGGATAGGCGCTCGAAGATCTGGCCGATGCCCTTCCACATGCTATAACTCCATCAGTCTGCAGATCATCTCGGGCGTAGATGCATGCTGATGATGGTTGATGGATAATATGATAAATGACTCGTGCAGAGGCGGTGATGATCAGAAACATGTTCTTACGTACGTTTCGTTGAACGCGTTCATCTTCTCGGGTCTGTTGATCTCGACCTGCGCGACGTATTCTCCAGGAAACGTAACGTTGAAGTACTCATAGCTGTATGATGGTGCCATGATTGCAGTGTGAAGTATGCGAATACTCAGAAAGTTGTAATGAAGCAAAGCAGAAAGAGAGGAAGGTATGTCCCCTTTCTCCAGAGAGCAGTCCTTGGCTTATGTATCATACACCCTCTGCTTCCCATCAAGGCTTTACCAAGACTCTCGTTTCGGTTTAACACTCCGTGTATCTTGGTGTTGGAATCGATGCTTGCTGCGTACGGCCGCAAAGGAGGGAGGAGCTTTAGTGAAGCCGAGAGATGCCGAGGTTCGTTGTCCGTTCATGCACCTTCGTTTTTGACATCTCGCAAGCCATGGCCTCTATGATGACGATATAAGCAAACGGCCAGACCGAAAACTATATATCTAGGGTAGTAACCGAGACTCAAGATGAGATATCCGTGTGTGTATAGAGATGTTGCTACGTTGTATGTATGGAAAAATGTTGACTCATCCGATACAATGGATCGGTGCATATGCATGACCGTTGCAACCCGAAGAACCATGATGGCCGTCAACAAATCACTTGAGGAAGGTGTCCATGCCGAATTGAACATCAACGGCATCTGCATTGGTAAAGTAGAGACGTTGAGGTGGTTGGAACTTGCCAGGCACGCGCCTGCATCCGGGTAACCAGACCGGTTGCACCACGTCCTACGATATCCACGTTGTCAATCGACCGACCCTCCTTGCTCTAACACCAAACACAATGAGTCCCGGCTATTGTCTGATAACACAACATCGGCTGTAACCTGGCTTACATAGAATGTATATCGTCCTCACAACGAGAGCACCGAACAGCCACCTAGGTGATGCACGCCGGCGCCAACACCGCTCTTCCATTGCATTGCTTGCAGTTTCCCACTTGCGATCGCAGTATCTCGAAACAAGTGCAGTCGTATCACCACTCTCTCGCTGGGTTGAGATCGAGTTCGGCCTGATGTTTGATGCACGCAACAAAACGACTAATTGGAAACTGTCCTCAAGGCCTTGGCCGTCGACGAAACTCGGACACACTTCTAGAAAGAATGAAGAACAATCATTTCATAACATCCTCCGCAAGCGCTAGACGGCCAACCAAAATCAAACACCTCAAAGGTCGAATCTCTGGATGAGAGATGACGCTTGCTACGTCACGATAATCGCGTCATCACGGCTTGTTTTGCAGCGAGAATTCGAATGATTTGTGCCTGAACACAGACGCAATTAATATGAAGAAAATAGGCATCGACACTGACCCGTCGAATATGGCAGATCTTAAGGACGACTTTTGGCTGATTGAGCAGTTCGCTGTCTCGGTTTCACGATGAAACAGAGGACGCGTGCCTTCCCCAGTGATGATCCTGGCAGGGCTCGTTTACGAACCTCGACTTCGTTTTCACGGCAAGTGTCGAAGCCTCTGCGTAGCAAACAACCAATCATCCCAGATACATGGCCTTTGACGAAGGAGTATATCACTGTGAGGAAACACCCTAACAACAATATACACCGATTCAGTCATCTCATAGGTCTCTTGATACAATTTTAGAGATGCAAGATCTGCACCAGGTTTGTGTGGCATCTTCCCACGCATCTTGCTGGTCTTGGGCATACCACAATGGGACTGTGTTCCTGGCGATCTTTGCCCATTGGAAACTTGGGTCGTGCAGATGCACACACAAGCCTCCGTCGTCAGCCGTCTTGTTACGGGCACTGGCAGGATTCCATCTTGTGCCGCTGCTCGTGTTTGGTGATCAGCAATCGTATCCTGATAAATCCTCTAAATGAACCTCAGCTTTAAAAGGCAAGTAACCAAGACTTTTGAGAAGTCAGGAGCTTTTGTCTCACTCGTCCTATCTTTGATCTGATCATTTTGCTACTATCACGTTCTCTCTTTACACATCGTTTCTTGAGATCGACCATACCACCACTCGTTTTCATTACCATTTCATCGAGTGCTGGCAGAGAGTCAGAGAGTCAGAATGTCCAGACACTCCCTGCTGGCAGCCACAGGGCTACTCGTTACCCAAGCTATTGCCGGAGGTCTCAATGTTCCTCTGCCGGACAACAACCTCTTCGACTACATCGTAGTTGGTGGTGGTCCGGCAGGTCTCACAGTCGCAAATCGCCTCAGCGAGAATGCCAACGTCCAAGTCTTACTACTGGAAGCTGGAGACGCCGACAACTATCCAGAGAGCATTATGATTCCATACTACCAAGGTGCGGCTGGATCCGTCGACGGAAGATGCGGTGGATTCAATTGGTACGAGGCACGATGCATATGAATACGGCCGGGCACATCACTGACGAAAGAGTAGGTGTGACCAAACTGTTGCACAAACTTATCTCGATGGTGGCAGTAGAACGATACCACAGGGCAAAGGCCTGGGAGGTGGTACTCTCATCAATGCCATGCTATGGAACCGTGGCGACCGCGAGGACTACGATATCTGGTCTCAACTAAACGATGCACAAAACGGTTGGGACTATGAATCACTTCTTGAATTCTTCCAAAGGGCAAGTGCAACGCAACTACCATCATGAGACTTTCTGCTAACAGTTGGCAGAGTGAGACTTTTAACCAACAGCCCTCAGAGGAGATCGCAACGACCTACGGTCAGGGGTATGATGCCTCTCAGCATGGCGAGGCTGGACCACAGAATGTCTCCTTTCCGGCATTCCAATACCCGGCAAGCCAACAGTTCTTTGCTGCTTTGAACCGCATGGGAGTACCGACACAACCTGATCCTGCTGCCCCCACCGAAAAGGGAGCCATGTACCTCCCTCAAGGCATTTCTCAATACAACCAGTCTCGTGCAGACGCCCGTCGCGCCCGATGGGACACAGTTGCCGGCCGTGAGAACTTCTACGTCTCCACTGGTCAACACGTCCGCCGTATCCTGTTTGACGATGGTTGTGCTGCTCCTGGAAACAATGGTGCCCGAGCTGTTGGAGTCGAGGTTACGGGTGGCGGGCGCGATGGCAAGACTTGGACTGCTGTGGCCGCTCGTGAAGTCATCCTCGCCGCCGGTGCCATACGTACTCCTCAGCTCTTGGAGCTTAGTGGCATCGGAGATAAGAACGTCCTCGCTAAAGCTGGAGTGCAGAGTCGCATCAACTTGCCAGGCGTAGGCTCAAACCTCCAGGACCACATGCTGATGCATATGACCCAGGGCTTCAACAATCAAAGCTATGTCTATCCGAATATCATGCAGAACTCCACCATCAACGACTGGGCACGATCGGTCTATTACAGGAACCGTACTGGACCTTACACATTTGGACCTCCGGATGGCAATGGCTTCTTCTCGCTCCCCCAGATCTCGGATCGAGCGCAAGAGATTGCTCAGAACGCCTCATCGTTCTCTGACGAAGAGTATCTGGCTGACGGGCTGGACGAGAGTGTCATCCGCGGCTATGCTCGTCAACGTGCTCTTCTCATTCCTGCTCTCAACAACAGCAGACGTGCCGTGATCGAGTTCTTGCAGGATAACGCAGGCAACACTCAGATCTCCAACCAACGTCCGTTCACTCGTGGAAATGTGCATATCAACGGAACCGATCCCTTCAATTACCCTACTCTCGACTTCCGCTATGGTAGCAACCCTATCGATATGGCTGTCATGACAGATGCATTGCGCTTCAACGATGAGTTGTTCCAACAGCCAGAACTCCAGATTCTTGAGCCTGTGCAGAAAGATCCACCCCACGCCGCTAGTGACGCTCAACTCCAAGAGTTCCTGAACCGTGCCTTAGGTACTGAGTTCCACCCATCTTGCACAGCGGCAATGATGCCTAGAGAGGACGGTGGTGTTGTTGACTCCACCTTGCTGGTATACGGAACTCAGAATATTCGTGTGGTGGACGCCAGCATTTTCCCCATCATTCCTTCCGCTCACCTTGAGTCTGTCATCTACGGTGTAGCTGAGAAGGCTGCAGATTTGATCAAGAAGTCTACTGAGACTGGTAGCGTTCCGTACCTACCCCTTGATCAGACACAGTGTACTACAGCACCAGTTGGCAATGCTAAGCGAGCTGTACAGGCTGGTCAATCACAGGCGTACAGTTCTGCCACGGCTGTCTACTCAGCATCTTCGTCATCATACTCGGGCTCTGCTTCCTACTCAACCAACAGTACCGCATCATACGACAGCTCATCAAGTGCGCCGGATCTTACTGGCTCTTCAGGAAGCTCAGACGATGGACCTATCGGTATGGTCGGTGGTTTCCCTGCTGTTGGTTATCCAAACTACAACCCTTCAAGCGTCAAAGGCTTCGATATCCTGGCACATGATCGTCCTGCGTCCATTGGTCTTCCAGTTGGTGCTGCATTGAAGTGGGCAGACTGTCTTATCCATGGTCTTGTTGTTGATCCTCTCGAAGGTCTTGTGAGCACCGTGGATCATGTTGTGGAAGGAACTGGCCAAGTGCTGAAGAACACGACTGATACTGTTCTTGGTGGTGTTGGAGATGTCCTAAACCACACTGTCGAGGCCACGGTCGAAACGTCCGGCCTTGCGTCTGGCATCTTGGATGGCATTGGTGCGAAGAATGAACGACGCTTTGTCGCTTGATTGCTATACTTGTTTCGTAGATGATATTTGTAGTACCATCCCTTTGCTTCTTGTGTTGAGTTTTGGACAAACATTCTTCGTGTGCACCCATGGTCCAGTAACTTGCACAAATAATGTCGCAACTTGTGAGGTTCAGGTATGCTTATTCACAGTCGTCGGTGTCGATGTTGAGAACAGCGGCGAAGACGCTGGAAGCCATTGGAATCTAGACGTGGACCGTGCACTGTGCACAATAAGGGACACGATCGATGTCATAGATTGAAACAGTCCAGAGTGAACATCTCACAATTGCTCAGACCTCTCTTCTTTGCCTCATACAACTCAATCCACCCTCACCAAACGCTCATACACTCTCACCACCACACACCTTTCTACACAACTTCTGAACCACACACCACACATCTCACATCCATCATGTCTGACTGGGATCAAGTCACCAAGATCGGCAGCAAGTCCCGTGGTGGCGCTGCTGGCCCTCGTGAGACCGTCATCAAGGGAAAGAGCGCTCTGAATGCCGCTCAGCGCAGCGGTGGTATCGTCGCCACTGAGAAGAAGTTCGCTACCGCCAACGTACGTCCAGCGTCATTGATCACTCTTCAGTCACTCCAGCCAGCTAACACACGACACAGGCCGCCAGCAAGGGTATCGAAGGCCAGCACTTGACAAAGGTCGACCGCAGCGAAGACATTGTCGCAACCAAGAAGGTGCCCGACGACGTCGCCAAGGCCCTCCAGCAGGCCCGCCAGCAACTCAAGAACCCCAAGGGCGCCACCATGACCCAGAAGGATCTCGCCTCCAAGGCTTCGGTCGATGTCGCCTACGTTGCTGCTCTCGAGCGCCCCGGTGCCGACTGGCCAGGCATGGACTTTGTCCAGAAGATCCAGAAGGCTGCCAACGTCCGTCTCACCGGTGCCAATGTCGGCGCTCCCATGTTCGGCCCCAAGAAGAAGTAAATGCATCACAGACACACAGAGTGGTCTTGTTTGCTTTACTCAATCCTTCTTCGCCGTCCTGCATCAGGACAACTGCATCACGAGCTCAACAGCTTCGTATCCGAGGAAGAGAGCGTTTCTCAAGGGCATGCGATGAATTCTTCTCTTGCATCGCCCTGTCCATTTTTGTTGGTTCAATCACGAGCGGGCGTTCCCATAATGACGAACAGGAATTTCATGACGGCACAAAGAAAACTGGACACAATTTGGGTTATATGGTCATGGGTCATGGAAGGGGGTTTGACTCGGTTCATCTCCGATGTCAGGAGGGCTTTATTGCCTTTTCTTCCTTCGTAGCTTCATAATGCACAGCCATGCGACTACATGTTGCAACCCAAAATACCTTTCACCTGACATCACCTTTCTTTTCCAGTGGTCTGTCATTCTCTTCATGTCTGATATGTCACTTGAACCACCCTGGTACTGAATCTTGCGGATTGAATCCCATCAGCCTGTTAATTCACCGTGACTTGATGCGGTGAATCATGTTGGAGCCTCCTTCATCTTTACCTTGAATTAATCTCCAAACGGATGACGGTCTGATTCTCCAACTGTAAAAGATCGTGATCCAATTCTTTCAGAGGCTTCATGACAACCAAGATGATACACCACAGGGTGTCGGGTCACGTAATCCCATTCGTTGTCTTACTGCTGTGAACTTTTGTGTCTCAATAGGACCAGCAGTTTTGTTAGCATAGCTACACGCCCATCGAAATATCAACTTGACATGCAGTCAAGGAGGCAGGTCCGAACCATCGTTATCAGATCCGAGCCACGAATGTGCCCAATCATCTTACCCCACCTTCCCGAATGATGACAGGAGAGGGGCAAAGCACGACCTTTACTTTACCATCACCACCAACACACATCTTTAACCTGGTATTGAAGCCTATACGCCTATATTACTATCAGAAGAGACATTTCTGTAGAGTGTCTTTTCCATGAGACGCTCAATACACACATGATTGATGGTTGTCTTTGTCGACTTGGACGACCCGGATGAGGTCGAGCATCAGCATCAACATGGACATGGACATAATACTCCATTCGACATGCGTGATTTGATCAATGCACATACTATTCGAACACCGCGATATCCTGAGATCGAGAGTGGCGAAGAGGATGAGGAACAAGAACATCCTAACTTGAATGCTCTTTCTGCCGTTTTGGGAAACTATCCGTTCGTAATCAACCCGAGGAAGATGATCAAAAAGCTGATGCATGGTATAATAGTATTATTTCTGAGATTGCAACACATCTGGATCTAAACTCTTTACACGATCTCTCACGGACGTGCCGACAGATTCGGGCCAACCTGCTCCAGCATCGAAGGCAATTGATCCCGCATACCTTACGATGTATATCCGATATCTCTGCTTCGTCACATAAACCGGGCTCTGGCGTAGAGGAAGAAGACACCTGGATTACACGTGGATCAGCTGGAATCAGGATACCTAAGTTAACAAGCGGCAAGTTCGGTGCTTGTGCTAGAGACATGGTAGGAGAATGTCGACGATGCGGGACTATTGTTTGTCGAGTAAGTACATAATAACCTCACAAACCCAGCGTAGACACCCACTAATCCACCATCCAGAATTGCACAATGAAAGCACCCTCCAGCACAGCTCTAAAGTCTCGCCATCGCAGACTATGTCGCACATGCATCAAAGCTCCCTTATCCCTCCACACCACCATCCCCTCAGAACCCGACTCCCACCACCACCACCACAACGACGACGCCAACTCCACCCCAGCAACTCCACCCCTCTACCGCAGCCCCTGCACCTGCACAACCCACACCTGGCTCTGCAAACCCTGCTCCACAGCCTCCCGCACCCTCGACACTTCCTACATGCGCGCCTGGACCTGGCGTTCCCGCTACTCAACCCACCTCCACGGCATCGGCACAGGCCTCGGCACAGGCATCGAAGGCGTGCAATGCGGAAGGGAATCCCACTGTCTCTCCGCCCGCACGATCTTCAAGGAATTCGAATGTGATGCAGCTGATACGCGACGTACTGGCGGTTACTTTTTGCAGGAAATGGAAGGGATAGGTGGGGTGGTGAAGAAGAAGGTGAAAAGACGATTGTTGGTTGGTGATGTGGTGCAGGAGTACGAGGATGAGAGGGAAGGGGGCAGGTATCTGGAACGTGAACAGGACGGGGTGGAGAGGAGTTGGTGTTCGTGGTGTGATAGGGTGGTGTTGGGGAAGAAGGATGTGGCTAGGCTTGGGAAATCTGATAGGAGTGAGGTTGGAGGAGATGCTTTGGGTAGAAGTTGTGAGAGCGATCTCAGTTCGAGTTCCAGTCTTTGATAGAGTCTGGAGATTCACAGGATCAGACACTTCTATCTCTACCTTTCACGCACGTGTCTTTCTTCGTGTTTGCTTCAAGAGTTATAGGCTTGTATATGGTCGGATCACTCCCAACAATGTAGCCGTTGGGTCACGATAGTTCAGAGACGAGGTGATATAACAAATCAGATCAGACAAAGTATAAAATGGTCTTCATTAAGCCTCAATGCGTTCCCAGGCAACTAGATCAGGAATAAAGCAGATGTACATCCCCATAGCATATTCTACTTTGATTCAATGACCTCGCGCTAGATGGTGAAAAAGAGGTGACAGAAACATGATGTGCTTAGAGATGATGATACGGGCTGTGGATTAGAGAAGACTGCGCTGCCAGCGCGCAAGGAAATAATGATGAATGGTAGAAATGAGTTTGCCAGGACGAATGGCTCGGATACGCTTATCGCATCTGCTGCTGCTGGCCGTATTGAGCGTCCAGACCGTACTCCAACTCTCTCTCGAGACCTTCAGTTGTGCTCTCGCCCAGAGCCTGCGGACGCGGGTCCTCAGCTTGGCGAGGGTTCCATTGATCGGGCATGGGCACTTGACCGGCTTGTTGTTGGTAGTCGCCGTAGTGTTGCTGCTGCTGTTGTTGTTGCTGTTGAAGAGGAGCGCGCACTTCACCTCTGAAGCGTCTGACCTCATCGAAGATGATTGTTCTAAGCTCAGGGATCTCCTTGACAACCTCGAAGCGGAAATCGAATTTCGTAGGACAAGCGGGTTCGTCACTGGGGTCGTGCCAGATGGCGAGGTATGGGTGCTCGAGGGCTTCTTCGGTGGTGATACGCTTGGCAGGGACGAAAGCGAGCATCTTCTCCAACAGGTCGAGGGCGTCGGGGTTGGCGCGAGGGAAGAATTGCTGGTATGGGATACGAGGCATGTAAGGCAACCCGCGGACATACTCACGGGCGCGAGGGGAGCCGATGAGCTGGAGAGTGCTCTCGTCAGGGGTACCGAGGACGTGGAGAATCTGGTTGAGCTGGTCGACGTAATCCTTGCCCTTCAGGAAGGGCTTACCTCCCAGAAGCTCGGCAAGGATACATCCAACAGACCATACATCGACTAGAGAGGGATGGTGAGCATGACGAAGACATTGGTTGTGCAAGGGTGCAACGTACTGGCTTTTGTGTACTCTGCGAAACTGAGCATAATCTCAGGAGCTCTGTACCATCTTGTAGCAACGTACTCGGTCTGGAAGCCAGCAGCA
>Ga0058697_10000868_pt1 | contig 11927 bp, 8 predicted proteins | sample AgamicAsMae_FD_66619 | JGI IMG/M metagenome (GOLD analysis project Ga0058697, IMG submission 66619) | Agave microbial communities from Guanajuato, Mexico - As.Ma.e | ecosystem: Host-associated > Plants > Phyllosphere > Phylloplane/Leaf | place: Guanajuato, Mexico | collected 2012-06-04
CCCACAGAATTCGGGCCTTGGTCACAAACCGTGCATTGTTACAACCCCCACTGTCATTGACACAACGGAACGATCCGTGGCTCCGTGATCGCTCGACCAAACGTTGTTGACTCGACAAAGCAGGAAAATACATCAACTCCACAATTATACCAAGCCCTCGTTTCCTTCTCGAAAGCCTGTTTGTGGTCCTTGAGACACGGTATGAGCCGACAGGTGGACCTATGTCGTGCCGCGCGCACGCAATATCTGGTGACTGAGCCCAACATGGCAGGTTCCCAGCCACCAGGGTAGTTTTGTGACGTTGTCTCATAAAGCCACGGAGAGATGCCTTGAGCATATGACATTACTCAGCAGAAAGAAAGCAGTTATGTCGACGAATTCGTCTCGTTCATTGAAAGATCTGGCAATTCCACCAAAGATATATAAATTCATCTTCTATCGCTAGCCTCCAACAATGACTCGCAAAAGCAGACAGAATTCGCCAAACGAAACAGACAATAATCAATGGGGTATCAGATGTGAAAAAGATCTAAATGTGCGTTGAATGAACGCAAATGCTAGTATTAAAAAAAAAGACGTAATAAAGGTAAAAGAATAATCACAGACCATAAAATCTCAAGGGCCGAAGGCGCCCTGGATCTTGGCGTATAGTTCTGTGTCGAAGAAGTTGTAATGCAGATCGTGGAAGCAGAAAGGTGCGCGAAGCAATGTCTCAGCTGTAGGACGATCCGCCGGATCAATAGTGAAGCAGTCGTACATGAAACTCAGAGCCGCGGGTCCGACAACACTGCTAACATCCTCAGGAATTGGCGGGGCTTGATTGAGACTACCAAGCTTGAAAATGGCACCGATGGCTTCTTCCTTGCTCCAGGGACGGCGGCCTGCAAACATCTCCAAGACTACACAACCCAGTGACCAGATGTCGACTTTTGCGCTGTAGCCTTGCGACTCTGTAGAACCGCTTGAGCTACTTCCTTGAGATTGAGCGCGGATGACCTCAGGTGCCATCCAGAAAACACTGCCTTGCATGCTGTTGGTAATATCGTTGTTATAGGGGTTGGGACTGCGCTTGGAGATACCAAAATCTGAGATCTTGCAAGTGCCGTCAAGGTCGAGAAGGATGTTATCGGCTTTGAGATCGCGATGCAAGATGCCCTCGCGATGCAGGTATGCTAAACCGTCAAGAGTTTGTCTGGTAAGACTACTGACGACCGACTCTTCGAATTTGCCGTGTTTGCGCAAGCAGCTGCCAATACTACCACCGGAAATATACTCAAGGAAGATACTGATCGAATATTCCTTGCGTTCACATCCAAGATACTGGACGATGTTCATATGATCCAGGTGTTGCATGGTGTCAATCTCAGAGTCCAATGCCTTGACCATCTCACGGATTTTTTGCGGGTCTGCGTTTGAAGTCTTAGGGTTGACTTCGACCTGCTTGACTGCCAAAAGTTCACCGGTAGTGGTGTTCATACCAAGGTACACGCGGCCGAACGTGCCTTTGCCAATCAGTTGACCCTTCATCCACTTGAATGTCGGCTGTCTCTGTGGATGTTGGAGCGCGAAATTATCCTGAGGAATGGTCTCCAACTGTATAAGACGGCTGCCACGAGGAGGCTTGATTTGCTCGATACGAGCGCCAAACATCTTCGTACTTTTGCGTCGGACGATATCACCTCCGCCGTACCTAAGTGTACTCATGCGGTTGAGAGCACTGCGGTTCATCTGTGCGCTAGGAGCACGATTCGACGTGAACGAAGTTATGGAGGGGCTTGGCGATTTCTGAGCGGGCATCTGGTATGCACCTTTTACGACTTCACGAATACTCTTCGTTCTTCCTAGACCGCCAGACTTCCTGAGGTTCCTGTGAGCAACTGAGGGCATATTGTGTCCTCGTTTGAGTGTGGAGTCTTCCTTGAGAGTTGATTCATCGCTACCAAGTGTTCCGATGTCAGCTTCAAGATCGGGTACTGGCATGAAACTTTGCTCTGTCTTGGGCTCAACGGTGGGCGCCGATGGTGCCTGCGAAGCTTGAGTACTCGGCATTTCGTTCGGAGTGCTTGCTTGACCATCTTGACCTTCTTCTTCAATCATTGGCTGATCGAGATCGACGTTGGGGAAGAACTCATCAAGATGCTCTACAAGTGCCTCAGGAGGTGGACGGTTGGCCCATAGATCACTGGCAAAGCTTTCACGGCGACCGAATCTAGCGCTGTCCTCGGGAGATTCTGCCGACCAAGCTGCCGATACTGCAGACTCTGGGTGAGGTCTTTCGCTCTCCTCAAGCGGGTCAGGAGACGCAGTAAACCTGATATGCTGCTGAGAGACCTTGGTCTTGAGGGCTGAGTCTTGCTGGGATGGTGAGTGCTCGGTTTGATCTTGTACCAGAGAAGTTTTCGACTGCTTTGCCTTGACCTGTTTGGCCAGTGGAATGGCGAAGAGACTCTCATTCGAATCCTTCTTCGTTAATGGCCGAGCAAATAGACCATCATCCGAGTCTGAGTCTTCGTCCTCTTCGTCCATGGTAGCAGTAGAAGGTCTATCGAACGACACGGGCTCGTTAGGCAGATGGAAGCTAGGACCATAGCTTCTACGGCTGCTCATGCGGCTTAAGCTACTCTGTGGTCGCGCAGTGCTGGGACTGATAGCAGGACTGGCGTGCTTATGAATGTCTTTGGCAGGCGAGATTGTCGGTTTGTCCTTGCTAGGCATCTGTAGAGTAAGCGCTGGTCGTGAGAAGCCGCTGGCTGCGGAAGAACCACTACTGTCCTCGATGCTGTCTTCAAGATAGGCAGGTATCTTGAAAGGTACTTCACCCTTAGACATTGTGATAGGCGAACCTCCGGCATGGGCTAATCTGTTGTCACCCATGCCAGTAATACCAAGTGTTTGCATTGCCTTTGGCGGCACGCCACTGTTGTAGCCAGACGGAGGACTTTGAGCAGCTTCTCTGGCAGAAGCAGGAGTTCCGGGAGCACCAACCATGCCGCCCATCTTTCCTGCGCCAATGATGGCGGCACCTATACCAGAACCTACACGCATCTTACGCTTGTTACCATCCAAGCTTTCAGCTGAGCTTCTTTTGGAAACGTCGCCGCGGTCGGGCCAGCTAGTACGAGAGACTGGTCCTGACTTCTTTCTAAGCGAATCTGCTTTGAACAGAGTACTGCTTGGTTCAGGAGGAGGTGGTGGCTTGCGAAGTGGAATCAGCGGCTCCATCTTCTTCTCTTGTTCAAGCAGCTTTTTCTCCTCGTACGGCGAATTTCGTCGTTGGTCGAAATCGATGATGTCTTTACGTCTGATGGGCGAGAAGTCTTTGCCAAGACGGTCGCGCGAGTGCTCCAAGCGAAGTCTTTGCTGCTGTTTGCCTTCCAAATATGCCTGTTGCTTACGTTGAGTCTCTCTACGATGCTCTTCTGCTTTGATTTCAAGGATTGCCAATGTCTCAGGCTCGGAAAGCGCGGACAAGTCTGTCGGCAGATCGCGATCCGTCAGAATGGAATTCTCACTAGCCATCTCCCGGATAAGGTTCTGCAACGATTTCTTCTTCTGAGGGACCAAGGTGGACTCATTTGATCTGAGAGTGGCAGCATCAAACTTGTCATCTCCAGTGAGTTGAGCATAAGTTGAGGGGTCGACTGGTTTGGAGAAGGACCCAGCTCGCAATGGCGACACCATTCCTTCGCGCGACGACTCGGTAGCGGACGAGCGGACGAAAAGTTTGAGCTTCCCAGTAGCGTCAGAAATATGGTGACGCGCAGCCAACAACAGGGAGTCTGTCAATGGCTCTTCGTGCTGCTCCTTGCCAGGTGAGGTTTGATGAATCGTCAAGTCGGGCGAGTCTACAATACCTAGGTTATAGCATATCGTTGCGCGCATCTCCTCGGGTGTTGTGACGGTCGTCAAATCAATCAATCTGTAGTTCCACCCGTCAGGCGTAACGAATGCATATCGCCTGTCGGATTCCCTGGCCGCAGACCTTCCTCGTTCAGGTACGTGCTGAGCCTTCTCAAGTTCCACAGCCATGTTCCCTGATCTACGAGAAGAGGGTCTATCTATCGAAGCCTCGCTTGAGTTCAGGCTTGATTTAGTGAGCAGTCGTGGCTGCGCTGGACTTGTAGGTGACTCCATATGGTCGTCACGAGAGTGGTCTCTGTCATTCTTCTGTTTGTGACGTATAAAATTACGGAGAAAGCCTGACTTGTGTTCTTTCGCACTCGCTGTAGCACTGTGGGGCACGTCTCCAGCGCTGGTTCGAGAAGTAAGCTCTGTAGGTGGCGGCGGTCGTGAACCCTCTTGTGCATGTCTGCGAGAATCGATTGGCGGCGTCTTGGCGTGGTTCGCATCGCTAGTGGCGCCGATGCGACTGGAGGCAGGGCCGCTGGGATTCGTATGATCACTGCTGCTGAGTCTGTGATGATTGTTGCTGTAGTAGCGATTGTGTGCCGACGCGGAGGAAGGATTTACTGGACGAGCTTGTTGCATAGCAGGACTATGCTGTGGACTTGGCTCAAAGCCTGTGCGGCCAAAATCAGAGCGAAGATGGTTTGTAGTTTGAGCGTAACTCGCGGTGAGTTCTGTCGAAACGCTGGGACTGTGCCGCCGAGGAATGTCAGCCTCACCAAGGGCAGCACGAGCGAAGGCGCTTCGATTGTCAGAGCTGTCATACTGCTTGTTCATCATGCTCATGGAGTCGAGCGTGACAGACCGCTGCGATGAGTATCTTCTCTGAGCAAACGAATTAGGCATCTGAAGGCCTGGACTGTCTTCACCTCCGCCAGCAGTCGTCGGGGTCGAGCCAAAAGCCATCTCGTGACGGGTCATCATAGGCGAACTCTCGATGGCGCCATCTGCATCTGCACTCGGTAGAAATTGTGAAGACTCCCTCCGTTGACGTGAAGGCAAGCTTGAAGAGCTGCTACCGTTGTAACTGCTACCTCCAGAATCGACAATACGCCGGATCAGTGTACGAATCTTCTTGCCATCCTCACGATCTTTGGCTTGATCCGAGGCTATGCCTGCACTAGCGCATTCCTTTTGCAACTGAGGGTAGACAGTCTTGTGCAGGAAAGCAACGTTGGGTTTATTACCCTGGGAACGGCCGATCTCAAGAAACTGCGAACCCTGGATATTGAGATGTTTGAAGGCTTCTTGCCAAATGTGCGAGAAACCATTATCAGCAAGCCAGGCGATAACTCGTTCCAGGGGCCATTGCAGATCGTGAGGCGACGCAGGAATGTCTAGAGGCGGTTGCTCGCGCTGCTGAGGGACAGGAGTCGAGTTTGTATCGGGAAAGGAGAGCATGTGGGGTGCGGGCGAAGAGTGCTCCTGTGTCTCTCTAGCAGGCAGCACCACTATTTGCTGTCTGGTGTTTGAAGGAGTCGGAGGAGCGTTGGAAAGATAATCTCTGCTCTGCTGAGATCGTAGTTGCTGCATAGGCTGAGATTGTTGATAGTATGAGTTATACTGATTAGCATTAGACTGGTTGTACTGAAGCCACCTGCCCTCGTCCATAGAATCAAGCGGGTACTGAGGAGTAGGAGGATATTGCGAGTAGAGATTTTGGTACTGTTGGTGGTTTTGAGTACGATTAGGGGTGCTTGAAGGAGGTGGCGGAGGCGGTGATGCGTGTAATGGAGGAATGCCCACCCCAGGGCCGAAGGAGTCAGCCCCGGGTATGTAGGTGGCAGAGACCAGAGGCTGAGTATCAGGAGGTAGCGGGGGCATCGAAGTGTATGCCTGGTATGCAGTAGGATCGTAGGCGCGAGGCTCACGAGGTTGTGGATATGGAGATTGCTGCTGCTGTTGCGATGAGTAGGGATACTGTTGCTGCTGCTGATGGGGATACGAGGACTGCTGCTGGGCGTAGGAAGAAGGCTGTGGTTGCTGCTGTTGTCTGTTCCAGAGAGCCCAGGCATTGAGAGCCGACTGCGGGGCACTGGGCGGTGGAGGGAGCATCATGCCGTTGTGCTGGGAGTTGCTAGTGGACGGGCGCGGTGGCGGCGGAGGGAACTGCATCGAAGGAGGGTTGGACATGGGGGGCGGCGGAGGCATGTACTGCTGTTGCGACAGCTGCTGCTGCTGCTGCTGCTGCTGGCGCAAAAGCTGTTCGGCGGCTGTGGCCGATACATGGCGCTGTTGGCCCGAGGGGTAGTTTGTGGGTGGCATTGCGCTCGAGGTCAGATGTTGCGGCAGGGAACGTCTCGTAGGGTCCTCGGGATCGGTGAGGTATTTGGCATGAGCAAAGGTACGAGCGCGAGGACGCGGGCTTCGGGGACTTGGTTGGAGGGTCGGGTAGGGTGAGTTGCTGGCGGTCGATGTGGGCCGTAGGAGGTCGCGCGAGTCGAACGAGGGTACGTCGTGTAGAACGAGGCCGTTCTGCGCCCTGCTGGCGGGCTTGGGTCGTGGTTGGTTTTGCTGCTGGTGGTGGTTCTGCTGCTGGCTTCCAGACGCTTGCTGTTGCTGCTGCGTCGACTCTCCAGCGATCATCTCAAGTCAAATCGATTGGGCCTCAAAGCGCTACCCTCATGTCGACCGACAGAAGGACGTTCGCACGTTCTGGGAAAAGAACTCCGGGATCTCTCGCAAACTCGCGAGCAAGCGACCAAAGGCGACAAGACGTCAAGGTCGACGGATGTGATCTGATCCGACTTTCAAGTTGTATTAAGCCTGACGATGGATGATGGCCCTCTCCTAGAGCGAACAATCATCAAGACTACGAGACGACTCGGCGTGTATATAGGCAGTGCGTGAAATTGCGACTGATGGTGTTGATTCTTCCTTTGGTCTGCTTTCTTGGCCTCTGTACCACTTGATCGTATTCTCAGGGACACGCCCGATGCGCTGCGGCAGCCTTGCATCCGAGCCAGTCGCCATCCAGCCACTTCCGCCATTGCCTTGTTGCACTGCGCATTCAGTTCATTTCAGATCATCAACCAGACTCCAACTCTTTGATATAGGGACATCTTCTCATCTGATTCTCTTGCTCTTGTTCAATGTCTGGTCAACCTCAGCTCTGCCAATTAAACTACCGTTCGCGCTTGTTTACCTACATACAGCTCTGCATCCCCTTTTGGCTGTAACTTTTGTCCGGCACGTGGCACAACCCCAGAACAATTGGGATTCCCCACTGCTGCAGCACTGCGCTCAGACTCTCAATCCAAAGTCCGGCAAGGAGAGCACTCCGAGCCATCTTATACCGATGCGCGCATCGATGGACATCGCCTTGAGAAGTCACTGATCTAGTCACCGTTGTAACCTAAAATCAATTGGGTCGGTCATCTAGGGCTCTCCTTATGGCTATGCATCTCAGCTGTGGTACACGGACAAGACTCCTACTTGGCTCAAAACGGCAGGAGCTGAATCGCACTATCATGTATAGCGCCTGTATAGCGGCGTACCAAGTATCCAGAGATCCTTCTTCCATCGACTAGTTTGCCTAGGCATCTGCAGCTCCGCACACAGCACGCATATTCAATCACCGTATCTGCCCTTGCAAAACTCCCGGTCAGCCGCCTCTTGTTAAACGGCAGGCCGTTTGATCCTACGCAAGATTGTCTTGAATTCTAAAATGAACCCGATTAGCACTTGCATTCGATAGGTGCTCGTCCGACCTTCATCTCACCTCTGCTTCTACACATCAGTCCTCTCTTTGCTTAACATGCCCTTTGAGGCTACTCGCAAGGCATCATGGTCCTCTACCAAGACGAAAATGGCAACACTGTTTCGGTCGGTGCCCTCAAAGGCGCCAGCAGCGGAGACGTTTACCGCTTCTGCATCCCTATGATGGTTCTGACCACTTTGTCGGTTGCGCTGCGAGTATACGTTCGAGGACATATGACGAAAACGTTCGGCATCGAGGATTGGCTAATCCTTCCTGCATACGTACGAACCTTTCGCATACCGCTGAACTAAGTTCCTACTGACGCCTGTAGGTCTTGTTCATGGCACTTTGTGTATGTGCAATTGTCATTGGCCAGTGGATCCAAAGTGACGATATCATAGAGCGCTTCCCTAGGGTCATCAAAGTAAGCCTATTTGACCCTTTCCTTGACCCAGCATACTCATCCTCGTAGCTCACCTCAGGAAATGCTGTCCTTTACATCGTGGACCAGATCTTCATCAAGATGTCTGTGGCTGCTTACTTCTACCGCATCTGCGAACGCTGGCAGCGCTGTGTCATTCTTGCCACTGTCGCCGTATTTTCAGCATACAACTTTGCGTTTATATTTGTCAGCCTTTTCCAGTGTGGTGTTCCCACCATCTCGAACCTCCTGCGACCAAACGTCGATGGCCACTGTATAGACTGGACCTCTATCGTCAGACCCCTACTGATCGTTGGAATCTCACTGAATGCAGTGTGTGACTGGGTCTTCGTCCTCGCATGTCTTCCGGTACTCTCCAAGCTACGACGCATGCCGACCGGAGAGATGATCTGCGTCTGCTTCTTGATATTCCTGGCCACTGGAGCTAGTGTCATCTCACTAGTCCGATTAAGATTCTTGCCGGGCGGAGAATCAGAAGTCCTGCTGTTGAGTCAAAACAGACAGTTTGCCGTACTATCCTTTACGGAAGCTGGAACGGCTATCGTCACAATATCCATGGCGACCTTACATCCACTGTTCCTGGCTTGCGTCCGAAGGAGAGAGTCATCCAGATATCCGGTGAACAACAGCCCTAGATACCACAGCTCTACTGAGCCGTGTCCATCCGAGAAACGAACGGCGCCCAGCAGCACGGAGGAGATGTCGACCGAGCACTCGAGTCTGGGTCGAATAGGCATACTTCCTACGATATACGACACCGAGATGGGCACCATGGCCAAGCGCGATTCACCTAGGCTCGGGTATACCACTGACTGGACATGAAGCTGTATTGGACGCTCCATTGGTTGAGCTAGTTGAGCATTGCCGTGGATACTTTTATAGAGGCTGGCCCGTCTCAGCAAGCGCCAAAGCAACGGTCCAAATCAGGACGGGTCATCTGGACGGGTCATCGACAAACCCTGAACTACTGGAGAAACCAGACTCCGTCCTCGACACGGTCGCAGGATACCAACCAGATCAATGAGTGGAGTTGCTCCTTGTCTAGCACGTCGAGCTCTCACGCTGCCGCTTGTCCGAAGGTTTTACAGACATTTGCATACGCAGATATCTCTCACCGTGCATCCATGCATTTTCAACGGCGCCCAGAATTCATCCGTATCGGCGACAAGAAGGCTGGGCCTGTACTACGGCAAACACAGGCATGTTGTGGCTTGAGTCTCGGCTTCACAAGAGGAGGGCTCTATAAGAGGCACAAGGGGAAAAGAGAAGAGAATAAGACTACGGAAAACGAACCATACTAGAGCCATACACCGTCTCCCTAGGGATGTCAAGCATGTACAAGCATTTGGAAACGATAGACACGAGAATACGATTCACATGTATAACAAGACCAAAGCAAAACAGCAAGATTCAGAGAACCTCGATCGAAATACAAGACATGCATACACACAGCACAACCACTCTCGCACCATTGCTCACCACATTTGTCGTCTCATCGCGAGCTAAAAGAGTTGGATGACCAGCAGAGGGGCAAAACGTACAGCAGCAGGGATTCCCACGTGGTCACCCACCGTAGTACTAATCTGCCGTTCAACTGCTTATGTATGGCAGAGCGGACGGGATGCCCAGTTTTCAGCTGACTGTGGCCATACGTGCTTGACCGGCACAGTTCAGGGATTGTTAACTCATAATTATCAAGTGAAGGATTCAAAGCCGAAAGTGTAGAGACCCACAGAGACTTGATAGCTCAGAACGACAGAAGGAGAACAGAACTGATGATGAAGGTATAGTGCTGGAGATGGATATAGATATTTGAGCAGATATGCTTTGCAAAACTCCACGACAAAATACAGATTTCTATAAAAACGCCCTCCATGTTTCTTCCATGTGCATGCTGATAAGCACAAATAAGATTGCTCCAAGAAGCACGATGTATGCATGCTAGCATGAAGATGTGCAAAAAGAGAAGGCGGATCCACCGCAAAATGCATTGTATGCTTGGAGATACGCTTTGTTGTTCTCCGCCAGAAAAGTCGCTGGCTTCTGAGTATTAAGGATGTAATGAAATTGTAGTCATTGTTGGAGTGTGGCAGAAGTGGTGGCTGGCTATGCGGAGGAGCTTCATCGCGTGATGACGAGACCGAAGCCATCAAGCCATTGTCCGCAGGTGCCGTAGACGCCGGCAATACTGTATCCTCTGGGAGGGATCAAGCTGCATCTGTGAACATTGTTAGCAACAGGTTCCGTTTGTATGTCAAATGCAATCGCTTACCCGCTACCACCGTCCTTGTTGCCATACCACTCGCTGCGACGACCGCCGCTGGTCAGAATCTGAATACCGTCAATCCAGAGACCAGCTCTCAGATTGAAGCCCAGCAGCGTTTCGCCGAATCGTGCATTGATGGGGAACTCGTCTCCGCCCTCCTTGCCACCTCTCTTTCCGAACAATTGATTCTCTCCATCCTCGTACACAAACTCGATGCCGTCTAACGCGAAACCGTGGAAGACTCTGATGGCAACTAGAAGCTTGCGCTTCTCGTGTGACGATCGCAGAAGCACTTCTTGAGGTTGTGTTCCATCCATTTGCGAGAATCCGACCTTTGAGCCTCTGAAGCCTACTCGGCTGTCGGGAAGCTTCAGCTTGGAGTCCTTGCTCACGTGCTGAGCGAAGTCGGCAACTTCGTGGTCGCCTTGGCCAAGAGAGAAGATCTTGATTTTCAGCTTCTTGTTCTTGTTGGCCTCGCCGACCTTGGTTCTCAGTTCAGCTTCTGTCAATGTGATTTGACGAGGTGCGCCTGCGGAGGAGCCGCTGTTCGGGTCCAGGTATTCGATCCAGTGACGGCAGAGTTCGTCGCCCTCGGTGTAGATCTCGATGAAAGCAATGCCAGTGCTTGCAGTGACCAGAGCGGCTCCTTTGTCAACAGCCCAGACCTGAATGCTGTCTTCCGGAGGAATGTTCACATCAGTAGGTAGAGCGAAACAAGGGTGCAGTCTGAACCTCAAAGCATCGAGCCTGTGCCATGCGCACTCATCCTGTTGAAGGCACAGTCGCATGCCTTGCGATTGCGTCCGTGTGCAGTAGGGCTCTCTAGTTGTGAACGTGCGGTTCAAGCGAACATAGTCGCGAAGCATGACACCTGATTCTTGGTGAGGGCATCCGAACAGATGACCGGTCTCGTGCATGTGGGCACCGATTCCGATGTTAGCAGCCTCCCAATTGCTTCCGCTCTCGTTGCAGTCGTTGGCAACATATTTCGTGTCGGTTTTTGTGCAGTCAGTAAAGGCAGGAACGACCTCTTCCAGATGAGCAGGATATGATTGCAGAGAGTGAGAGCCAAAAATGGCAAGTTTGACCTGTTCGTCACCACCTCCTAGAGCAGCATGTCCTCTCACTGTGCCAACTTTGGAGTCCCAATGTGTATCCAAGTACATGCAAGACACGTACTCTTTCTGACCCGGTCGAGGCTTGAAGTGATTCTTGACAGCATCCATAGCGATGGAGAAGAGATCGCCCTTTTGTTTCGCAGGCTCGTACTGTTGTGCTATGTTGAGATCTTGAATCTCGGCAACAGTCTTATTCAGAGTGATGATATGGATCTTGGCCTCATTGCGCATCTGCCCAGTTGCGAGGTCGCGACCAGTCAAGGTACCTTGTTGCCATTCCTCCTCATATCGGAAGCAGCGACGGCCGAAACCATGCCTGTTCATCTGCTCGCCTGTAAAGGCTTGCCACAGATAAGCAGCCATACGGAATTTCCGCACCGCTGTTTCCAGGCCGTTGCCCTCGGTCTTGATTCGGTCCGGAACAGCGTCGTATGTTCGAGGTGAGTCTTTTGCGACCAGGATGGCCAGGTGGAGAGGTGGGGAGGAGTTCATAGG
>Ga0058697_10000869_pt1 | contig 11926 bp, 11 predicted proteins | sample AgamicAsMae_FD_66619 | JGI IMG/M metagenome (GOLD analysis project Ga0058697, IMG submission 66619) | Agave microbial communities from Guanajuato, Mexico - As.Ma.e | ecosystem: Host-associated > Plants > Phyllosphere > Phylloplane/Leaf | place: Guanajuato, Mexico | collected 2012-06-04
ACCGAATGCATACAGCAGACTTGGATCCACAGAGCTTTTGAGACAATAGCAAGGCTGCCACGACGACAATAAGACAATAGGCTAGGCTACCATGAACGCTCCTACATAACGACTCGACCATTAGATGAGAAAGCGAAGACTGTAGAGGATCGGTCAGACTCCCGGATCGTAAAAGAGTTATGGATACATATATGGGCACGCCTTCGAAGAGACGCTCCATCTCGGATGCCGCGGCCAACAAGCTGCAGCCCTCACCGCTCCTGACGAGTCGACTGGCGAACGCGACGAAGGATGACAACCTGCTGGACACTTCACCACAGACGCCTAGGCGGTCCGACTTCTTAGCCAGAGGCTTGTCGTTGCAGATGCCATCCAAGACGACGGCGACGACAGCTACAACATCCATGGCAGCTCCTAGCACTGTCCAACGCGTGCCTCTGTCTCCTCAGCTCGACACTCAAACATCCTACGCCTCGCCCCAGACCTCTCTACCGCGCCATTCGCGCGGTCTGGACTTTTCCAGAGCATGCACCAATCTTCATCATTCGACCCTCGCCGACAACCCTTCTCCCAGTTCGTCGCCCATCATGACACAAAGCGCTCGGAAGCCCAGCGTGAACAGCATGATGCTCGACTCGCCCAACCTCTGGCCCCAGGTTCAGACCGATCGTAGTGCCGTCAGTAGCAGTGTAGGCAGTATTAGCATGCTTGCCGACGAGGATAGCGATGACAGCACGAGCGACGATGATGTGATGGACGACATGGACGATCCGATTCTCACAACTCCGCAAGTGCGGAAAACGACCAACCCGCAAGCTACAACTCCATTTGGAAACCACAGCACCATCATGTGGAGCAACAACTTTTCACCAGCCCACGCCAGCCTGATGAAGACCTTTCAGCGTAGTCGTTTGAAGAAAGGACGAAGCAGAAAGAGTTCGAGTAGTGCTAGCAACAACTCCGCCATGCCCAGCCCACGCACAACGTCGCCGCCACCTTTGCGCAGCATCGAGGGCTCCGCTCACTTTGGCTGGCCGCGTCTGAAAGAGACTAGGCCTGAGCATCCTTCACTTTCATCAGGCAACGACAGTGGGGACGAAGCCGCCGCTTCCTCCTCGGCCCCTGGTGTTGTGCGCCGTGCAGTCACTCGTCGAGGTAATCTACTGGTAAGTCACCGTCCAGACACATATTCATCGACTAGGCTAACAACTCTTCAGCCGAAGACAAAGAACTTTGCGCGCATCCGTGCCGCTCTGCTCGAAGAATCCGCACCCGTCGACAATGAGGTCCGTCGTGAAGCAGAGACGATGCGTCAAGTTCACAACCACGACCCAGTACCTGATCTCGAAGGTCCTTCTCCTGGTCCTTCATCTTCACAGCCTAACGTCAACCCTAACGATCCCAATGACCCGCAACCCGACACTATTATCAATAACAATCCTATCAGCTTTAACCTTCATGCTCACCGCAATTCTGGTGGAGTCGACTACTGGCACAAGCTCGAGAACGAACTCCACACACCTCCTCCACCCGCCTTCCCTACAAGAGGCAGCTCATCACTATCTGGTGACATAGCTATGGACTCACCTGCCGAAAGTACCGTCTTGCGTTCGGCGTCTGTCATCAGCATGAACGAACCATCCGCCGCCTCAGAAACAGACACCCAGAATTCGACCTACCCTAGTCAAGATGCCCTTCGCAGGCCCTTTGGCAAGCGTCGCCGAGACGATGACTTCGACATGCAGAGCTTCAAACGCAGGGCCGTCAGTCCTAGTATGAGTGTGCATGGCGGCAGTCCCATTGTTGCCTCTCCTGCTGCCTCCGCTGCAGCACGTAACCAAGCTCTACCCAAAGATGGCGCTCCTCTCGAGAAGAGTACCAGTGGCGGTAACGGCAGTGGTACTGCTCCTAGGAGGATAGGTCTGCAGGGTATGGTCGACACGAATGAGGGCATCATGAGGATGAGCATTGAGTAGTAAGCTTGCCTTCCTGTGTTTATACCCCTTGTCACATATTATTCACTTGCTTCGCACTTCTCTCGGCGGTGCGAATACGACCGTTTCTTTTCTTTTTCTCTACTATTGTCACTTTGCTGTTGGTTGCGTTGGGATTCATAGCGTGTGGTGTTGGGGTTGTTAGCGGTTTGCTTTTCTACGCGTACTCATCCATGCAAGACTTTGACCAATGGTACACACACCACCGAGTCTCAAGTCAATACATATTTCTTCTCTCCGTTTTCGCATCTTCTGTCTGCTTCTGCTAGCTGATTGACACATGCAGAAAGGCAAGGACCACTTCGGTCGAACGTCGGTTAATCTCACGGACTATGCTGATAGTAAGACCCTGGTGTGAAAATCGACAAGTCCAGGAACGCTCCGCTATGCCTGGAATTGCCTGAAACGTATTGTATGCACTCTTGAGAGTTCTAAAAGACTCCTGTTGACGTTCTTGTGGGTGGAAGTTCATCTTTGATTCGTTCTGACTCTTCTCCGCGTCCAGCCAGAATGCGTGGCTAGCAGAATCGGGTTTCGTCACAAAATGCATGCCCGACCATCAACACGTCACCCGTTATCTTGTGGAGCTCGGAGAAGTCACTCAATCGAGACGCTCCACAAGATGATGCTCAGGTATTGTTGCCTCCATGAGATCTGATCAGGTCAGGTACTACTTCACAATGACACTGTAGGCAGTCAAGCTGCATACGTCGTATATGTATGCTGGAGCGCGTTGAATTTTGACCAGCAATAGCCGCTTTAGCTCATCTGGGAGAGCGCCAGACTGAAGTCCACTTCATGTCCTTCCTGTCTTGAACAGGAGTATTCTGGAGGCACTGTGTTCGATCCACAGAAGCGGCATGAATTCGTTTTGCCATCGTAGCATCTTTTGTCTTGCCTGTCACCATGCCAGAGTGTACAAGCTCTCCAAGGGTTCGATTCTCTGTCAAGCGCGACTCTTTCAGGTTCCGAAGTTATTATAGTGGCCGGTCGGGCCTTCTTTTGGCACACGAGAGGTTACCATGCTTAGATAGTCTTATACATGGGGAGATGACAGCCGGTGACATTCTTCTGATCGTGAATGCTTCTACTGCCCTTATTGAGTAGCGACTATGCCGGCTTATACAGAATCATGGCTCTTGAAAGTTCGACGCCACAGCATGGCTCGCGACTCGCAAGGCTGATGTGGAGGATGGAAGAACAGGATAGAAAAAGGAAAGATATTCCGACGAACGCTGATTGGGTGGCACGCGTCGTGGTTTCCCCTCTCCCGCACTCCCGAGCTGTCACAGAGTGACCACGCGAAGCTCGCAATCGCGCAAAGGTCTCAGTTCCTTTCCTCTTCGATCCCACTCATCATTCACCCCAATTAACAGCAGCCTTTGCGCGCTCATTCCCCGACAACATCTGCCACTCTTGAAGTTCTGCGACAAGACGCGCGACCATTCAAGATCTGCTCATCGCAACTTGGGCACACGACTGACAGAAGACATCCTTTGCGCCCACTCACGCGACGCGCCGACGACGACATCGACACACACATTGCTACGGCTGTTCAAAGGAGGAGAGCTTTTCGTTTTCGGGAAGCGCACTGGGCATTAGAAGTTAGACAAACATCCATCACCTCATCTCTGCGCGTCTTTGACTGCATCATCGCGTGCCGAGTGGAGAGATCAGAAAGCGCAGCGCGCAAGAGATACACTCCAGCTTGCGGAGAAAGAGAGTGCGCCTGTTACAGACACACAGCGTCGCCAGTAGTAGACTGCGCCGGAGTTTCGAACTCAGCTTGTGATTTTGCACACGCGCGCCGCCACGAGAGTGATTTCCCGTCGCCTATCCCAATTCCACACCTACGTTTGACTCGTTTGTGCGCCTGCAAGACCTTGCTCTTGTCTGTGGTTGCAACACATCGTACTCAGAGAAACAGAACGGGCCGCTAAACACAACAACAATCATGTCCGGTAAGCAAAGACAATCTGCCACCCACCTTCACATTTGGCCTATACCACGCACGCGGCTATGCGCTTCAATGTGCCACATGAGAGCCAGGTCAGCTAACATGTGCCCTCGAACAGACATCAGACGCAGTGGTCGCGCGACTAAGGGCCAGCACACGAAACTCGAGTCTGCCGAAGTAGCAACACCCAAGAACAAGAAAGGCACAGCCACCGCCTCGACCAAGAAGAGCACCAGCAAGAAGTCAGCCGAGCCTGAACCCGAACCCGAACTCGACGACGAGGAAGCCGCCGACGAAGTCATTCGCTGCGTCTGCGGAGACACCAAGGACGACGAGGTCGGTCGCCAATACGTCAGCTGTGACACTTGCGAAGTCTGGCAGCACAATGTATGCATGGGCGTGCCTCTGGAGGAGGAGAAGCAGCCTGAACACTACTTCTGCGAGCTGTGCGAGCCCAACGACCACAAGGATTTGCTGGAGGCCCAGGCGCGCGGAGAGCAACTGTGGCAGACTCGCATAGCCGACCACGAGGCTGAGAAGAGACGAAAGCGCAACGAGAAGAAGCGCCCCAAGAGTCGTCAACAGAAAGCTGCTCGCCAGAGCGAAGTCAAGTCCGAGGCTCCGGCTAGCGAGCAAGCCAGCCCTGCGCCTACTGCCTCTGCATCCATCCCACCCCCTTCGCAAGACTCGGCTCCTGCTGCTGGCAGCAAGCGCAAGTTTGAAGAAGAGCCAGCTCAGCAAGAGCCGACACAGGCGCAGGAGACACAAGCCGAGGAGTCCAGAAGATCATCCTCAGCAGCTACCCAGTCTAAGCGTCGCAAGTCGGAGCAAAAGAAGGAGGACAAGGTTGATACCGATACAGCGCTTGTAGAAGTCAAGGATCTGCCCAAGGAGAGACAGGTTCCTGCTCAGGCACTCGTCAAGGTTTTCGGTGATGTCGTTCGTGAGAGAATCACAACTGGGTAAGTCGCAGCTTCCACACTTGCGTTTCGTTCCTTCCTGCTTTCCTGATTCACCAGCTTCTGACCCGATGCTTCCCCATCATGTTTGCATCTCTCTTTCCCCTCAACTTCATCACACAATCATGGCTAACCCATACTTTTTCAGTTCTTACAGTCTCGGACCTGGCGAAAACGCCGAATCCGTCAGCCATTACCACGCCTCACGCATCGAATACGAATTGTTCCAGACCTATGGCAGCCCGCCTGTCTCGCAGGGCTACAGTCAGCAATTCAGAGCCATCCATGCCAACATGAAGAAGAATCCTATGCTCGTTCAACGCATGCTCGACAGTTCTCTGACTGCACACGGTCTCGCAACCATGACTACTCAAGACATGGCCAGCGAGGAATTACAGAAGCAGCGTCAACAGCTCAAGGAAGAAGCCGACAAACAGGCCGTCATGATGCGTGACGATGAAGACGACAAGCCCCGTGTTCGCCGCACCCACAAAGGCGATGAGTACATTGACGACCAAGCCGAGAGCTCGCACGTATCAGTCTTCACCTCAGCACCTGTTCGCAGCAGAGAAGACCAAGACAAACCACCCACACCCGATGCCGACGCTCCTGCCACTGCTGGTGCCGCCGCATCACCTGACGCCATGGATATCGACCGCCGCGAGTCAAACTTCGACATCAACTCTGTCTGGGCAAAGACGCCTGCCGACCAACAAGCTCAACCCACTCGCAGACGTAGCTCGTTCGCCAAGACACAGACACCTCAAGAGAAGGGCGAGAAACACGATGCCGATGTTGACCGCATGCTAGCTGACGACAACGAGACCGACTATGCTCCACCTGAAGCTAACGGCGTCGTCTGGAAGGGCCAACTTGTCCAGCCCGGTGTCACCGAGTTCACTGCATGTGCTCGTCATGCCGCCGGCAACGACTTCGGCCAATTCATGCCCTGGACTGAACTCCTGCCCTCTGTCCTCGAGATCGAGGGCCGTTTGGAGGCCAAGCGCGCCGATGACTACCTGTGTGGTTTGCAGTGGAGCAAAAAGAGTGATGTTTCAGTTCTTGCACTGACACCTTACGACAACCGTGCCGCTTTCGACCAGATCTTCGATTACTTTGCTACTCGTGGTCGTTACGCAGTTATTAGCAAGGCTCGCGGTATGTCTTCGATCGTCAAGGACGTTTACATCACTCCCGTCGGTCCAGGTCATAACCTGCCTCCTCACATCAATCTACTCGAGTACAACAATCTCGATACCAACGTACCCGAGCGTATGCTTGTTGTCACCTTTGTCGTCAACAAGCCTGATCATTGGGACAACCCTGTCGTACCCGATGCTCCCCAGCCAATCGATGCTAGCCCTGCCAATGGCAACGGACACGGTCCCCAATTCTCACCTCGTCCGCCTCAAGGATTCACTCCTATGCAGAACGGCCATGCCCACCAGCAGCAGTTTGGTGTCGCTCCCATGCCCCCCAATCCTTATACCACACAGTCCCCTGTATCTGGTCAAGCATACTCTGCTCCTAACTCTGGAGCTGGAGCATACCCATCGCCGTCACCACAACTACCACCCCACCCCAATCCGATGGTCCATGCCATCCTAGGCGCTCTAGCCCACACACCAGTGGTTGCTCAGATTCTTTCTGCTGCTGGTAACCACGTTGAGGAGCACGTTCTGCTTAACATGCGCGACATCCTTGCATCTGAACCTGCCGCGCGTGATGACTTGAACATCTTCTCTCAACGTCTAGCAAATGTGGGATCACAGGGTCATCAGGGATAGAATTCTCGCGGTCCTAGTCGTCCTAAGCGTACTTTCGAAGAGATGCAGTCGGCTGGCGGTGCTGGCGCGGTTGGTGCTGCTATTGAGCGTATCGACTATCACGAACGCAATGCTGCTCACCTATTGCTGAGACGCCACCTTTATCGCTAATACTCATGAATCATTCTGCTTATCGGAAAGAATTTGTCGATGCATTTGGATGATGTTCTCCAAACAAGCATGACTCTACTGGTTTCGTTAGTAACCTTTCTTGTATCTCCTTTCTTTTCTTTCTCTGTTCTGATGGATTAACGGCTGGATTGGAATGGGAAAAGGACAGTCGCCTTGCTTTGCTTCTTTCTCCGCTGTGTATTTTCTCATCTCTGCTTTCTGTTGCCTTCTTGCTGGTTGGGCGTCAATTACTGGAGGTCTTGGGATGGACCAACTTCATTTCGCCTGGCTGGTATTCTCCTCATTGCCATTGTCCTTTTCTGTTTCTGCTTTGTCTTTCGCTTGTCAAGAATAAATAGATCTGATAGCCGAAAGGAAAACTTTCTATACCTTGCTCCCGTTCCGTTGTCTCTCTGTGCTGACTTTCTTTGTGAGGCATATATTGACCGTGGCTGTGAACGAGGTCCACTGGCGCAGTGGAAGATGCGTTTGGAATCCCCATCAGAGCTTGCATGAGAGGTCCGAAGGCTGACGGAGGCTGTTCACCGAAATCCAGACCACTTCTCACAGAGTCAACTGTGAATCATACCTATAAAAATGCACAATACTTTCGAGAGATGACACAGTCTCCATTGAGATGCGATATACTTCCGGCTTTCCTTGGGGTTCTCTTTGGGGCTGCCCCTATTCTCGAGACCACTGTGCATTTTTATAGCGAGCTACTCTGCAGTTGGGGGAGCGCGAGATCTAGTGCCTAGTTTTGTGCCAGAGCTACACGTACAGCTCTTACATGTAGAAGTGATTGATCATCCTTCACTAGTGCCTGTTTTACCCGATTGCGATCCTTCCCTTCTAGGCAGTCGCAGACTCACCCCCACTCCCACTCTCTTGCCCTGTCACAACTCCTCCACTTCTTCTGTCCTTTTTTCTTCTACTTTCTCTCCTTCTTAACTTACCTTCCTCCTCTGCCTTTCTCCTCCCTTTCTTCTGCACCACTACCCGCTACATCTGTTCCGACAAAGATATCACAAAGATCTTCAGAGATCTTCACGGTCTTCGCAACATCCAACTCAAAATGTCTCTTCACAACAATGACACTGGCACTTCGCTGCTCGACCCTGCGGAATTGAACGCCAACACGAGCACCCAGCTGCCAGTCGCAGACAACAACCCTGAGATATCCCTGTCGAACACTGCTGCGCAAGACACGACTTCCGAGCCACACCCACCCATTATCACTCACCACAAGAGATCCCGCGAGCGCAAGATCGCTGCTAAGTCTCGGATGAGCAACAGAATTTCGCAAAACTCCCGCCAAAGTCTCCATGGATGGCGCCTCTGACGCTCCAACTTCGAGCACCAAGGAGGCGCGTAAGATACCTGAGATCCTCGTCGATGAGCACGGCGAGCCCATGGTCAAGCAGGAATCGCTTGACGAAGAGACAAGTTCTCTTCAATCTGTCAAAAAGTCAGCCACGGTAAAGAGACAAATCATCGTACGCTGTCTGATAAAGAAGACGTCGACACTGGAACCAAATCAAACATCAACAAAAAAGAAGCTGCCAAACATGGCTCAGACTCTGAAGGAAACGGAGACAAACCCAAGCCAGAGAAGAAGAATAAGACCAAAGTCTCAGCTCTTGATATTCTAGGCATCTCTGACAAGACCTTAACTCAGAGTAAGGCAGTGAAAAGCAAGAAGACACTAAGGTCGAGATCTGTCAGACCTCCCCGTGCGCAGAATCATGTCACGCCGGCAACCATAAAGATGCACAGTCCTCTTGGTGAAAAGCAAGCATCCACAAAGAGCCCATGAGGGAACCGTGATATCAGTGGCTCTCAGTGGCTATCGCCATCGTCTAGAAACAACTATACATTGTGATGGCTTCAATTCCGCCTGGTCGCTGGAACGAGAGCAGATGGTAGTGACAAAATTTAGCACATGGGGAGCGAGCCAAAGATGAAAACGATGGCGATCTTGACGAGGATGATGAGGGTCTTGACGCCTAGGGTTCTTTAGCTCGTGCCTAGGGTAACCGCAGACTCAACCACGGAGACGACGCGAGAAAGACCACGATGAGCATCTAGAGCATCAAGCGCGAGGTTGGTCGCTGGTCAGAGGCATGCAGTCTCTCTCAGACCAAGGCCAGAAACATACACAAGAAGTTGAGGGACTTTGGTAAAACAGTGCTTGCTGAAGTTGGACAAGCTATCTGTTTCCCGGATGAAATCTACGACGTGAAGCCGCACAACGGTTGTTTCTCCAAGATTGAAGCAAATCGCTCCAGGAGAATACCACGAAAAAGGCCTTGTCAGAGGATCCCAACTCAACAAGCTGTAGCCCTGGCAAGTCGAAGGATCTCTGGGAGTACCCTACGTGTTTTTCAGAGCAACCGACGAGAACCTTGCTCTCATTGGAGATGATGAGGATCTGGACGAAGTCCTTAAAGGAAAATCCCCCAGAGCAAAGGACAACAACAAACGCAAGGATGCCCAGACTTCGCAGGTATCTGCTCAGCCTCTGAAGAGAATCAAGATCAATGATAATCAAGACGACTTCAGCGTTGCTCTAGAGTTTGCTCAGTCAACTCTAGCAATGGCTTCCGCTTCAGAGCGCATGACACTAGAGGCCAACAAGCTCGAGCTTCTGCACCTTGATATTCTTCTCTCAGTGGTAGCTTCCTATCTGGTGAAAGGACTCTGCAAGTTGATCGGACAGTTTCCACGTGCGTGTGAGCAGGAGATACAGCATTTACGACTTCTCGACCGCTCCTTCCAAGAACGTGACCGCTACGAAAATGCACAAATCTTCTCAGATGTTGCCTAGATCCACAGAGAATCCGGTGTCGGTACCGCTAGTCGTAATGCTGAGAAGCATCTATGGCCTCTCCGTGCGCAGAGTCTTGTTACGTATGCAGCTATAGAAATGCACAGTGTTTTCCAGATCAGAGATCTTTCCAAAGAGAACCACAAATAGACATGAGTCTTGAGACAGGGTGAATATCACCTTTAAAGATGGTGGAATATCTCATTGCAGCCGGGCTTCCTCGCTTGCTCCTTGACTTGAGACGCAAAGCAGCCTTGTTATCTGTATGCTTCGATGTTACAAAGGCTAGAGGTACATGCTGAATCACATGCAGGGCTTCGAGACTGACTAACAAAATGTCCAAGACATGAGTACGACGGAAGCTCTCTCTGACTATCATGAGATCCATCAGGAAGATGACTGAACAAGCACTGTCGTGGCTGGACAAGACCAGATTCTCCAGTTCCTATCGAATCACATGGAACAAGACGAGGTCTTCTAGAACGAACACAGAGCAAAAGAACATCACACTCAAATTTCGCAATCATGACATCTATAAATTCCAACTCAGAAAGAAGGGAATAGATCTATCTTCCAAAAACAGCCCCATCAGAAAGGCAAAGAAAAAAAGGCATCAACTACTTATATCTTCCACCAAAGAAGTGAATCAAAACATCATACTCCCAGATCTAGGACAGCCTTTAAAGATCGTACTCGTAAACGTACTCAACATTGCATGGTCCATCCTCCGAGCTGCCGGTAGATGAAGGAGCAGCAGCTGATGAGAGGACAGTGCTGGAGACTTCGACAGCAGCGGCGGAGGATGAAGATGAAGATGCGATGGGGGTGGTGGGGGTGTACGCTGCCTCAGATGACACAACTGCAGATGACTCGGCAGCGGGAGCAGTGTAGGTAGCAGCAGACGACTCAACAGCGGATGACTGGACGACAGGGGCCTTGTAAGCAGCAGCGGATGAGACAGAGGCCTCGGACGAGTTGGCGGCCTCGGGGGTAGAGGAAGCAGCAGATGTGACCTCAGCAGCGGAAGAAACAACAGGAGCAGCCTCAGTAGACGAGGCGGCGACAGGCGACGAAGAAGAGGCCGAAGAAGCAGCAGCAGGAGATGAGGAAGCAGCGGCGGCGGCGAACTTGAGCTGCTGGCCATCATCGTCTCTCTTGCACCCACTCTTGGCCACAATCTCAGCGGGACACTCGACGCGCTCAAACTCGACTTCAGGGTTATCGGCACCCTCGAACCAGTCAAAGCGGAAACCACAGCCTGGCTGCAAAGCTTTGGGGAAAGTACTGCAAGTGTTTGTGCTGATACCTCCGTATTGAGCTCCCCAACCGGAAGCGGGGGCATTGTACTCGTCGGTGCATGCATTGAAGATCCCAACTCCACCCCCAGGCAGTGCTTTTCGATGTCAGTTCCTGCATTATCACGTTACTTTTGAGGTGGAATGCTTACCGAGATCGAATTGGTTGCTGCCGAGGTCGCCACCGGTGTTTGTGGACTGCACGATCATGGTTTTTCCGGCGATGGAGGTGGTGGTGAAGGTGAGTCTGCGTAGTGGTCAGCATGGTGTCCTCGGGCGTGAGGTGCAGCGATGGGTAAAGCTTACTTGTAGCAAGCGCAGCACCAGCTCTCCTCTGAGCCACCAGCAATGTTGGTGGCAGCAAATCCGTAGGCCAAAGTATCCGATACGGCCCAGGGAGATTGGTCAGAGCACATGTATGCGGAGCCACCGTCACAGGCAGATGCGGTGTTGGCGTCGGTCAGAGGGTTGTCGCTCTTGTCGCAAGTGGTGATGGGGGCAGAGACAGCTGCTTTGCCAGGCCATGAGCAGGAGCCCTTACAGCAGTCCCAGTAGCGAGTGGTTTTGCCGGTCTCTGCTGCGTTGGCTACACTAGCAAATCCAGTGGCCAGAGCCAGGAGGGCGAGCGACTTGATGGAAGACATTGTTTGAATTCTTTAGAATGCGAAAGTGGTGTAATTGTATAGTCAGAAGGTCACAGACCTTGTAGAAGAGAGTGGTTGAAAGAGTGTGATGTAGACTGGCTACTAGAAAAAGGAACGACGGATTTCTTTTCGAGAAGTGGTAGAGGAATGTCTCAGAGAGAAGAAAGAAGAAAAGCACTTGGAAAGACCTACCATTTATCCTATCGTCTTACTGTCGGAGTACGGAGCAAAACAGCAGAAAGACGAGATGAGGCCTGAGGATCATCCGAGATCACATCTCGTCTAGGGCTTGTATACACGAAACAACCTTAAC
>Ga0058697_10000870_pt1 | contig 11919 bp, 8 predicted proteins | sample AgamicAsMae_FD_66619 | JGI IMG/M metagenome (GOLD analysis project Ga0058697, IMG submission 66619) | Agave microbial communities from Guanajuato, Mexico - As.Ma.e | ecosystem: Host-associated > Plants > Phyllosphere > Phylloplane/Leaf | place: Guanajuato, Mexico | collected 2012-06-04
TTCCTCGTCGACCGACACCCGCTCCGGTCGCGACAGCCAACCACCATACCTTGGATGAGTCCTGGCCATACACCACGCGTTAATTGAGAACGGCATTGGCTCCACTTTCGCATGCGACAAGATCACAACCACTAGATCCAGACACCCCGCTGTGTCTACGCCCATCCCGGCACGCTCGCTCTTCGCGTCCTTCTTCCTTGGCTTCACGCCCGAATCACATACACCACTCCATCATGGTTCGCTATCCCCACACCATGGCACGTGAAGGCTGGACTAGACTTACCATGTTCCAGGTTCTCTACAAGCGGAAGCCGGTGACGATGATACCGGCACCTGCCAAAATCGACAACAACGCCGAGGTCCGTACACCTGCTCGGGTCTATACCTGTCTGCCTCCTAACTCAATCTCATACAGGTCTGGGTCATGCCAAAATCAGGCGAAGTCTTTACAGACTATGAATCCTATCTGTCTCGGTATGCAACTTCTTGTTCCTTCCGTCGCAGCCCAAGACTAACTCGATGATAGCTTCGAGTTCTACAACCGAGTACGCCACCCTTGACCCGAACACACCTCTCATGACCACACTCTAATCGTCACCTCAGAAAAAGTTCACAGATGCTGTCAATGGCAAGTCCGGCTTGACCTTCTTCGCCGCCATCGACTTTGAGGTAGGCCACCTCCTGGCTATGCACAAGATGTTGGAAACTCACACACACACAGAACAATAGCTCGAGCGACATTGACAAGATCTTTCCTGACGCCCTGCGCGACCCCATCTTGAGAAAGGTCCAATTCTCAGACATCTCCCGTATAGATGAGCTGGTGTCTTTCGTCTATGAAGTGCGTATCGTGGCAGTGATACCTCGTGTTTCAGACACTAATTCGTGCAGGAATTCCGCAGCGAGTTCTTCCCCGGCGAGGAAGTCAGCGTCTCTCTCGATAATGGCGACCAGTTCGAGGGCGTCATTCGCGAAAAGGCAAAATTCCCCCAACTACTCAACCCTGATGGCTCCATCCAGCGCGCCGCCTTCTCTCGCTATTTTGTCAAGCTTAACGACGAACGTGGTGAGGAAGCCCTCTTGGAAGACAAGAACATAAAGAGAAACCGCAAGCTCTTCACCAAGCAAAACTTAAGGTCCTTCTTGAAGAGCTCGATACAGCGCGACATGTTCACAGGTGCACCGTGGCTGGTTAAAGAGCATCTCGCAAGGCATTACAGATTGCCCATGGAAATTCCTTCCCATCTCGCTCAACGCATGCAAGCATCACCTCAACCTGGCCAGCCCCGCCAACCACAAGGCACCTCGATCTTCAACAAAGTCAATGGTCGTAAGGGAAAGAATCTCACAATTGGAGACTTTGAGCACGACGGTTCGCTGCAAGGATACACAACTCCGCCGCTCAACGGCTCCAGATTTCCTGGTTATCACGCAGCTGCAATCAAGACAGAGCCCCAGAAGCCTACTCCCGCACCCATCAAATATCCTATCGAGGATCTCGACGTTCCTGCGAGGAAGAACGATCTTGTCCGCCCTGACCTGAAATTCATCACATCGCAGAACCCTGGTGAAGGCGAAGTCCGAATGGAGTACGTAGGCCCCTTACTGGAAATCTGGAACACTCTCAACGTGCACTCCGAGGTGCTTGTCTTGGATGCCTTCACCTTTGACGATTTTGTAGAGGCAATCAAGTTTACTTCCGACGAGGTTACATGCGAGTTGCTTGAAGAAGCACACTGCGCAGTACTTAAAACAATCGTCAACGAGGAAGGCACTCTACAAGTCACTCTCCCTGATATGGTTGAAGATGAGTCTTCCGACGAAGAGATGGACGAAAGTGAGCCAGCTACTCCCATCTTGGACGCGCCTGCACATGCCACTAGAAGTCGCATGAGCAACATCAGTAATGTTGCGCCCGAAGAGTCGAATGGCAGATCCAGCAGAACCCCTGCCGAAGGCCGTCATCGTCCGCATCGCACTCCTGAACTGTTGGCAAGCTACGGTTGGGTTGAACGACTCAAGGCTCGTGATTTTGCTAACGGTGGCTGGCAAACTATCATGGCGGGTCTTCTCTATCAACTGTCACTGAACCCTCGCCAGAAGGCCGAATGTGATAAGGTCTTGTCCAAACTCGTGCCATTGGATGAAGACCCAAGTCAGGAGAGTGTTCGAATCAACTACATTCGCATGGAGATCAACCTTCGCATTTCTGCATTACAACTCATCACCCTGCTTTGCGTTAGCACAAAGTCTGTAAGAGGTTATCTCGAGGAGATGAGTGAGGAACAAACCAAGATCCGTAAGGAAAAGCTCGAGCATCAAAAGGCGAAGAAAGAAAGGTATGTCTATCTGTCAACAATTTATAACCAGCAGCTGACCGTCGAACAGTGTCGCAAAATTGGGCGACCTTGAGACTCAGAAGAAGATTCTGCTCCCGGATAACCTCCCGGATTCACCCAAAGAGGAGCACCCCGATCCTATGGATATCAGCATGAGTCACGTCGACGATACTGTAGACACGGTGGACCTCGCCACCTCGGATGCCGAGGAAGAAGGCGGCCGTTCCCTTCGACGCGGTAACGAGCGAAAGCGCAAGCGTGACGAAGATGCGGCTCGACGCGAGAAGCAGCGCGAGGAGAAGAAGGCAAAGACGAACCCGAAACAGTCCAAGGAGTTCACTAAGCTGCTGAAAGACATCGACAAGCTCAAGGTCGAGATCTCGAAGCGCGAGAAGGAGATTGCAATCTGCGACGAAAAACTCCGCGAGGCTAACTGTCAGCGAACCAAGGTACTCGGAAGAGATAGATTCTGGAATCGCTACTACTGGTTTGAGCGCAATGGCATGCCTGTCACTGGACTCACTGATGGCAGCACTGGCAGTTATGGTTATGCCAACGCGCGTATCTGGGTTCAGGGTCCTGACGAAATGGAACGCTTGGGTTTTATCGACTTGCCTGAAGATCTGCAACGCACCTACATTCAAGATCACGGACTCTCTGTTCCCGATCGAAAATCCAAGGAAGAAGGCGCTACTAGCCTGAGAACTGCTAACGAGTGGGGATACTACGACGACCCGGAGACTATTGCCTTGTTGCTCAGCTGGTTCGATGAGCGTGGTGTCAGAGAAAAGGCATTGCGCAAGGAGATGACTGCTTGGCAAGAACCCATCACTGGTCAAATGCGCGCTCTGAAGACGCATCTGGACAGTATCAACCAGGAGGACGTGGACGATGAGCCCGTTACACGCGTGTCAACCAGAAAGAAGACGTACGTCGATGTTGAAGCATCCAGTCAGCGTTGTCTCAGATGGAGAAACTTGACAGCTATCAACAAGATTGGCCATCTGCATTCGGAACAACCCAAGCCCAAGGAGAAGAAGGGTAAAAAGGAAGCTAAAGGTGTCGCCAAAGTCGTCATCAAGGGCAAGCCCACCACCAGACAAGGAACGAAGTATGGCAAATAGACGGTCGATTGTGTTTGCTTTTGTTGGTATTCTTATATTGGAGTTTCGGCATGGAGCATGTACAAGTATTTTATTCACAGGAGCATAGCGAGATGGTCATGAAAAGCGGCGCAGGGATTTGCCGGAGGGGAAAAGCGTGGCAAGACTTGCTTGAGTACAGCATACACATGAAGTTGATAGCTTTTGATGAAGCAGCTTTTGCGCTGTTGGACCAATGAATGAACTGAATACGAATCATCTTTCTACGTCTCGGAAGTGTGATGATTCTGCTTGTGGTACATACGGACTTCAGTCTTGAGCTTGGCCGGGGAACAGGGGAGAACCAGTGTCTTGACTCTTGATTCAAACCTGGCTTGGACAAAAACGCGTCCAGATTGCATGTGAAACGGAAAAGTGGGCTAGCAAAAGGATTTTCATATTGTTATATTAAGACACGAAATGTGAAGAGCAAATGAGGTGATGAGTCTTTCCAAAAGGGATGAGCACATGCAATTGATTGGCGTCAAGCCGTGTCAATTTGCTGTTTTCCCCAGAAGGAAACTGTATTTGGAAAGATTGGGGATTCGAGCAAACACGCGACACGAGATTGAGCGCTGCAGAGGGACAGACTGGACAGGTCGGGAATGCGAGATGATGAGAGCACGTTCATGCAAGATGCTGTATAACAGTGCAGGCAATAGGGACCCCTTTCTTGTTCGGCACATTAACGTGTGCTTAAAGCGCGTTTGGGCCTTCTAGAAAAACAGAGTTTACGGAGGCTTAAAAAATGGGGACCCGTCTCAGAGGCGCACGGACGGCTTTCCTGTTCCTGACGATCGTTCTCAGTGTAAGTATCAACGGTTGTTACACAAGAGAGCGGCGTTGGTGGTCGAACAAGAGACGGAGCCGTGTTGCACAGTCTGCTGAATCTGTCCGAGGTGTGTACTCGTTATCTACGGCTCCAGGGGCGAGACAAGCAGGGAAAAGTCGTGGTGCTATGCTGGTAGAAGCGCTGAGGAGAAGGTCTGTGTGGATGTAATTTCCTTTGGGCTAAGCATGCCGAGTTGTGGCAGCATCGGCTCAACGCCGTCTCTCGCCCTCTTCCTTGCCCTCTTCTTCTTCACGCGCTGCTCGATTATTCCAGTCGATCTCGTCCTGTCACTCGCTTCATTCTTTCGCCCTTCTTCTTTCTTCCCTTTACCTTCGCTTTGCGGCTTCCCTTCGTTGCTACGACTTGTTTGATTGCGCCGCCCGACCTATCAATCCCCCCCTCGTGGCTTGAGTCTTGACCAGGCAACCTCAATCTGATACAGGGACAATTCAACGTCACATCAAGAGGAGGACACGCATTTGCTCCAGCTGTATATATTACGAGCTTTTGAATTGGATAAACCTGGAACATATACCCTTTTAATTACGCCCGCCCGCTACAGACCTAGCACGTCTACTCGGCCAGCGACAAGTCCCTGCTAGAACTCTCGAGTTCCCGTCCGCGTACTCCCAATCTCCTGGTCCCATTCCTACTTGAGAAATGCAGGTGTCAGAGGCTCCCTCGGGCCAGCCCAAGTTCCATCGGCCAACCCAGTCCTTTTCGACTTTGGGTATGACCAGTGACAACCTGGGCTTCTCGCACAGCGCTTTCACAACCAACCAACCCTCTATTTCTAGCTACTCGGACCGCCACCGCACAAACATTCCGTCCATCAACACTGGCCGCATGTCCAACATGGCCTCCCAAGCAGAACAGACTCCTGGCACTGCTCTCGACATGAACTACACTCCTCTTCTTCCCTCGAATCTCCTGATCGGCAGCCCCTTCCAGCCTCAATCGCCCTCTGCTTTCGCTTCTCCTGGTTTCCAGAGCTTCTCTAGCTTTCCTCAGCAGCCTCAGCGCCAACAGCAGCAGCACAACCAGTATCAGCAGCAACAGAACCCTGCCATGTCTCCTCCCATGTACGCTGGCATGATGTCGCCTCCTCAGATGCACGCTCAGATGTACCAGGGTCCTCAGTCCCCCACTCTTGGCTACAACCCTTTGAACAACCAATCGCTCAACGGCTTGTCTACTGCTCCTCTGGGTATCGCTCCTGGCTTGATGTCGAGCTCTAGCAGAACCGTCTACCTGGGCAACATCCCCTCGGACACGTCTGCAGAAGAGATTCTCAGCCATGTGCGTAGCGGGCAGATTGAGTCGGTTCGTCTTCTTCCCGACAAGAACTGTGCCTTCATCTCCTTCCTCGACGGCAGCTCGGCCACACACTTCCACTCGGATGCCATCTTGAAAAAGCTGTGCATCAAGGGTCAGGATATCAAGATTGGCTGGGGCAAGCCTTCATCGGTCCCTACGTCAGTCGCTCTTGCCGTACAGCAGTCGGGCGCATCCCGCAACGTCTATCTTGGTAACCTGCCCGAGGAAGTTTCCGAGGACGAGCTCAGAGAGGATCTGGCCAAGTATGGTCCCATTGACACTGTCAAGATTGTTAGAGAGAAGGCTATTGGATTCGTTCACTTCCTGTCAATTGGCAACGCCATCAAGGCTGTCTCTCAGCTTCCCCAGGAGCCCAAGTGGCAGCCCCCGCGTCGTGTTTACTACGGTAAGGATCGTTGCGCTTATGTTTCCAAGACACAACAGCAGAATGCCGCTCAATACCTCGGAATCGCCCCCGGTTACGCACACGTGTTGAACAACGCCGACCGTGATCTCATCTCGAACGCTTTGGCCCAGCAATCTGTGGCTGCCGCTGCCGTCGCAACTACTGCTGGTGGTGTAAACAACCTGGGCAACCGCACTGTCTACTTGGGCAACATCCACCCCGAGACCACCATTGAGGAGATTTGCAATGTTGTCAGAGGTGGTCTTCTGCACCATATTCGCTACATTCCCGACAAGCACATTTGCTTCGTCACTTTCATCGACCCTACTTCTGCTGCTTCGTTCTTTGCTCTCTCCAACTTGCAAGGCCTGATGATTCACAACAGACGCCTGAAGATCGGCTGGGGCAAGCACTCCGGCGCTCTCCCTCCTGCTATTGCTCTCGCTGTCAGTGGTGGTGCTTCGCGCAACGTCTACATTGGCAACCTTGACGAAACCTGGACCGAGGAGCGTCTTCGTCAAGACTTCTCCGAGTACGGCGAAATCGAGTTGGTCAACACTTTGCGTGAGAAGAGCTGCGCCTTTGTCAACTTTACAAACATCGCCAATGCCATCAAGGCTATTGAGGCTGTTCGCAGCAAGGACGAGTACAAGCGTTTCAAGGTCAACTTCGGCAAGGATCGCTGTGGAAACCCTCCTCGCCAGGTAGTCGCAAACGGTCAGGGACAATCTCAGCAAGAAGGCACACAATCGCCCAGCCCTGTTAGCGGCATGCGTGGCCAGAACTCCATTTCTCCTAGCGCAGGCGCATCGAACAACTACAACCCTCTCCAGGGACCCACCGCTTCGACCATCCTCAACGCTGGAGCCAACAACCCTCTGGCAATGTACCTCGCTGCTGCATCGCAAGTTCAATCTCAGCCTTCGTCTTCGCCGAACGAGATTAGTCCTCAGTTCGCACAGTTGAGTCTGTCACAACCCCAGCAACAGCAGCAACAGCAACAGATGACCACCCAGCAAGCCTTCTACAGCGGAGACTCCAACATGCCCACACGATCCACCGCACTCGAGGCGCCTTCACACTTTGGTCACCACGCCACTCACTCCGTCAACTTGAGCAATGGTCTCTCGAACGGTTTCGGTGGCGGTAGTGGTGGTAACGGCATGCATGCCAGCCAGAACAGCGCCGCAAGAGGACAGCATTCTCGCACCGTCAGCTTGCCTGTTTTCTCCCAGCCTCAACCTCAGCACATTCACCAACAGACTTTTGCCGGTCTAGGTGCAGGTATTGGTGGATTTGGCAACAGCAACCCATACGGCTTGGCCATTTCTGCTGAGCGCGGTCTTCCTGGCTGGGAAGAGGAAGAGCCTGCCATTTGAAGACAGAAAAACGGCTTTTGAAACGAACGAAAAGATCTACCTATTGAAGTTCTACATCTTTTGATTATTGAGGGCGCCTAGTCCGCCTACTAATCCTTTACTTACCTATATTCGTTCCTCTCTCCTTTCTTTTCAAATTGTTTTTTTACTCTACAGGTTCTTCTTTATACCTCCATTCTTTTACACTTCTCTTTTCTTCTTATTTGCAGTTGCACAACCTAATCTTGATACTTCTCATTCGCTAATTGTTCTTCTTTTCTTTTCAAACATGTATTTGTATGCCTTTACATCTTCTTGCGATGCATGTTCTTGCAAGACAAACTCCAAGTTGCTTTTTGTCGGCGTTTGAGGTTGGAAAGAACAAAATATTACTATAAAGGAACACTGCCAGGTCCGTCTGTTTGCATAACAAGACGCTTGTCTCGTGTATGCACGACTAGGATCTGTAATGAAAGAAACATTCATCAAATACTTTCTCAATAATCGAAGGATCTGATACTATCGACAAAGGGGCATGTGGCTCTTCGTGCGATAACCCGATTATATACTTATTGATCTTATCATTCTACGGTATAGCGAGCTGGTGGGAGGTTCATCGAACCAGCCCCTCGAGCAGTTCTCTTGGCAGGACAAAGTTTGGCTCGTGCACAATGACGCACTGGATCTTCCTCTTTGAGATCAGCCACAAGATCTTGATTCCGATCTTCTTGCAAGAGGGAAACACATTGGCATGATGGATCGAATTGATCAGAAGGAGAATGTAGGCGCAAGAGATTGCAGGAGATAGTTATGCTCCTGAATTCGTGTAGTGCTCTGACATCCTGGTGAGTTTCGCGACAGCCAACTCTCCCAGGACCTCTGCTTCGTGTCGACGAGCATCTACTGTATCAGCCTCCTCGAAGACAAATCGGGAATCCGATCTTTATCGAACATGACGTCGAAGACTTTACTCAGGCACCGTTTCCCTGCCACTGGCAGTTGTGTTTACTCAACTCGATCCTCGATATGCATAAGAGGAGCCAGACCTTCCTTCCTCTCAATCGGTCAATTGCCCAATCTCCAATTTACACGAGCTTTCTCTGGCACCATGTCGAAACGCGCACATCCTCACGATGCTCATCCGAGCGATCACTCAGCAATCTACAACGAGGATCTCAAGCATCCTTCGCCGAAGCGCGCAAAGCAGATTGACGAGCATTCGCCCTTTGTATCTCTCGAAAAGGCCATCGCGGAGCAAAAAACCGACCACTCGGTCCGCAACGTGTTGCATTGGTTCAGGTCCAAGGATGTACGAGCAGACGACAATCGCGCACTCTATGCTGCGTCGCAAAAGGCCAAAGAGGGGAATGGACATTTGATCACCATGTACTTGTACAGCCCTAAGGACCTCGAATGGCACGGTACAAGTCCTGCTCGATCTGACTTCTTGTTGGAATCACTTTCGTTACTGCAGAAGCAGCTGCGCGAGAAGAACATTCCGATGGCTATTGTGACGGCCGAAGAAAGAGCGGACAAGACCGACAAAGTCATTGAGTTCATCAAGGACAATGACATCTCGCACGTTTATGGCAACTACGAGTACGAGGTTGATGAGACACGCCGTGACATCAAGGTCGCACATCACATCCAGGAAGAGAAGGACGTATCCATTGAGCTCCTGCACGATCAGACAGTCCTCGAACCCGGACTACTCAAGACTGGTTCCGGGACACCCATGAAAGTCTTTACACCCTACCACAAAGCCTGGCTCGCAGAAACGAAAGAGAACCCAGAGCATCTCGATCTGGTAGGGCCTCCCGAGGCAAACGACAAGTCCGCCGTCGATGCTCTCAAGAAACTCTTCGACTCCAAGATGCCCTCTTTGCCTGAAAGCAAAGACTTCATCAGTGACGAAGAGAGAAAACGTATCCGTGGACTCTGGCCTGCAGGTCACGAAGCAGGTATTGACCGCCTGCAACACTTCCTCAGCGAGAAGGTCTCCGAATACGCCGACCACCGCTCCGAACCAGCCAGAGACCCTTCCTCTCGTCTATCAGCATACTTTTCCGCCGGTGTCATCAGCGTACGGGAAGCCCTGGCTGCTGCAAAGAAACACAATAACAACAAACACTTCGATGAGGGCTCCTCTGGCATTGCTTCCTGGGTCCGCGAAATCGTGTTTAGAGAGTTTTACCGTCAGGTTCTTGTGGCTATTCCTCATAATGCTATGAACCTGCCTCAAAATCTCAAGTTCGATAATGTGCATTGGGAAGATGATGAGGAGGGTTGGGAGAAGTGGTGTCAGGGCAAGACTGGTGTGCCATGGGTCGATGCTGGAATGCGACAGCTGAACACAGAAGCTTGTAAGTACAACACCCTCTCTCCGTGGGCTGAAGCATTCATGGGACACGTTGGTGGCATTGTAGCCATCGCGATGCATAGTGCTTTCCAGAAAGTGGGCAAGTCCACGGAGAGCCGATGGTCTCACAACTCTCCTTGGAAACTTCCTTTTCATCGAAAGAACTGTGCATCTTGATAGCTACAAGCGTGACATGCCTTTAGACACAGGGATACCTCACTCAAGTTTCACGATAACTGACCTCGCATCCCAGACATGCACAATCGCCTCCGCATGAACACCGCCTCCTACCTCACCGCCAACCTCCTCATCGACTACCGCCGCGGCGAACGCTACTTCGCCACCCACCTCATCGACTGGGACCTCTCCAACAACACCCAAGGCTGGGAGCCCTCCTACACCGTCTTCAACCCCATAGCTCAAGCCGAAAAGTGCGACAAAAACGGTGACTATATTAGGAAATGGGTTCCTGAGTTGAAAGACCTAAAGGGTAAGGATATCTTTGATCCGTATGGGAGGTTAGGGAAAGCAGAGTTTGAGAAGTTGGGGTATCCGAAGCCGCATGTGGATTTCAGCGAGAGTAAGCAGAGGGCGGTGCAGAGGTTCAAGAAGGATTTGGCGGAGGCTGATGTTTGAATGGGCGCATGGAGGACATTGTGGGAGGTACGTATGTCACTGTGCATTTGATTCTGCGCAAAAAGAGATTCAAGGGGCAAGGACAACGGTCACACAGCGAAAGACAAGCACTGGGCGGCTGTGGTCATCCACGTGGTGGCTTAAGCCACCGACGCAACTGTTCTACTGATCAGGCTACCACGCCTAAGGTACTGCACGATAGCTGTATACACTGAATGTATACCTCTTCAGACATGAATTGGCGCGTTTCAGATCAGAATGCTCCGCCACTTATCAGCACTGTGGAAGGGAAAAGGGGAAGCTGGGAGTGTATAAAGACTCTCCAAAATGTCGCCCTGCTTATGCTCTTTATCTCCATCTCCGTTTCCATTTACCTTGGAGAACTAAACGCAACGCAATGAGGTCCTCTCTTCGTGGCATACCAGGCCGCTTCATTGTTATCGTTTCCATTCTGATTACCTTGTCGCCTCTCCCACAAGCAAATGCCCAGTACTTCATCCATTCTCTCAGCATTGGAGAGGCCTTATGCAACACTGACGTCGTGGCGGGAACCATGATCTCGGCTGCATGGACTGTCGACAACATCAGTGTCACCGGCAACGATACCTGCTGGTTGGCCATCCGTCCCACATGGAACACTGTTGACGACAACGCATACGTGAATGGTGTTCATATAAAGTGCTCATTCACCTCCACCAACATCAACATTCCCCTTACGCCTTTCGATAAGGATTTACCATTCAATGGAAGTACATACTCTGTCAGGCTGATCTCTCCCGCCCCTAACAATATCATGTTGGATTCTTGCCCTTTCTCGTAAGTGACTAAGCTATTTGTGTGCTTTTAATAGCTTGCTAATAGAAGTCTAGGATCCAAGCACAAGGATGGCAGCCACCGTCGAGTGAGTCCGATCGGCTCGCACAACAAGCAAACGTTCTTGCAGGTCAGGCCAACACGACTAGTGTTAGGAACCTCGTCATTGCCAGTTTGGGTGTCGCGCTTGCACTCCTAGCTGTTCCCTTGGGAGCTTGGTTGGCACACTGGTTTCAGCGAAAGAAACAACCACTGGTTCTAGGCGCCGAAGTGTGATGGGAGCCACCCCATCGAGGCTATCCGGTATGCTTGACAAGACATCATGTTCTTATGGTTACGACGACGATTTCTCATACGCAGTAACGACCTTTTCTTACATCTTCTTGTTCGCTTATGCCTCTTCTTTGTGTTTCTCAACTCTTTCTCGATCTGTATCACCGTACTAAAATAAGCTTTATTCTTCTTGGTGCAGACGAGCTAGACGTCGGAAATCGATGGCTTCTACGATTCAACGAGACCCCGATGTCGTGACTAAATAGTTTGATGTGTGATGTCTGGAGAACAGAGAGCAAAATTTGACTAGGATCATATCGTGATAAAAATGAACATCAAGCACATACGGCCACAGTCAGCTGAAAACTGGGCATCCCGTCCGCTCTGCCATACATAAGCAGTTGAACGGCAGATTAGTACTACGGTGGGTGACCACGTGGGAAT
>Ga0058697_10000871_pt1 | contig 11902 bp, 7 predicted proteins | sample AgamicAsMae_FD_66619 | JGI IMG/M metagenome (GOLD analysis project Ga0058697, IMG submission 66619) | Agave microbial communities from Guanajuato, Mexico - As.Ma.e | ecosystem: Host-associated > Plants > Phyllosphere > Phylloplane/Leaf | place: Guanajuato, Mexico | collected 2012-06-04
ATGTCGGACAACTCCTGACTAATCAGTCTTATATAGGCGACAAAATCTCCTCTCAACACGTAATCATCGCTCTTCGGAGTATTCTCAATCCAAATTCCTCTGCCGTAGCTGGTGTTTCCATTGTTGTGATAGCTAACGCATCCTTTTGGTGAGGGTGCCGTATCTTGCGGACACTACAATTATCGCATTGTTACTAGACTTACCTCTCATCGAACTCTGCTAAGTGTACCTTCATCCTAACTCGTCACCGTCGAAGAAGTACGTATCAGAAAGAACGGTCATTTTTTGTAGTCAAATCACGCTAATCATACCTTTGTTCGAAGGTTTCACTCCTTCGACACTAGCCAATTTGGATTGGGGATTAACAATCTACGCGATCGCCATGCAGTCCGGAAAACAACGTTCTTGTCGGGGGTTGTTTACTGCTTGCGAAAAGAGAATATGTATCAAAATGAGAAGGACACGATCAGCCTCAGATATAAAATCTACTCCCATAACAACTTCATCACAACACCCTTCCAGCCCTTGCGCACTGGCTCAGGGGTCTCGGGGTTATCTCTAATTTCATCCAGAGCAGCTCTGATAGGAATGTCTTGAAGAGCCACGAACTTCGTGCCCTTGTAGTACTTCCACCCGAGGTAGGCGACTAGGATCAGAGGAATGTCCCTGGACACTTGTTAGTATGTCACTGGATGTGTGACAGGAGATAAACTTACAGGTACGATGACACAAACGAACTTGCAGACCATCCGCCTTTCGTAAACACAGAAAAGCCATTGGTCAACAAGATAAGCAGGCATGCTGCCAGTGCAACAACAGAGCTGTAGGCTATTTTGGTTGTCAGCATCATATCTTAGTCAAAGAACCAGTGCAAACTTACGAGTCCACTTGTTATGCCAGGGCAACTCCGTTCTTGCGATTCCCTGCTTCTTCATCGCAGCCAACAATCTTAGGTGGTTGGTCAAAACGCACGACCAACTGATCAAGACACCACAGCCCACCAAGTCCACAAACCAATAAAAGACAGTCAGAGCGCCAGAAGACAAACTCATGAAAGCCAAAAACATGAAGACCGTCTGCAAGAGCACACACATGTACGGTACACCCCAAGCAGTGGTACGCAAGAAGATAGCAGGAGCCTGTTTCTTCAATGCCAGCGAGTAAAGAACACGGGTTCCAGCCAGAAGTGCCTGGTTTGAAGATGACCAAGCAGAGGTAATGACCACGGCATTCACAATCGATGGAATGGCCTTGATACCAGCGGCAGAAGCAGCAATGACAAAGGGACTCTGGGCTGCAGTACCACTTTCATCTTGGAGACGCTCATCATCGCTAGAAACCAACATACCCACAATCAAGACTGTAGCCACATAGAACAGCGACACACGTGCAAACACACGTTTACACGCTTTAGGGATGTTCTGACGAGGGTTCCTAGTCTCAGCCGCAGCCATGGCAATGGATTCTACTCCAGCAAAAGAGAAGACCGCATTGATCATGACGGACCAGAAACCGAGGAAATTGCCCCAAGCTCCAGTGGCAACATGTTCGACGAAAGGGCCCGGTCGTTTCCAGTATCTGAAGCCGATACGCGAGACTCCAGGCACACCGCCCAGATCAATGCAAAGACCCAAGATGACGAGTCCGACCACGAGGGCGATTTTGAGAAGGGCGAAAAAGAACTCGACCTCGCCATAGATACCAACAAACGCAATGCCGACCACAAAAGTCAGGACAATGAAGATGACAATCCACAAAGATGGATTGATATCAGTCCAGTACTCGAAGAGCACACAAATTGCCGAAATTTCCGAGGGTATGGAAAGCAGGTTTCCATAGACAATATTGTATCCCACTGCAAAGCCCAATGCAGGATCGATCAAGAACTCAGCGTGTCTGACGAAACTTCCAGTAACAGGGAGCAGAGCCGTGACTTCTCCTAGAGCGAATTGAACAGCGCAAACGATAAGACCAACAAAGGCATAACCGAGCAAAGCGCCGAGAGGTCCACCAGTCTGCAGAGAAGACCCGAGTCCAAGAAACAGTCCAGTACCGATTGCGCCTGCAGTCACGAGTGTCAGAGGGTGAGGAATCAATGACGATGGAGTCAAAATTTACCAGCAAGCGCAATCATCTGGATGTGCCTCTGACCCAACCCACGTCTCAAATCTCTCTCTTCGTTCTCGGTGACAAAATCTCCATGTTGCACGTTTTCATGCAGGCCGTAGGCGCCCACAGTCGCAGTCTTGCCCGGCGCATCGTGAACACCAGCGATAGACATCTTTGCGAGATCGGCCTTTGAAAGTGTGCCACAGTCAAGAGATTACAGCGCTCAGCAGAGTCAGAGGCGAAAAGGAAGGTCGTCGACGTTCAACATATTCGTTCAAACTCTCCATCCATTCCTTTCTTCGCCATGGAGGAGGATGATCGCGTGCTTGAAAAGCTTAATCGCGCCACCCATCTAGATAAGCTCTGTTCGTCTTGGGACATGTTAGCCGAGCTTTGACACCAAACATTTACAAAATGCCTGTATACAAAGAGTCGCACCTAAAAAGTCGGGGGCTTCCAGAAGACGTGTGATCGATTCTAGTAGGCGCGCACTGAACGCCAACTCATGCCCTACCAAGCGAGCAGGCACCACGAAAACACGTATCTCAAATTAAGCAACATAGTGGAGAGTAGTTACAGCAGTACTCGGAAACAGATAAGAAGTGATCCTTTGGTAATCCAGATCTATAAGGGAGCAATGAGAAAGGACAAAGGAGATGAAGAAGAGTAGTAAGCTATGTGATGGATGAGACAAGTACGAAAACAAAAAGACGTCTCATATAACTAACAAGCCACTGGCATGCCGCAGAACAACAAGTCAAAACAGAATTACGAAATTTATGGTGGACCAAGGTCGGAGCCTACTCTCCACGTCGCGGACGGTTCGAGGCAGGCAAAGGCTCAGCGGTCAGGTGTTGGTTGCTCATAGTTGCACCATTAGTGTGAGTGTGTCGCAATGAGCCCATGACGTGTCGTCCTGTGCTTCTAGACAAAGAGCCAACGTCGTGTTTACCTATCTCGTGTTAGTCGATGCTCAAGTGAGAAGTAGAGTAAAGAAGACTTACCATCGCAGCACGCCCTCACATTCTCAAGCCCATTGTGGTTGTGCTCGTGTCCCGAAAGCATATTGCCCAGATCTTCCGTGCTATCCTCAACCACACTCGCATCGTATATCGTCGCTTCAAGAGGTCGACGAGTGCTCATTGCACTCTTGCTTCGCTTGCTAGAAAAGCTGCCACGCATACTCCCACCTGGACTTTTGAACAAGCCACCCATGATGCCCATACGTCCTTGAGATCCGTCCGGGCCGGGGGTCTGTGCACCTCTTCGTTGAGATGCGGCTGCAGATTGTCGGTTGGCGAGTGACGGTACCTCGGAAGCGTGAGGGCGATGCGGTGATGAGTTGCGAGTTGTCCTGCTGTTGTAACTGCTAAGACTCATACGAGTGCGAACGGTGTTACGACTCTGGCTTCGCATTGTCGGGTTGAACTCATCAACCATATCCTGAGTCATCTCCTCATTCTCACGCTCAGATCCGGTACGGAGCAACAGGTAGGAGAGCGCATTGAACCAAGTCTCATGTCTTTGAGCAGTAGGAGCTGTGAACACAATCTCACGACCAGGGGTTACTATCACCAAACTCTTCCTATGCAAGCCAGGTGGGTACGCATTGTCGTCTGAGATAACCCGAACAGCTTCGATAGCAACACTCTTTGCCTTTGATTGTTGCTTGCCGAGTGTGGAAGGATCGTGCTCGCTCCAGTAGAGTGTTCTAGTATAAGGGTGAACCCAGAAGAACCTTCTGTGTCTTGAAGCACTAATCTCAGAACGACCAGCCTTGCGTGTGTATTTCCAGAGATACTCTCCAATCATGGTCTGAGTGATAGCTTGGATCATGCGAGGATCAGTGGCAGGCAACATGTCTTCAGGATACAGCACGCCTCTACCGGGTTGGATGCGCTCGTCAACCTCAGATACAAAGCTCGAAATTGAACTGGCGCGAGTGGTAGGCGACATGGGGTCTGGGCGTCCAGCCGGAATTGGTGCGAGAGCGCGGTTAACAGTACCGCGTCCAGACTGAACAGATTTGCTGATGCTTGGTGTGCGCGAACGAAGTGATGGAGGAGGTTTGTTGAGTGAGCCAGTAGGAATTGGCGGTGGAGGCATGGCAGCTTGCAAGTTCTTTGCTCCCGCAGCCGCAGCGATACGCTGTGTGTGGTCCAGCGGAAGGGGAGGTTGCGAGGTATGGTTCTTGTGCATGCTACCAGCGCTTGCAGGACGACGAGGAGCTTTGGTGTTGGCAACTTCAGCCACGTATGGTGTCTCTGAAGCTCTTCTTGGGCTGTCAGGTCTAAGAGGTGTGCCTTCGTCAATGTTAACAGCAGGAATCGTCAACGGGGTCTTGCGGCGCATCATCTTGTCGATCTCGTCCGATGAGACCATGGTCTGTGTTCCCATCTCGGAAGTGGGGATACGCTTCATGACAGGTCTTTCACCATTGTTCGACATGCTACGCTGACTAGTACCAACATTATTGGAGACCTCAGCGAAAGGTTGTCTGAACTGGCTATCCTGCTCGATCTGGGGCGTAGTGTCATTCTCGTCTGCGAACACAAGTGTTGGCTCTGCATGGTTGCCACCCTTTGCACCGCCGAATAGTCGGGGTTCTTGAGCCAATGGTCCGTCTCTACTACTAGTACGAGGAGGGAACTGTGTTCCGGTAGCAAGGAAGGCAGCACCAGGACGAACACCATCAGTGCCTGGAATATTCGTCGAGTCACCAGAAAGAGCCTTGCGATCATCCATGAAGAACACGTCGTCACCCCTCAGGCCATCTCTGGAGGGAGAGAATGAGTATTCATCCACGTGTGGCTCCCAGTGTTGACTGCGGACGGGAGAGAAAGTAAGCGCGTCTCTCTTCGGCTCGACTTCCTTGTCTAGTTGTGGCATACTGGGAGTGCGTGGCTCAGTGTGGGACGTCATGAACGACGAGAACTCCAGTGAGGGAGTTTGCATAGGTACCGGCGAAGAAGGCACAATGGGCTCCGACGACATTGACCCGAAAGGAGACATAGCAAATGACGGAAGTTCTTTCGCTACTGGTACAGGCACAACGGGCTCTGTATGCGAAACAGGACCGGTGGAGACAGAGAAGACTTCGGGCTTCTTCTCCTCGACCAGCGGCGCGATTGGCTCGGTGTGTGTCGCCGAGTATTGCGAGATAGAGAATTTCTCGGGCTCAGTGACAGTAGGAGCCACCGTGACAGGCTCAGTGTGATGAGCAGAGAAGGTTGACATGGAGAGCTTCTCGGCCTCCTTGACAGGAATGAAAGCGGCCACTGGTTCGGTGTGAGAAGATGAGAAGGATGTCATGGCGAATTGTGGAAGCTCTTTAGGCACAGGCACTGCGGCGACAGGTTCTGTGTGAGTGCTCGAGAAGGTTGCGATGCTCAAGGGCTGTGCCTTAGGTTGTGCAGGAGTCACAGGTGCAAGGTCTTGAGAAACAATACTTGCGAATTCCTTCTTAGACTCGGGCAATGCGATGGCTTTGGATCCGAACTCTTCCACAGGTAATCTAGGAGTCGTCGATTCCGAAACTGGCTCGCTCTTGACAAATTCACCAGGCATATTTGATGACGCCTCAGAAGGTACCTGTACAGTGTTCTCTTCGATCTCTCTGGGTGCCTCGTCGAGTGCTTTTGTCTGGTCACCTTGAGCGGTGGAACGGCCAATTGCAAACCCAGCCACGCTAGCAATGGCGGAACCGACAGCACCTGCAGCAGCGCCAACGATAGACTTGGACTCTGGCTCCCAAGGCTCTGTCATCATAGCAGAGTCAACCATCTTCGGTCTTGAGACTTCGGTAATGATGGGGGCTTCTGCAAGGATGGGCTTCTTCACGGTTTCAGGACTCATGGGAGCAGACTCGACGCCGGCATCAGTCGACGTTTCTTCGCCACTGTCGCTGTCGTTGCTCAAACCATCAAGCTCAGCACTGAGACTCTGACCGAATTGGACAGGAGTCCTTTGACTGGCTTGACTGGCAGGACTGTCGTCGCTAGCAAAGATGGCGCTATTGCGAGCAGATCCATTGTTCGAGCGACGACCCTTGCTAAGGCGTAGCTTGTACTTGGGTTGCTGGCCCTGAATAGGCGTCTTGACGTTCTCAAACTCGTCGGCAGAAGTAGAGGCTGTTGACATGAAAGACAGGCGGTTCTCGGCTTTGTTGGTCGCATATGGACCAGGTCGGGAAACCGGTCGAGACGAGGAACCTTGGCTCTTGATGGGGCTGAACTCGGTCTCGGTCAAGTCGTCGCTGCTGTCGCCATTGATCGTCTCGGCACCCGTCTGGAAAGCACCTTCAGTCTCTGTGTTGGTGTTGTGATCGTCCTCATTGGCTGTCTCGAAAGCGTCAGTTGTGCCTCGTTCATCAGCAGTCTCGAAGGCGTCGGTAGTGTCGGCACTCTCAGGCTTTCCAAAGGCACCAGCAGTTCTGCCGAAGTTGAAGTTTCCGAATGGAACAATGCCTGGTGCAATCTTGCCGGACGCGATCTTGCGAGTCGCAGAGTTGCTAGGACTTTCGACCAGAGACTGATCCTCCCACTCATCATCATCCATGATGATCTCGTGCTTAGCGGATCTTGCGGCTCCCAGCTTGTCAGCGCGAGCGCCCTTGTTGAACTTGATACCGCTGTCGTCGGAACGGCGCTTCTTATTCACAGACGGGCCAGCGCCTCCATCAGCACGCTTGTTGTCCAGCTCGTCTCTAGCATCTTGCAACAAACGCTTCAGCTCAAACTTCTCCGTCTTTTCACGATGGATGTTGTTCTTCAGGTTCTGAATCATACGGTGGGCGTGGGTAAGCGAGGACTTTAGGGTTTCGGTTTCGAGCATGCCGTGTCTTGGGGTGGCTTTGACGGGCGAGTTCTGCGGCGAGACATCAGGAGTTGCAACTTCGGAATCGCCGTTGTCGCGGCCGAGTGAGCGCTGGCTATCTTGAGGCTGGCTATCGGCGTTCCATCGTGCAGCCACGGCCTTCGCGAGCTGGGTGTTCTGTGAAGTCAGCTCCTCGACCTTCTTGAGTAAGGCATCGCGGGCTGTCTGATGGCCCGTGGCATCGCGGCGCAAGGTGAAGAGCTCAGCCTCATGATGCTTCTTGACGGATTCGTGATCGTCGCTGAGTTTGCCATGAGCAGCCTTGAGGTCCTCCAGGTCACGCTGTGCTGTGTCCTTCTCGGCTTGGGCGAACTTGAGCTGCTGCGACAGACGCTGCTCTTTGTCGGTCGCCTCTTTCAATTGCGCTGTCAGGTCTTGCATCTGAGTCTCAAGATTCCAGTTCTCATCCTTGCACTTCTGTTCACTCTCATCCAACATGCGCAAACGGTGCATCAGACTGGAAATGTCCGTCTCGAGCTGTTCCTTCTCGGTCGTAGCATCCTTGAGCGCATTCTCCTTTTCAGCCAAGACGGCCTGTAGTTGTCTGACCTGGGCAAGAAGAGAGGTACTGATCTCGGTAGCGAACTCGATGTCGTGGACACGATTGGTAGGTTGGTTGCGCTGTCGGCGCGAGCCCTCGGTGGGGTTGCGCTTGACGGGCGAAGGTCGGGCATCGGAAACGAAGAGGGCAGGACTCGGAGGGGCAGCGCTGAAATCTGTTGACACGATGCGCGACTTGGGCAGGAAGGCACGCGCCGAGTCCTTGCCAACCTCGGTGTAGTCCTTCTCCAGCTGATCCAGCTTTTTCTGCAGCTCGGGAGTGATGTCCTCGGATGCGCCCTCCTCAACCTCCTTCAGGCGGGCGGCCAAGTCCTTGCGCTGCTGCAACAATGTGGTGCCAAGTTTCGAGGCATCCTGAATGCGGCGCTCCGTGTCCTTGAGATGGGCCTCGAGCGCACGCTTGGCCTGAGCTGGAGAGCTGGAGTTGTAGAGGGAGAAGACTTGATTGTCGAAGGAAGCATAGCGGTGCGGACTCGGTTGAGTGGCATTGGGATTGACGAAAGGGTCGTCGCCGTTGGACGACAGATTGGCGGTCGTGGCCATGTTGACCTAGGCAGGCGTGCGACAAAATCGCGCGACGCGAGAATCGAACAAGATTAGTATAGTCGAAGGAGAGGATTAGTGAATGGGCTGCATCAGAGGCTTGAGATATGATAAGTTATGCGGGATGTTGTTGTTGTGGGCTGGCGCCGACAAACACTGGGCCGCCGTTGAAAGGTTGTTTTCGAGTTGCGGGCCCTCGTGGCAAAATGACAAAGTAAAGAAGAAGCAGAAGAAGGGAAAAGGATATGTGAACTTGATTGACCTTGGATGCAGAAACAGGTCTGTTGGACAGCGGCTGCTCACTCCTTGACAGCTGTCGGCAAAGAGAGACAACTCGCTGGACGAAACAAACACCCCAAGACAGCGACGGGAAGGGAGAGGGGGGAATGCAACCGAAGTCCATGCCGAAATCTGGAAATGCTCCGGATCCAAAGCCTGCTGCCTTTGATTGGCTACCTGATCCAAGCTCTCGTGCTATTGCGACCCCCAGTCCGTGGCCCTCACAACATCCACCTTCTCAGCTCGTCACCAAAAGCTTCAGCATCCTTCAAGGCTCACAGCCGTATCCATGACCTGGAAGGGAACGAACTGTCTCTCAGCTTGACTTCAATAAAGCCACAATTCCCACAAAGAAAGCTCAGGTGTTCGAAGGTAGCATATCAATCTGGGTACCGTCCAGATAGCGAGCGTCACGACTCGTGCACAAGATGCAGCCAAGCACGTCTCTCCGCGCTGCTAATTACTCGGACAACCACATGAACCACAACACAGTGTTTGCCTTTGGCTCAAGTTTTGAAACACTTGCATGCCTTTTTGTCGTTGATCGTTTGCGGCTCGGCCCAGTCCTGCACCTGTCACCCACTTTCTGATACACGGGCCGTCTATCTGTTCCTCTGTTGATAGCTAACGATAGTCTGCTACATTCCAGCGCTGACGTATTGCTTGCGTTTGGAAATCCGACAAAAAAGTATTTCGATTTCGCCAACCTGCTCGTGTCTCTATCGTCTGGCTACCAACTTAGGTCACATCTCAGAAACTGTCAACTGGAACACCCTTTCGACTCGCCAGGCCCTGGAACAAACATGTCTTTCCTCATCTCAGACTTTCACCCTAGCCATGTCCTGTCTTCGCCCACCGCAATTCTCTTCTCTGGTACTCTATTGAACCAAGCGTATGCTATTTTGGTCAACTTCCCTAGACCTAGCAATGGCTTTGCATATCCTGGCCATTTTGCTGCTCTTGCTGGCTTCAGCGGTGCCAGTACCTTGCTCTCGTCAACTTTATTATTACCAACGCCGAACACAAGCCCTCTACAAATGATCGGCAACACACTCATGGCCATGAGCGTTTCACTCTTCAGTTGGACAGCTTATACCACACAACGAGGACGACTGCCAGCGATTTTTGGTGGCAAGACACCTGACTTCATCATCGATTTCGGCCCATTTGCACACGTCCGCCACCCTGCCTACACGGCCTATCTACTGGGTTGGACTGGAGTTTTGGCTGCGCTTGCAGGCAGGAATGATGCTGGTTGGAGAGTGCCAGCCTTGGCTGTATGTCTTGTAGGTATCGTAGGTGTGTATACCGCTGGCGCGAAGATGGAGGAGCAGCAGATGCTTTCAGGCGAGGAAAATGAAGGAAAAGTCGATCTCGGCAAGAAATACAAGGAGTACATGGGTAGAGTCAGATATCGATTCCTTCCTGGTCTAATTTGAAGTATGAATACCTTTATGTTGAAGTATAGGGGCGTCTGCCCACAATGTGTTCACGATATGATGTAAAGATATTCAACTTGAGGCGTCAATACTGCATTCCGGGCAGGCACGAATGCTTGACTGAATTCAAGAAGCGCTGCCAAGTATCGAGAGCTCAGAAACGTGGCAGTCGCATGACAGTAGCTCCTGCCTTAGTAACACCAAATTGCAAGCAGCCGACATCTTCAGGAAGACAAAGTGACTTGGACATCAAAACAAGCCATCCAGCCAACCAGAATCGGTGACCAGATACTTTGAGCCCATCGTCCGAAAGCCACAAGGCTGAAATCCTGCTGGTCAGTATACTGTACCACCTCAAGACCCCGCGCGAGCTAAACCAGCAACAAGGCCAGGCAACACCAGCAACCGAATTCATCGCATTCCTCCCCCATCTCAGCAGTCATCGCGCCAGTGCCCTTCATCTCAAATGTCCTCAGCTTCCCTTCGTATCACAAAAGCAGGAGACTCAACCTGATCGAAGCGTAGACAAACCGCGACAATGATCTCGGCTGGTCTTGTCATCTTCCTCGTCATTGTCGGCTGTGCCGCCGTCTGCCTCTGCTGTTACGCCCTCTTCACCCTGTCCCTCAGCAAGCGATCTGAACCCGTCGACCGCAGCAGACCTGCAGCCGTTCAAGAAGAATACATGCGTGAAGTGCGACAGAAAAACAGAGATATCATGTGGGCCATGAGCAGCCAGAGGGTCCGCTACGATCCAAGCTATGCCTGAAACTCCACTGTCCCTGCGACTCCATTAACAACACACATCAACACCATGTCGATATCTCCGCTGTACCTTCTCGATTGCTTCTCCGCGCGACAATCTCATGTTCGCGACCTCATCATATGATCCATCGCTTTCTTATTTCCAATGCCGTTGTTACCGGCCCTCGTCAGACCCGAGTATGGCAGTCCTGATATCATGGTCGACTTTGAGCCGCGTCGTCGTGGTAGAGAATTATCTTTCAGCACGGCATTGATAGCGTCCGCGCGACATAATGGTCGGATGCCGGTCACATATTGGATCCGGTTCGTTGGTGGCATGTATTTCCCTCTAGGCTACCTCGGCCAGTGCCACGACAACGGCCTTGTACAGCAGAAAATGTTATACAGAATTCATCCCGTTAGCACATCGCTCCAGGCCTCACCTGTACCTATAACATTATCTCGATAAGCTGAGAGAAGAATATAGTAGACTTTATGTATGATCAAGCAGCAGGACGGAGTTTAAAAAAAGACAAGTTTGGGCTGATGAAACCAGGAGACGCGTCAAAGCTGACGCTCACATGCCAGCCACTCACACCACTCCACATCCACCCAGTCGCACCCTTCCGATTCTCCGCTCGCGCCAAATTCTGATCAACTCTGTTCATATCATCGCAAACGTTTGATCAACATGTGCGACGCGTCGTCTCGGTCATGTTGTCACGTAAGAGACTGTCAAGCAGACTTATTCCATCTTGAAGGCTTCAATTTCAGGTAGTCAAAGGGTTCGCGCAGCAAACAAAAGCGGAAGCCGTTGCGAGTGCTGCGGCCCTCGAAGTTTGTCAACAACGTCTCCCGAGAGCCGCAGCCCTGGCGCTTGATTGGCGGTATACGGGGTCGATTTTGCTCATACGATGATACGACGACGACCAGAAACTTCTGTTTCCGCGAACCCGTCACGCCTCAGCCTCAATCATTGCCCGTTTCGGTATGGATGTGTCGGCCTTTTTCTTGCTTCAGCTTGCGAGGCAGTTGTCTGCTCCTTTGTAGCGTTGCATGTCGTGAGCTTACGCAACGCAAACTACGTGAAGTAAATACCCAAGGGTAGGTCTCGTCTTTGTGTGTCTCCTTTCTTCCTTTCTTGCTGCCTGTCTACCAATACATCTTGACAATCACCACCTTACTCGCTCGCTCCATCTAAACCCTCGCTATACATACACAACCAGCATACACCAGTAACCTCAAGGACTGTTCTGTCACCTTCCATCCTAAAACCATCATGGCTCTCGGTGCTGGAGCTACCATCGCCCTCGTCATCATCGGCTGTGGCGCATTCGTCTGCTGTCTAGGAG